>Ga0187886_1002449_pt1 | contig 14920 bp, 13 predicted proteins | sample June2016WEW_20_1_FD_133001 | JGI IMG/M metagenome (GOLD analysis project Ga0187886, IMG submission 133001) | Peatland microbial communities from SPRUCE experiment site at the Marcell Experimental Forest, Minnesota, USA - June2016WEW_20_150 | ecosystem: Environmental > Terrestrial > Soil >... | reverse complement strand
TGGCCGTATGATGCGGCATACGAACCGGTCGCGTCGCTAAAAGCGACTTGCCTTTACCTAAAAGGCCGACTGAAGAATATATGCGGGTGGTTTCGAGCGATTCCGCTAACGACAGCGGAGGCAGGATTGTCGCCAATCGCTGGGCAAGCATCGTCTTACCCGCCCCGGGCGGACCAATCATAAGGATATTATGGCCTCCGGCCGCGGCGACGGTCAGGGCACGTTTTGCGCTTTCCTGGCCTTTGACGTCCGAGAAATCAAAATCGTATCGGCTTTCGCTCTTGAAAATTTCGTCGATATTGATAACGGTGGTTTGCAATGGCAGTTGGCCGTTGAGAAAACCAACCGTCTGCGTCAGTGAGCCGACGCCGTAAACTTCCAGACCATCGACTACGGCTGCCTCGGCGGCGTTATCTAACGGCACGATTATGCCCCGAAAGCCGTTGGCCTTTGCGGTCATCGCCATACTCAAAACACCGTTGACCGGCCGAACTCGGCCATCCAGCGCAAGTTCGCCGACTATGCAAAAGTCCTTCAAAACAGTGCTGCTGAAAACGTTTTCGCCTAATAAAACGCCTAACGCGATTGGCAAATCGAACGCTGGGCCTTCTTTTTTGATATCCGCGGGAGCGAGGTTTACAAGCGACTGGGTCTTGGGGTATTTGTAGCCGCAGTTGACAATTGCGCTTTTGACTCTTTCGACGCTTTCCTTTACCGCCGCATCGGGCAGACCCACAATGAGCGTCTTCTCGAAGCCGCCTCTTGCGACGTCAACCTCGACCTCGCAGATTATGCCTTCGATACCTTCCAGCGCGACGCTGAACAATTTAGCTAACATATCTTTCCCTTGTGTTTTGTGAAAAGAAGGCAGTATTTTAAGGCGACATCTGGCCGGACGCAAGGGTTTTACGGCTTTATAAAAACCACAAGAACCCTATATACATAAAACAAAGTAGTGTTTTACCCTGTTTTGGAAAGACAAAGACAGCCAAAAACCGTTAATATATATCAGCGGTTAATACAGTATTGGTTTTCTTCCCATTTTCCTCCAACCGCATTAAGTCGCTCTTTGAAATGTATCCCAAAATCACTTTGGCGAAGGTTAGAGCATATATCCACTGCGTTTGGGTCCACAATATCAATGCTTCTTAAATCAACATTTTCATATAAATTGGCCGCTAAAAAGTATCTCATATGGACATCTGAATCTGGAAAACTGTAACCAATAAAAACGAGCTTATCTGCCTTGCGCAACATTTCACCTGCTGAACTCCATATATTTTGAAAATATGAATAGGTCTGCATTTTGAAAAAGGTCGGTGGCACGATGATTGGCTCGCCGGGTGGTTTATAATCCGACGTGCTTACTTGTGGAAAAATAAATCTTACATATTCGTTAGCTGACTTAATCTGCACCAACATTGCGTTGCTCTCAATCCTAAGGCGGTATTCATTATTACTATCCGAATACCAGTTTAATGAACCGTGAAGCTTACAGAGCAAAACACTTTTGCTATCTGTTGTATATAATGGTATTGTTGTAAATGGTAATTGTGTATCAATAGGTAACCACAGACCAGGGAGTCGAAGCTGAAATCCTATATTTGTAAGACAACATTCTGCCATTATATCATAATTTGTTGTAATTACATCCAATTCATAAGAAGGTGGTGGAGCTCCTTGTTTTTTATCAAACAATTGCCAACACCTAACTAAAAGATTGTCTAATCTTACTGCAAGCTTAGAAAAATCCATCTGACGATACACTTTTTGAAGAATTCTACAGAGCATTTTATATTCATCGTTTGATTTATCAGGGTATCCTGTACCAAATTGGCTTTCCGCTAAGCAGAAGGATAAAATCCCCTCAAGATTGTCACGACCTACTTGATACATACTTACTCCTCTTTGTGCTCGACTCTGTAACTCACGTAAAAAACTTTTATCTTCCTCCGTAAGATAAGTAGAGTCTTTGGCGTGTTGAAAAAATTCTTTCATAACTGGTAGTCCCCAAGCTCGGGAGAAACCTGCGCCTAAGAAAAGAACTATTTTCATTGAATCAACCTCCAAACCACTGTTACGCTGGTCTGTCTAATAAAAGAAGAACCTTGGTATTAACTGAATAACGTTTTTAACTGTTCGATTGTCAAACCTACCTGTTGTGCCGTCATTACCAATAGCGAAACTAACTGACTGACGTCCCTAACAGATGACAAAGATGCTTTTATCTTTTCCAAAAATGTTTTCTCTTTGCTCCCGTCTTTAACCTTGCCCATTTTTTCGTGAATTAAGTCATTGAGTTCCAAAAGCAATTGAACTTGAAGCGATTGGTTTTGATTTTGGCTTTGTGTAATTATCGTTTTGGGCATATCTGCAAACGGCGGTGTTTCATCGGAAAAGTATTCGGCGTGCAATCGTGCAATGATACCTCCAAGTTGCTGACGATAGGTGTCATAAGCCATCAATAAAGAACCACTCGTCGTATTTTTGGGAGTTAGCATAAATCTGCTATAATCTTTACCCGTTACTTTTACGAGTTCTGTTATCGCCGAATTTGGTCGTTCCCAAAAACTTGAGTCATAAGTTGCGCTACCTGTTTTAAGTTCTTGTGCAAGGTATCCCTGCAATTCTGCATAAATTGGTCTGACTTCTTCTTTACTCGCCATTTTTACTCCTCAAAGAAAATGAATAACAATAAAAACGGCTGGCCGGGATAACCTTCGCTACACTTAATCAACGAGTATCCTCGCAGGGAGGGTCGTTTCATAAGTAATTCTAACAAATTACCCCAAAGCCCTGTCCCACCTGCAAAAACATACCTTCCTTCTTCGTGAAGAAAGGATAGGGACCACATAACAGAAGCAATATTACGCGGTGGGGCGTTACCCGTCCTGATGAGCATTGTCTGCCCCTCCGGTTATGGATAACGTAATCCACTTGGGCTTCTCGCCAGCCAGAGATTACCGCCGTGTTAGATTACCTCCGGTTGCTCCCGGAGAGCAAAGAACGGAGCCACAAAAATTTGGCCATTTCGGCATCTCCTTTCAGGGCCAATAAGCCCTACAAAAATGTTATCAACAATATCCCCCTTTGTCAAGATTGAAATGTTGGAATGGAAAATCCTAAAAACCACTACTCCAGAAACAGCGCAGGATTAACAGAAAAGTAATTTGCTAACTTTTTGGGGTCAATAATGGGGGGCAACACCGTTTTTGTTTTAAGAAGTTAAATAAACCGTGTTAATCCGTGTCTGAAATTATTCGCGGTAACTCTTTTAATAATAAGAACTTACGCCAATATATAAAATATTTATTAAAATTGTTAGATTTTTATTGACAATTTAATTATATATGATACAATTCTAATCTGCTGAGCCGCACTGGTTCAGCGAAGGTAACAGGCCCAGATGGGCCAAGGTTTCAGCCCAAGATAGGGCAAGGGAGGGGCAGCAGCCCCATTTCAGATTGTAGATTTCGGATTGTAACTGAAACAAAAAACTTTGTGACTTGCCTGCCCCTGCAAGTAGTAGGCAGGGGGTGGTGGAAAGGGGAAGAAGAGAATGAGCGCAACATATTCAATTTCAATACCGCAATGGTTAGACAGAATCTGCGTCTGGCCTTTGTTGCTCTATCGCCGGCTTACATTCGGCCAGCCATACCGAAAAATTTACTTAGGCGAAGGCGCTTACACTATCGTTGACCCGGATGTTTACTACGAGAAATGCCAATACAAATGGTACCTTACAGGAAACGGACAAAAAGCGTATCCAGCTCGCGAAAAAAGAATCGGTTCTCAGGAAACCAAAAGAAGCTATTTACACAGGGAAATTGTCAAACCTCGAAAAGGTATGCTCGTTGACCACAGAGACAGCGACCCCCTCAATAACCTCAGGTCAAATCTGCGTCAGGCCACACATTCGCAAAATCTGATTAACAGGCCAAAAAGACCAAATACCTCCTCGAAATATCGCGGCGTTTCCTGGGATAAATGCCTGTGTAAATGGGAGGCTGTGATTAGTTGGCAGCATAAGGGTCGTTCTAAAAAGAAACACCTCGCCTATTTTGACAAAGATAAAGAAATTGATGCTGCTCGTGCCTATGATATCGCAGCCATTAAATACCATAGGAGGTTCGCCCGGCTGAATTTCCCGCGGGAAGATTATGTAAGGACAAGAAACGGCTACAAATATGCAGGCCAGTCCCGGCCGGATAAAAAGAACTGTCCGCTCAGAGCGAAACTATGTAAAATTTACTCATCAATAATTAGCAGATTTGGAAAATATATGAAAATGAAAGGCAGGGTGGAATTATGAAAGAGATACCGTTAGGCAACGGCCAGAACGCAATAGTCGATGACGAGGATTTCGAATGGCTCAATAAATATAAATGGTATGCCTGCAAAGTGGGAAATAAAACCTTTGCCGCCCACGACACACCAACCGGCAGACGCGTCTTTATGCACGACGTCATTATGGGCCTCGATACGCTGGAAGACGAATCGATGAATTAAGACACGGGTTTTTAACCACGGGTTTCACGGATTACACGGATTTTTAAGAAAAAGCGATGGCGCAAGGTGGGGTTCTTAAAATTTAGCCCCTCAATTTATTGAGGGGTTGCTCTTTTGTTATTCCCGCGCAGGCGGGAATCCATCTTAAAACCCTTGGATTCCGGCTCAAGGCCGGAATGACAAAAAGGCATCTGTAAGCGAAAATCGTTGAGTTAATTATTCAAAGAGCATAAGATGCTTGGTTGCGTAACCAAATGTTTAATATAAGAAAGGCAGATTTATGAAAGCTCTTTTGATTAGGGTTGGTTTCGATGGCAGTTGGGGAGGAATAAAGGGGCCTATATTTGATGATGGTCGCTTCAAATTCATACCTATTCCAGAAAACGGAAAAGAATGTAGAAGAATAAAGAACCCTACAAGATACTCAGATATTCCTGCTCTGTCTAAATATATGCCAAATGATATTCTGAAATCAAATGGGGAGGATATTCCAATAGAAGATTGTATAGTTCATGATGATCCATAATTTAAGACATTTACTTACGGAGATCAAACGAGTATTGGTCGTGGCGGGGCCGTGAAAAAACTTCATCCTGGGGATTATATAATATTCTTTGCTGGTCTTGTGCCTTACAAAAAAGATACGTATGTTAATAGGTCTCTTGGCTCTATAAGGAAAAAACAGAGCGCATTAGAAATAAAAATTTGTATTGTAGGTTATTTCAGAGTTGATTGGGTTAAGGAGTATCCTGAAATATCTCATATGACGGTAAAAGAAAGAAAGCAAATAAAAAGTACTCATCTCAAGAGAGACCCGCCGGATAAATATCTTATAATCGTAAAGGGAGACAAAAAAAATAGTAGTCGTGGATTTCTCAAGAAGGCTTTTTGTATAAGCGAACCTGGGGAAAACAAAGCTGGAGCGAGGTATTATGTAACTTCTCCTAAATTCAATAAAATGACTGGATTAACAAAAAAACAAATATCGCGTGGGTGGAGATGGATAGAAGGCGACGAAAAGGTAAAAAAATTGATCGATGTTTTAAACCATACATCACTATGGCGAATGTTTAACATATGATCGTTTTCTAAAATCTGAGGGCACCATATTTATTTCTTCTGAAATCCACAATTTGTTTTTTATGCTTTTTTTTGCGGCAATTAAAAAACAGTGTTAATCCGTGTAAATCCGTGTCTAACTTTTTTGGTTGCGGCCTCTGGCCGCGCCAGGTTAATCAGTGTCTAAAAATTAAATTCTCTGTGACCTCTGTGTCCTCTGCGAAGCCCCCGCGCCGTATTTTCCGTTTTGCGGAAAATGTTGCGGGGGTGGCTAAAAACTCTGTGGCAAAAAGTGTTACCGGCAAAGGGTTTGTAAATCGTCGATAGTCAATTCAATGAGATTAGCAACAATTTTGTCCGCTGGTTTCAATTGCTCCGCTGAATAGGTATTAGTAACTGCGACGGGGTGCATACCGGCGTTTTTTGCGGCCTCGAGGCCCCAGCGGGAATCCTCAATAACGATACAATCCTGCGGTTTGATAGGAGGGCGAGCTTTTTTGTTCAATAATTTAAGAGCGAGGATAAATCCCTCGGGGTCGGGTTTGCCGCGTTTAACCTGTTCGGCGGATACAATCACATCAAAATAATTTCGCAGATTAGCGCCTTTTAGGAGCATTTCAATTTCAGCGAGCAGCGCGCCGGAGTAAATCGCGAGCGGGATTTTGCTGTCGGCCAACAATTTGAGAAATTCCGGAACGCCGGCATAAACGGCTGCCTGATTTAACGCGATATTTTTGAAAGCGTCAGCTTTAGCGAAAAGGAGCTGTTTGAATTGGTTGTCGGTCAGAGCAAGGTTTTTTTCTCTATTATTTATTACCTCGAGAAGCTCGCGGTCACTCAGGCCGAGAAGATTCTCAAAATACTCACTGGTCGATATTTGTATTTTGTATTTGGTCAGGACATTGTTGAACGCCTGAAGATGCAGCTTTTCGGAATCGACCAAAACGCCATCGAAATCGAATATTATAGCCTTTAACATATCAAAACCTTTAGCCGCAAAGGCATTCGCAGTTTTGAGTTTTAAGTTCTTAGTTTTTAATTAAATAACTCAACACTCAACACTCAAAACTCAACATTAAAAACTATTATTGTTTTCATCATTGTTCGGGAACCGGGCCTATCAAGGCAGCGAAATCGTTAAAGGCGGATTTATCGCCTGAGAGAATTAGCTGGGCCAGCGCAGCGATAACGGGCGCGTTTTTGGTTATGAAACGCCTCGCGATAAGCGCCTTGCGGTCTTTCATTTGTATTTTTTGGCCATCTGAACCATCGACTGCCACTTCCATTTGGACTTTGGAACTTGCCTGGTCGCAAAACAGATAGCCGACAATCAGGTTGATGGCGATATCGACAAGCGGCCTGCCATACAAATCCATAAATTCCGTGCCCTGCTGTTTGACAAAAGCGATGGCTTGTTTAAGCTGTTCGGTTCCTTCGGCGAGTTTGGCGAGCAGGTCGCTTAATTCCGGGGCGTAACTTTGCTGTGATAATTCGGCGAGGTATTTTTCACAGGCGCCGGAACATACGCCGCGAACCGCCGCGACGATTTGCAATTGTGAAGTGCCTTCGTAAATTGTCGTGATTCTTGCGTCGCGTGCGTGCCTTTCGACAGGGTAATCTCTCATAAAACCCGAACCGCCGAGGACCTGCATTGAGTCGTAAGCGACACGGTTTGCCATTTCGGAGCAGAAATATTTGCTCATCGGGGTAAGCATTGAGGCGAGGCGGTCGAATTTGCGGGACTGCTCCTTGAGGGGTTTGAGTTTTTCCTTTTCGGCGGGGGGGTTGAATTCGAGCGTTTTTTCGATTGCGATATTATGGTCAACGACGCGCGAGGTTTCATAAAGTAGGGCACGGCCCGCTTCGAGGGCGATTTTCATATCTATAAGCATATCACGGACAGCGGGGAGTTTTTCGATAGTGACGCCGAACTGTTTTCGGCTGGCGGCGTAATCGCGTGCGACGCGATATGCGGCTTCGGCGATACCCATTGACTGGCCCGCGATGCCGATTCGTGCGCCGTTCATCAGCGCCATAACGTAGGTAACCAGGCCCCGCTGGCGTTCGCCGATGAGCTGGCAGGGGGTGTTATCGAAAAAGATTTCACAGGTGGGGCTGCCGTGAATGCCTAACTTGTCTTCTAATCGGCGGATGTGAACGGTTGGGCCTCTGTCGCAGACAAATAAACTCAGGCCAAGGCCGCCTGAGCGGTCGGGTTCGCTGCGGGCAAGGACGAGCAGGACCTCGCCGCAGCCATTGGTTATGAAACGTTTAACGCCGTGGAGGAACCAGTTGCCGGAATTATCCTGATAGGCGCGTAATTTTACCGCTTGTAAATCGGAGCCGGCGTCGGGTTCGGTGAGAACCATAGCGCCGGTTACAATGCCTGCGGCGAAATCGTGAAGGTATTTTTGTTTTATTTCCTCGGAGGCGAAGGCGTTGATGGTTTCGCCGATACCCTGCAAGCCGAAAATGTTCATAAGCGAGGCGTCGGCGCGGGAGACGATTTCGATTGCCATCGAGTAAACGAGATTCGGGAAATTGAGTCCGCCGAAACGATGCGGGAGAGTGAAACCCATAACCTCGGCTTTTGCGAGCTTTTCGAGTGATTCGGCGATACCTTTTGCGTAGGTTACGGTGCCGTCGGGGTTGAGGGTGTTGCCTTCGCGGTCAACGGATTCGGCACGCGGGGCGATAAATTCGGCGCTTAGGCGGCCAATCGAGTCGAGGACCATATCATAATTGCGGATTGCCTCATCGGCGTCGGCGGGGGCGTAATCGAACTCCCGTGCGAATTTGAAATTTTCCTCGGCCAATTCGGCCAGAGCGCCGAGATTTATATGTTTGAATAAAAACCGTATGTCGTCGTTATCAGCGTAAAAGTTCGGCATTTTTTATTTTTCTCGTTATCTACGGAATCATCATTTTTAAACCCCCAGGATAAACCTGGGGGCTTTCTGTCTATGTGTTGGCGATTGGTTCTTTAAACCCTTTTTCCTTAATGGCCTTAATCATTTTCGGGACGATATCGTTGAGGTCGCCGACGATTTTGTAGTGGGCGACGTCGAAAATCGGCGCCTGCGGGTCGTTATTTATTGCGACAATTTTCTGACTTTGATTCATACCTGCCTGGTGCTGAATCGCGCCGCTGATGCCGATAGCGATATAAAGCGAGGGGCGGACGGTTGTTCCGGTCTGGCCCACCTGATGGTCGTGGTCGATGTAGCCGAGGTCCACGGCCGCCCTTGTTGCTGCGGGCGCTGCGCCGAGGCAATTGGCGAGGTCCCAAATCAGGCGGAAGTTTTCTTTGCTGCCGACGCCTGCGCCGCCTGCGACGATGAGGCGTGCGGCTTTGAGGTTGACTTTTTTGGGGCGGGTGTGCTCTTCGAGGATTTCGAGGGGGAGGTCGGCTTGCGAAAGCTGGAATTTTTCCTCGATGATTTGGCCTTTTCTTGTGCTATTGGCTATGGGCATAGGCATAACGCCTTCGCGGACGGTCGCCATTTGGGGCCAGCGGTCGTAGTTGATGATTGTGGCGATGATGTTGCCGCCGAATGCGGGGCGAATCTGGAAGAGCAGATTTTTGTGGAGAATGCCGTCGGTTGTTTTGTGGTCGCCGATTTGCAAATCGGTGCAGTCGGCGGTGAGGCCTGCTTTTGCGGCGCTGGCGATTCGCGGGGCGAGGTCGCGGCCGGCGGGTGTTGCGCCGTAAATGACGATTTGGGGTTTGTATTTGTGGATTAAGTCGTAAATTACTTTGGCGAAGCTATTGGCCTGATAGCGGTTCAAGAGTGGATGCTCGACCATGTAAACCTTATCTGCGCCGAACTGGAGCAGCTTTGTCGCGAGCGGTTTAACGTTGTCGCCGGGCAGAACCGCCGCCAGCGGGACTTTGAGGATATCGGCGAGGTGTCTGCCCTTGCTCATAAGCTCGACAGGCGTATCTTCGAGTTTGCCATTATGCTGTTCGGCGAAAACCCAAACTTCACCTTGTCTGTTTACGTCTATCATATTTTCGTCTCGTTAGACACTGATTAACACGGTAATTTTTTGACACTGATGGTCGCGGCGACCACACAGATTTACACTGTAAAAAAAGATAAATTAAAAACTGTGTCAATCTGCGTCCTTTCATTTTAAGCAATTATTTTATCATCAATAAGTTCGTGAATCATATCGGTCAGGCCGGCGTCGGTGGGGTCGATAGATTTAGTTTCTTTGGAGGCCAGGACGACGCTCTGGATGCGATGGACTTTTGTGGGTGAGCCGGTTCGGCCACACCAGGTGAGGTCGGCTTTTAGGAAATCGAGATTCCACTGCTCTATGAGCAGGCCTTTCTTATCCAAATCGGAGCATTTCTGCACGGTCAGCTCTTTTATTTCATCGGGGCTGGCGTGGGGATTTTCGAGCTTGATTTTCTGCTCGATTTCGGCGGGAGTGGCGGCGGATTTGTATTTGAGCATTTTTTTCGCGGCGGCGACCCGCGGCTCGCCTGCCTCGGCAGTTACGGTAAGCAAGACGGGGAGGTTGGCTTTGACTTTCTGCCAGCCGATGCCGATATTACGCTGGATTGTTACGGTGCGGTTTTCGAACGCGAGGAGTTTTTCCACGTAGGTGATTTGCGGAAGACCCAATTTTTCAGCCAGTTGGGGGCCGACCTGTGCGGTATCGCCGTCGATTGCCTGCCTGCCGCAGAGGACGATGTCGTAGGGAATTTGCCTGACGGCACAACTTAATATGTAACTGGTGGCAAGGGTATCGCTTGCCGCGGCGCGGGCATCGGTAATCAAAATTGCATCGTCGGCGCCGCGGTAAAGGGCATCCCTTAGGATAGCGCCCGCCGCGGGAAGACCCATAGTAATGACGGTAACTTTTCCGCCGAATTTGTCCTTGATATCGAGGGCCATTTCGAGGGCGTTTAGGTCTTCGGGATTAAAAATGGCGGGTAACGCCGAACGGTTGACTGTTCCGTCGTCGTTCATTGTCTTACCTGTAATTCGTTTCGTATCAGGAACCTGTTTTATCAAGACCACACAATTATACGCCACCGCTTGCCTCCTTTTGATTCGAGTAATATAGGGGCTATCGCCGGAAAGTGAGCAGTTTAGCAGAAAATTCGGGTAAGTCAATGGCGAGAAGGCGGTTTGTTTCACCACCAAGACGCCAAGACACCAAGTATTTTTGTTTTAAAAGTTTTCACCACGAAGGAACACGAAGGTTTCGGCCGATGAGGTGTTCTCAATGCGGCCTTTGCTCCAAACGCGGTTTGTGCGCAAGGCCAGCATTTCGACCACCGGATTCCTAAAAGGAATCCCCGTCATAAAATGCCGATACAAGCCGAAACTGCACGAAGGTATTGAACTTAGCGTATAGCGGACAGCGGGTAGTTTAGAAATCCTAAGTCCTAAACTCTAAATCCTAAACAATTTCAAATTACCAAAGCACAAAATACCAAACAATTCGACTCAAAACCCCAGACACAGGACCAAATACAGCGTTCAGGTAAAAAGAAAAAAAGAAGGGAGAAAAGAAACCGCCGGAAAAGTCCTTGTCTTTCGCGACAATCGTGAGGATAATACTGGCACAAACAGGAGTTACGCACCTTTGACACTAAAGGAAATCAAATAGAATTAATGCTATGCAGAAATATATAAAAATGAAATAATAGTCAAATGAATATGCCTATTTTTCAAACCGTACGTATTTTTTCAGGGAGATAATCCTATGAGTAACAATTTGACCTTTGAAGCATTTGAAAAAGAATGGTTAGCAGATATCATAGCTGGAAACCCGAGCACAATAGAACTCGGCAATCGTTTTTCAAGAAAACTGGTAAGTCAGTGGCTTGAATTTGGAGAGGATATCGAATCTCCAGATGACATTGCATACTGTGACGGGACAGGCGATGGCGGCATTGACATTGCTTATTTACAGAGAGGTGACGATACTGAGGAAAACTCTAACGGGGGTGACACTTGGTACTTAGTTCAGAGCAAGTATGGGTCTGCTTTTGTTGGGACAAAAACTTTATTAGAAGAAGCACAAAAAGTTATTGATACCCTTGATGGAAAAAGAAATAACCTTTCATCGCTTGCATCAGGCGTAGTTGAGAGATTACAAACATTTCGTGCGCAGGCATCAGAAAAGGACAAGTTTGTCCTTGTTTATGCTACACAAAGACCACTCTCTGAAGATGAAAAACGAACTATCGAAGACATTAGAGCAATGGGTAAGCATCGCCTTGGTCTGATGTTTGAGACGGATGCTGTTAGCCTTGAAACAATCTATCATAGAACACTTGAGGAAGTCAGTCATGTCAAGAAAACTAGGGTATCGATAACTGCTCACTTGGTTCCCTCCGGCGAAGAAATGCTTGTAGGTTCTGTTGGTTTGGTTCAACTCTTTGAGTTCTTGAAGAAATACAAGTCAAGCACTGGCGATCTAGATATGCTTTACGAGAAAAATGTTAGAAAATTCCTTGGCAACAGAAGGAAAGTAAATAAGGGAATTGAGAACACTCTTTTGACCAAGCCTGAAAGATTTGGGCTTTACAATAATGGTATTACCATAGTCGTCGAGGGATTTCAAAAGCTACCTAACAATATTGAATACGAACTGATAGAACCGTTTGTAGTCAATGGCTGCCAGACGACAAGGACAATTTGGGAAGTGTTATATAAGAAACTGGAGGCAGGGGGCACTGGGCAAAATACCGAACTGGAAATGTGGAAAAGAGCCCTTGGAAAAGGCATTGTCGTTATTAAGATAGTTAAGGTCGGAATAGGGGGCGAGGAGCTTCTTACTGAAACCACAAGATACACAAATAGCCAGAATGCAGTAAGCGAAAAGGACTTCTTGGCTCTTGAGAGTGATTTTCAAAAGTGGTCAAAAAACATGGCTTCCAAATATAATATTTTCTTGGAAATACAGCGAGGAGGTTGGGATTCGCAAAAGGCATATCAAAAACAACATCCTGAAGCCAAAGCGTTTAGTGAATGCGTAAATGCTTTTGACCTGTTAAAAGTTTATGGTGCTGCATGGTTTGGAGAGGCAGGTATTTCATTTGGAAAGAACCCGCCATTTGCGCCCGGAGGAAGTTTATTTCATAAAATCGTAAATCAAGAAGAATTTGGCCTTGATGATTTATATGCTGCATTCCTACTATACAAGGCGGGAGGACGATTCAAATTTGGCCGTGGCGCGGAAAAACAACAGCGAGGACAAACAAGATATTTGTTTTATATGTTGACAGTGGAGTTGCTTAAAGATTGCTTTATTGCTGCTGGCAAAGAGGCAACAAACAAAAATATTACCAACGCATTTTTGAAACTCTTCTCGCCCCAAAATGAAAATGTGCTAAATGCGCTTCTTGAATACGCAATTGCTATAGCTGACGACTATCTGACAATTGGGCATGAGTATTGTGTGTTTAAAGAACCAAAGTATTTAGAAAAAGGAAGTGATTTAAATTCATTTCTGAAATGGGAACAGCTTGGCAGGGGAAACCAATCAACGCCCTTACTTAATAATTTAATTTCACAGTATAAAATAGCAATGAAGGGTGGCATAGGTGGCCAGCCAAAATACAGAGATATGATAAGAGATATTATTCTGACCCCTGAAAATGCAGAATAATCGCTGGGATGCCAATTAAGAAATAACCTGTAGCAACCACTTTTTCGGCAGGGAGATGGGGATTAAGATATAGTATTATTATGCAAGAGCATTATGTGTATATACTGGCAAGCAAAAGGAATGGGACGCTATATGTGGGGATGGCAAAGGAGTTGGGGAAGAGGGTGGTGAGGCATAACAAGGGAAGAGGAAGTAAGTTTGTGCAAGAATATAATGTTCATAAGTTGGTTTATTTTGAAAAAGTACGGGATTACAAGGAGGCGTGCAAAAGAGAGCAGGAATTGAAACATTACAATAGAAGTTGGAAAATAAGAATGATTGAAAAATTCAATCCTGCATGGAAGGATTTGTCCGATAAATTAATAAATTCAAACCCTGGATCCTCGGCAGAAGACCAAAGGAGCTAACCCCGAGGACCTGCGCTGCGCTCCGGCGGGCTAAATAAAGCTAAACCAAAGGGCTGAAAAGGCCGATTTTATGAACAGGTAAGATAAACCACGAATTAACACGAAGCTTTTAGCGGAGCTCGCTTCGGCGAGACGAATTTACACGGATTACAAAAAGAAGGGTAAAATTTTGTTTTGACAAACGTCCGATATATAATATAAGGGGCTTTAAGAAATAAGGAATGCCAGCCCTACGAGCCAGGGAACAGGCGGATTGAACGGTAATTCGCCACAGGCGAATAAAATGGCTAACGAATCAACTAATTACGATACCATATTCGGCAAGATGGCCTTAGACCAGGGGCTTTGCACCGGCGAGGAATTGAAACGGTGCGTCGATGAGGCGGGGGCTCGACGAAGGACCCATCCGGTTTTGCTTACGGATATAATGCTGGAAAAAGGTTTCATCACGGCGACCCAGGCGAACCGGCTGAAAAGTGCGGCCAAGGAGGCGAAGGGGATAACTTCTTCTCACCAGATACCCGGCTACCAGATTTTAGGGAAAATCGGGGCCGGCGCTATGGCGGTTGTTTACAAGGCCAAACAGCTCAGCTTGAACCGGATCGTGGCGATAAAAGTTTTGCCGAGGCGATTCACGGAAAACCCGGAATACGTGGAGCGGTTTTACAAGGAGGGGCAGGCGGCAGGCAAGCTCAACAATCCCCATATTGTTCAGGCGGTGGACGTCGGCGAGGCGGGGGGATACCACTATTTTGTAATGGAATTTGTCGAGGGCAAGACGCTGTATGACGACCTGTCGAAGGGCAAGGTATTCGGTGAGCAGGAGGCGATCGATATAATCATGCAGGTGGCTGATGCGCTGCGTCACGCGCACTCGATGGGGCTGATTCACCGCGACGTTAAGCCGAAGAACATAATGATAAACAAGGACGGGGTGGTAAAGCTGGCCGATATGGGTCTTGCGCGCGAGACGACGGATATCGAGGCGGCCAAGACCGAGAAGGGCAAGGCATACGGGACGCCCTATTATATTTCGCCTGAGCAGATACGCGGCGAAATGGACATTGACGAGAGGGCCGATATATACGGGCTGGGCGCGACGTTTTATCATTTGGTTACGGGGCGGGTTCCTTATATGGCCGAAGACCCTGTCGAGGTTATGAAAAAGCACCTCAGGGACGAGCTGGTTCCTCCCGACCATATCAATACGTCGCTGTCGTCGGGCGTGTCGGAAGTAATCGAGGTGATGATGGCCAAGAACAAGGCCGACCGTTACAACAACATCGACGAGCTGATGGCGGATTTGAAGG
>Ga0187886_1002448_pt1 | contig 14924 bp, 13 predicted proteins | sample June2016WEW_20_1_FD_133001 | JGI IMG/M metagenome (GOLD analysis project Ga0187886, IMG submission 133001) | Peatland microbial communities from SPRUCE experiment site at the Marcell Experimental Forest, Minnesota, USA - June2016WEW_20_150 | ecosystem: Environmental > Terrestrial > Soil >... | reverse complement strand
TTGAGGATTCCCAGAACATCATCCGCCAGGCCGACAATAGCCGAAAGGAAAAGCGCCGCGAGCGGCAAATACGTCTCGGAACGGTTTACGAAATTGAAATATTCTGAGAAGCCGTCAAAAAGATTGCTAAGGATGAAGAACAAGAGAGCGAGTCCCAGCACGGTCGCCCAAATAATAATGCCGCCCATTGTGGGCGTGCCGGACTTGTTCTTATGAAACTGATAAAAAACGGGTGCGCTGGACTCATCCCGGATGTTGTTTTTCCTCAGATTGAATTTCTGGAGAAAACGGAAAACAACCGGCGTTATCAAAAGCGCCACTATAAAGGAGAGAACGAAGACCAAAAGTATGCGGATTGCGGCAAAAACTTCCATTTCTCAAATTATACCATTAAAAACTGTAGGCCTTTTTGATCCAAAGGAATAGATCGTCTATTTCCTTGAAACGGTCAGAACTCCCCAAGATCACGGACGCTATCCGGCGGTTCCCGAAAGAAAGGATGGCCGCCAAATTCTGCTTCGCCGTATCCGAGGTGCCTGTTTTCCCGCCCAAGAAATCCGTGCGCGCCGCGAGCGGGTCAATGTTCGTTATCGTGTGAATGCGCTCCGAATTAAGCGGTTGAACGATGATGGACGAAAGCCGGGTATAGTTCAGTATTTTCGGCTCGTGTTCCAGAATGTATTTTAAAAGATTCAGAACGTCGGTTGCCGTGCCCGCGTTTGAATCATTCAGGCCCGAGGCGTCGTAAACCGTGGTTTGGGTCATATTTATTTTTTTCGCCTTATCCGTCATTATTTTTATGAATTCGTCGTGACCGACGGAATACTCAAAGGCCGCCGCCGCGCGGTTTGACGACATCATCAACATTATTTTCATCAGGTCGTTCGCTGAATAAATTTCTCCCTCCCGCAGGTCCCCGGCTTCCCCTTCAGTTTTCATCACTTCCGGCGTGATCGGAATTTTCTTATCCAAACCGACATTTTCCGAAACTACGACGGCCGTGAGAAGCTTTGTGAGCGAAGCGAGCGGCCATATTTTATAAGAATTGTATTTGAAAAAGGGAAAATTATCGTCCAGCGACTGCAATATCACCGCTTGGGAAGGAACGTTCGGATCAAGAATGTTCCAATCGCGGACGGGCACCTTTGAAACCGTGTTTTCCCAGCTCGGCACCGCCGTTTTTATCTGGCTTCCCGGCGCTAGCGAGGCGGTTTCATTGCCTTGTGATGACGAAAATAATTTCACCGCGAGAGCCGAAAGTAAAACCAAAATAACCAGAACGATAATCTTCCATTTCATAATCCGGATTATTACTGGAGAGCGGCTTCCGCTTCCGGCGCCTGCGACTCTTCAAAATTGGCGAGGATGTTTTTGTATTTTTCGTATTCGGGGAGGTCTTCTATTTTACTTAAGCCCAAATGCTTCAAGCAATCAAAACTTATACAGTATTCAAAAAGATTTTTCTTGCCGGCCTGGAAATGGCGCTCAACGAGGCCCCGCACAAGAAGACTTCTCAAAATAAAGCTGGAGTTCACTCCGCGGACGAAATCAATCGTGGAACGCGGCGCGGGCCCGAGATAAGCGATAATGGAAAGCGTTTCCATGGCGGCGGGCGTAAGCTCTTCCTTAAATTCTTCCTGAATCAGTTTTTTGCCGAGCCACCCAACACTCGGCTTCGTGGCCAGTTGGAAAAATCCGTTGTCTTTAAGAAGAATGAGCCCGCTTTTTTCATCCGCTTCAAGCTTTTCGGAAAGTTCCCGAATCAACGCTTCGCTTTCACCTTCCCTTATTTCCAATAATTTTGATATTTTCTTCGCGTCCAGCGGTTCGCCGTAATAAAAAAATAATGCCTCAAGAGCGGCCAGTTTTTCGTTGTTGTTTCCTTCCATTTGTGTGTTTATTTTAAACTTCCTTGGGCCGACGCGCAATCGTAATCTCGTCGAATTGACCAGATTGATCCGCGGAAATCAACTGTTCTTTTATAAGGTGAAGGATCGCGAGAAACAAGATAACGAGCTCGCCGCGGCTCCGTCCCTCGTGCATTTTTTTGAAACCCATGGGCGCTTCGGTAAGGCGTTTGAATATCTCCTCTATTTTCTGCTTCAGGTGGATTATTTCGTTCTTCACCTTCACAATCGGCTTCATGATCTTTTCAAGCTCCCCCGCCACCTTCGCCGCGTATTTAAGAAGGGTTCCGGATGAAAGGGTCTTGGGCGGATAAAAGACCGGCTCTTTGGTCATTAGATATTCCCGCGAAAACATCAAGGGCGTTACGCTCCAGAGTATTTTTACGTGGACCTGGGCCTTTTTGAATTCCTGGTAAATCTTAAGCCGGCTCTCCAATCCTTTTATATCCAACTCCTCTTCTTCCGTAAGCGGGAGCGATGGCAGGAGCACTTTGGATTTAATGAGCACCAGTTTTGAAGCGACAACGAGAAAATCCGCGACCAGCGAATGGTTTGCCCCCGCCGTTTCTAACTTCTTGAGATATTCAAAAAACCCGCCCGTCATATCCGCGAGGTTCACAAGCGTAATCTCCATCTTTTTTTCCTCAATCAACTCCAAAAGTTTCTGGAGCGGCCCTTGAAAGGTCTCCAAACTCAGTTCGTAGTCCACGAATAAATAATACAATACAAGACGTGAAACAGAAACTTCTTCCTAAAAGATCGCGGCATTCTCGAATGCCAAGTAGCTATTTAAAATCAAAGCCGCGTTCAAAATAACCAAGAGAGCAACGCCGTTTAGGATCAATCGCGGATGCTGGATTTTTGCTCTAATGGCCACATTCAAAAGCAGGGCAATTGAAACAATAATCATCAAAACCGCATAGAGATAATTGGAAACCGTATTGGGAGAAGTAACCGCCTTCTGTGTTAAAAGTGAAACGGGAGAAGCTTCTCCAAGAACCTGAGAGGTTTCTCCAAGAACTATCGGCTGATTATTACTATTTGAAATAGCCGACGTGGCAATAGAAGGAGATGATTTAGGCAGAACGGATACCTGGGATTTAACCGGTCTGCCGAACATCTGAGCGATAAAAATGGTTTCTTTTCCCCTATACGTTCCCTTCGCGATTCCAATGCCGATCTCCGTGAAATGCGCGTCTAAAATATTATCCCGATGGGCGGGCGAATTAAGCCAGGCCTTAATGACATCTTCGGAATCGGAAAAATTAATGGCCAAATTTTCTCCGGCATAGCTGTATTTGTAACCGGCTTTGCTTATCCAATACCAGGGGTCTATTCCATCGGGACTCACGTGAGCGAAGTAACCCTTGCTCGCCATATCCTCCGCTTTCATTTTAGCGGCCGTATCCAGCAAAGCGCTTTCTTTAAGAGAAAATAAATTTCCTGACTGACGGCTGTCGTTAGTTTCGCTGACCAAAACATTTTGTAAAATTGAAGCATAAAGACCCGTCTTTTGGATATAAAAGGACTGCAGGAGAAAACAGGCCTCAATGATAAGAATTAAAGTTAGGGCGAATATGGCCGATTCCGCCCGCAAAGAATGCGGTTTAAATTCGTTTCCTTCATGAGGGATGAAGTATTTTTTAAGATTGAATCTCATTGCTGATTATTATACTACAGAGTTAAGAATAAATCAATCCCGCACGAACGGGATTGGTTTATCTTGTGGAAATCGTCTACAGAGAAGCCGCTTGTTCTTGCAGAAGTTTCAAGAGTTGAGTCATAAGAGTGGTCATTTGAGTTCTTAATGCCGTGATTTTTGCTTCGGTCTCCGCGCTTGTTGATGCGCCGAGCACCTGGCCTCCCGCGGGAGCTTCTACGAGCGAAGAATTTAATTTCGCCATAGTGGCCGGTCCTACCACGCCTATCGCGCTAATGCTATATTTCTTTTGGAGGGCCTTTACGCTGGCTTCCGTAAGCGAGCCAAAGTATCCGGTGATGGGGCCGCTATAAACCCCTTCCGCAGTGAGCCGATTTTGAAGTTCCGTTACATCATCACCCTTTGAGCCTTTTTGGAGCTTTGCGGTGAAGTGGAAGGTAGTCGCGCCTAATACTTGCCCGACGACTGGGGTTGAAGTTGGAGTAGGAGTTAGGGTTGGAGTTGAAGTTGGGACTGAGATTGGAGTCGGAGTTAAGAAATTAGGGTCGGGAGGATAATACTTAGATACCGCTCCCCCACCAGAACTAACTGGATCCGGAATTGCCGTCAGCGCGTAGGTAATAAATGTCGTGAAGTGTTTGGTCCAGACAATGAGGTTGCCACTACCGTCGTTGCTTATTTTGCAACTTCCGCCATCAGGAAACGCAACTCCACCGTTTATGGTCGTGCCACCATTATTGGTATCGCAGGTGTCAGTGATTTGAGCGAACGTGCCGCAACGGGACCAGCCGACATATTTATCTGCCTGTCCCGCAAACGTAAGCTTTACTGCTTGGTCAAACGTTAGCAGCGTGTCGCCCGCGCCAATTGCGATTGCGGCTGTGACCGGAGCAGTGAAACCAGAGTCAGGCGTAGGAGCTGTAAAGGTGGTAGTCGCGATTGGAAGCGCGAGTACCCCATCCCAACTACTGTCTCCCGTTATGATTGTCCCGGCGGGAATATTAACCGTTACCGCAATGCCGCTTGAAACAGTTGAAACCTCTTTAGTGTCTGAAACTGTTGCCGAGTTTCCGCTCAGGGAGAGTGAAAGGAAGGAAGGTGCCGTTCCAGCCATTCCGGCAGTTGCTGTATTTTGCGCTGCGGTTACATCCTCTAGGGTGGCGGCAGCATCAATCGCTGCATCACCGGCTGTTTTGAAACCCGTTAATGCTATCCAATTTTCAGCTATGTAGTTAGTTTCAGTATAAGTTACTAAGGTAGTTGTAAGAACACTGTGAGCTGTTACTTTTGCGGCGGCTAATGCGGCTTGGTCAGCAACTAATTTATCAGCGGCATCTTTGGCTGCTTGTAATGTAGTAATCTGAGCCTCAGCCGCTGTTAATGTCGCATAATTTGAAACTAAGATTTTTTGATCTGCCGTTAAAGCATCGTAAGCTGTTCTTGCTGTAGATACTTCAGTGCCGGGCAATATTAAATCTGCAACTGCCGGTAAGGCTGTGATCTGATTTATTACCGGTTGAGCAGCGGTTGTGTCAGCGGCTAATTTATCAGCAGCGGCTTGTAAGTCGGCAATCTTGGACACATCGGCCATTAATAGAGTTGAATTTATAACCAGAGTTTTCTGGTCCAATGTTAAGGCGTCGAAGGCAGCATTCGCTGAATCAACGGCGGCTTTATTATCTAAGGTCAAAACATCCGTGGCTGGTAAAGCAGCTATTTGAGCTGTTACTGGATCGGCAGCGGCTTGGTCGGCAGCGAGTTTATCGGCGGCCTCAAGCGCGTTTATTGCGGAAATGATTTCATTGGCACGATTTGAAATGCGCGCGACAAATGCGGCATTAACAGTTGGATTAAGTACTAACACTACCGCTGAATCCGCCGGCTCTTTCAAAGCTTCGGCAAGTGTTATATTTGGAAGTGTATCAATCAGAGCATTTTCGTAAGCTGATATTGCTGTTTCGGCAGAAGCTTCTGCGGCAGCTTCAGTTGCCGCATCAATAATTGTCTGCACGGCATCAATTCTGCTCTGTAAGTTTGTTTTATCTGCTCCGTCTGGCAATGCAGTTACCAATGATTGAGCGGCGTCTACGTTAGATTGAGTCGGAGTTGTTTCAGCTACCACTACGGCATTAGTTGCGTTAGACAGGACTTCTGCGGCGGTCTGAGCAATTGTTTTTACCCCAGCCATTCCAACGATGGCGGTATTTTGAGCTGAAGTCACGCCTGCTAAATTTATTGCCGCATCAATTGCTGTGTCGCCGTCAGTTTTGTATCCGGTTAAAGCTATCCAATTATCAGATGTGTAATCCCCCTCTGTATACGTTAATAAGGCAGCTGTGAGAACATCATGTGCTGTTACTTTTGCGGCGGCTAATACTGTTACTAAACTACCTTGAGCTGCTGTGATATTTGCTGTCGCTGTATTTACTGCTGCTTGGGTACTTGCAACCGTTACCACATTAGCTGCTACAACTCCTTGATAAGTTGTCCAACTTGCTGCTGTATAATCTGCTTCATGAACTGCTGCCAATGCTGCATTGTAGGCGGTTAGGTTTGCTTCCACCGTCAAGGTTGTGCTGGTGTTGTTTGTAGCCGGATTTAAATTTTCACTGCCAGCGTAAGCATAAGTTATGGTATAGGGACTGGCAGAAACCGGAATACTAGCGGTTGGGAAATTTACACTAAAGCCCCCAACGCCTCCAGCGATAGTGGATGTTTGAGTTACTCCATTTATCGTCACACTAACCATCTCTCCGTTAGCAGGATAAGTTGGGCCGGAAGCACTCACCGTACCTCCAAGAGTTACACTAGCCGTACCATAAGTAATGCTTTGACTGCCCGTTATGTTGGAAAAAGACGGTGTCGGACCAGTTAAAACATTTAGTTTGCCGGTCGTTGCCGCAAAATAAGTTGTATTAATATGGGTCGCGCCGGAGCCAGTACCGCCCCAAGTTCCAGAAGCTTTATTTACACCACCGAGCGTCAGGCCATTTACAGCGAGATTTAAACCAGCACCCACACTAGCCGTAGAACTTCCTGTGGGCGCAATACTCAGAGTACTACTAACTGAAGTGCCAGTAGTAGTCATGGATTTTGCACCAGAGCCGCTGAAAATGAGATTGCTATAGGTTGTAGCCTTAACTGTTTGAGCACCACCAGTGTAATTGACGGTATTACCAACAGCAGTGGCAGTAAGCGTAGTGATTGTGGAAGTTGTTCCACCGATGTTAAGTGTGCCTGTTGCGCCCTGAGTTATTCCACCTGTTCCTGCAAGGGATGTAGTCGCAGTGATAGTGCCGTTGTTGGTTAATCTAATACTGGCACCAGTGACTGTCAGTGAGGTGCCGACTGTCAAAGTTCCGTTGTTAGTATAATTTCCTGTAAATATAACAGTCGGAATCGAAATGGCAGTAATTCCGCTAATCGTCTTGGTAGCACCAGAAAATGTGTGTGTCCCAGTGTTGGCCGTAAAAGTTGTGCCATCGTTTTGCAAGTTTCCAGCATAATTAACAGCCTGAACCGCGGTTTCATTCCAAACGCCACCGGGATTAACTGTAACATTGCCGGTAAAAGTTTTAGCACTTGTACCACCAAGTGTAAGTGTTCCTGTAATAGATGTAGCTCCTGTAACCCCGAGTGTGAAATTTCCAGCTGTAGTAAAGTTAGCGCCACTGCCTATAGTAAGATTACCGGTAATTGTTCTATTTGCCAAAAGAGTAAGAGTTTTTACTCCAGAACCGGAGGTAGTTAAATTATTATAGGCAACATCTCCAATCGTTTGTGCACCGGTGCCGTTGAAGTTCATAGTGCCAGTAGATGCGGTAAATGTTCCTGAGGCAAAGTTTCCTCCGACGTTGATTGTGCCAGCTCCGGTAAATGTTATCCTTGATTGCGCGGCTGTTCCACTTGTCGTAATAGCGCCGGTAACATTAACCGTGCCTGTGGAAAGTGACAGTAAACAGATTCGATTAGTAGTATTACTACCGGGAATAGCAATACTTGCTGCGTTTAATGTGCCTGCACCCACTGCAATTGTCTGGGTAACATTTGCCGTTGGAGATGTCATGGTAATAGCGCCAGTAGCGTTAAGTGTATTCATACCACTTATGGTGATGCCATTGGCGGTTGCCGGTGCATTTAAAACTATAGTTGTTACAGCCGCCGTGTTGATATCTACAGTAACAGTGACACCTGTATTAACAATAATATTATCTCCTGCTACTGGGACTGGATTACCACCCCACGTACTAGTGGCGCTCCAGACGCCAGTAGCCGTCGCTGTTCTTGTTGCCGCCAAAGCGGAGTGGGCGGAGAAGGCAAACACGCCCAGCGTAAGAACTAAAATAGAACCGACTGTATAGAATTTTTTCATTTATTTTTATAGATAGAGCCCCGGCCTTTTAGCTTTTTATACCTAATTCATACCCCTTTAGGAGTTTAGCGTCAATAAGCCTCCGGGGGGTGAAATCTACCCGTATCTAATAACCAAAGCCCTATACAAAACTTGTTTTGTATGGGGTAAACCCCCTTTAAATATAATCAGCCGTGCCTTATCACCATCACGTCTCCTTCCTGTACCACATAATCCTTCCCTTCCAGGCGGAGCCAGCCCTTCTGTTTGGCTTGGTTCCAACCGCCGGCCTCCAATAATTTATCGCATGAAATCGCTTCGGCACGGATGAACTTATTTTCAAAATCTGTGTGAATCACGCCAGCCGCCTGCGGGGCCTTGCTTCCCCGTTCAATCGTCCAGGCCCGCGTTTCGTCCTCACCCGTCGTGAAAAAACTCATCAAGTTTAAAATTTTGTAGGCCTTGAGTATTAATTCGGGAACAAAGGCAGTTGTGCCCAAATCAGAAATTATGAAATCAAAACCCATCCCGCCGATTTTCTTTTTCAGCTCTTCGCTCGCCTCTTCCGGTTTGCCGTTCAATAAGAATAACTGCGGTTTGGCCGTCAGGAGTTGAAGCTCTTTCACAATCTGTTCATCTTTGAATTCCAGCGCCAGATTTCCGTTCTCAAGTTTTTTCTTTACTTCTTGGAGTATTGGAAAATTCTTTGCCGCATTTTTATCGCCCCCGCGCACCTCGGCCTCCAACTTCGGGAGGCGCTTCGTAACCGTCTCCAAATCCTTGAAGACCAGCTCCATTTCAATAATGTCTATATCGCGAATCGGGTCCACGCCGCCCTCCACGTGAATAATGTCGCTCTGGCCGAAACAGCGCACTAAGTGGAGTATCGCCTGCACGTTCCGGATATTCGCCAAGAATTGATTGCCTAAGCCCTCGCCCTGATGCGCGTCCTTCACAAGCCCCGCGATGTCGTAGAATTCCACTACCGCCGGAACGGTCTTTTTAGAATTGCTTAATTTAACAAGTTTGCCCACGCGCTCGTCGGGCACGGTAACCACGCCCACATTCGGGTCAATTGTCGCAAAGGGATAGTTCGCGATGTTTATATTCTGCTTCGTGAGCAGTTTGAAAAGCGTGGACTTGCCAACGTTAGGGAGACCAACAATACCAATAGAAATTTTCATGTTCTTTTCGACAATTTTACCCGCCTTACAAAGGTTTAACAAGCGTGTTGAAATAATCCCTTTCGAAAATAGGCTCTGGAGCTAGACAGTTTCTTTTATCGCCCTACTACCTCATCCGGGGCGACATTGCGACCGTGATAGCTTCAGAATCTGGTGTATAAATAAATTCTGCGGCGAAAGTTATTTACTACTACTGGTGAGAATGCCACATATGAAAGCATAAAGAATCGTGGTATAATGAAACTACATTTTTCTCTCAATCTAGAAACGTGTCATTAATCAATTTATAAGGAAACTATTTTCCATATGAATAAAAATCTTATAAGAGTTATTGTCTACGGTGCTTATTTTTTAATTGCCGTTGGTTTAATTCAGTTAGTGGATCATATAATTCCAATTCAACCTCATGAATTTTTTACGGCAACAGGAATGGTAAGGTTTGTTATTTTTTTTCTAATAGTGTTTCTTGGCTCCCATGCAGTTCAATTAATACTTCGTAAGTATGGAGCTTGGGTTACGCCTACATCACCTAGAGCAAAAACAATATTATGGGTTGTTATTATATTTTTGTTTTTTATGCTACTTTTTGGACCATACCTTTTCTTCAATGGACGCTTACCTTTTTCGGTCTTTTTCAGATAACCGAGCATGGAAGATTATAGTTCAAGGATCGGAATATAGATTTTGCTACCGTTTTGCATAAAATGGGTTCTAATGTCGTCCCATCTGAGAGCTGAACTTTCCCTTTTCCTAAACTTCTCCCCTCTTATTTGTGTATGACACTTGATCTATTCTGAAGAAAGAGAAAGGGGAACAATAATAATTACCTCACGCCGCCTTCGCATGATAAGCTGCTATACCAAACCTCGGCTGAGGTGGCGGTAATGGTATCTTGAATTCAAATGGAATTCCCTTGATTTCAAAATGTCGAGTGGTGTTCCGACGATTCCAATTTTTAAATTCATGCTCTTTTCGACAATTTTACCCCCCTTACGAAGGTTTAACAAGTGTGTTGAAATAATTCTTTACTAAGAGCATCTTATCCAAATATATCTACGACACCCAGAATCTGTTCAATAACTCTTCTTGCAATCTATGAGCATTCGCGTGAGATAAAACACCAAGATAGGAATTTATGGATTGCTCGAAATTCAGCTTAGTAATATCCCCGGCTTTGTATTCTTCCATCCGTTTTTCCAGTTTTCTGAACATTCGATGCTTCGTTTTCGTCCGGATGATTCTGTGTTTCGGAAAAATTACATAACCCAAGAAATCTGCTCCTTGACATATTGAACGTAGTATGCTTTTATTAGGATGTAGTTTGAGTGCGAGTTCATTTTCAAGAAATTCAGAAATCGGGATTAGGAGATTTTTCAGCTCTTCGCGATTTTCCGAGACCAGGGCGAAATCATCGGTATAGCGGACGTAGTGTTTTACTTTCAACCTATGCTTCACAAACTGATCAAGTTCGTTCATATAGACATTGGCAAAGAGCTGGGAGGTAAGATTCCCTATCGGGATGCCCTTCCCCGGCGTACTCTCGTAACTCCTCACAATGGACTCCAAAAGCCATACTGCATCATTATCCTTGATGCGTTTTTTGATTATGGAAAGGAGGATTTCGTGGTTAACGGAATCAAAGAATTTTCTCACATCGCACTTCAACACAAAACAGCGGTTTGTATTATTTTGACTAACCTTTCTGGTTATATTTTTAAGGGCTTCCACGCCCTTATGGGTGCCGTATCCGACCCGGCAGGAAAAAGAGGTTGGAATGAAGGTTGGCTCGAAGATCGGGTTTACGACCGAAAAGACCGCGTGATGCAAAATCCGGTCTCGCACCGTAGCTTTGTGGATATGGCGCTGTTTTGGGTCGGTGATATAGAAGCCCGCGTATGGGCCATGCTTATAGAATTTTTCTTTCAAATCTCTGTGAAGCTGAAAGATATTTTCTTCAAGCCGCCACTCAAATTGCAAAACATCCGGTCTGTTCCTTTTATCTTGCTTAAATACATCCCAAGCCGAAAAGAGATTTTCGGGGGAAATTATTTGCTCAAAAATGTTTTTGTAAATTCTCATAAATAATGATGAACGATTTTGACATACCAATTTTTAAAAAGACCTACGATTTATACAAAACGTTTTATGGCTATCGCGATTCAATCCCCAAACAAGACCGATATACCGTCTGGCAGAAATCTGAGGAAATAATTCTGGAGATAATTGAAAGCATTCTTTCAGCCAGTCAGACTGATAAATTTGAAAAAGGTCCTCTCCTCCGAAAAGCCAGCACTAAACTTAATCTCCTACGTGTCTTCATTCGCCTCATGAAAGATACAAGGGCGCTCGATAGTAAAAAGTATCTCATACTCGAATCCTTCGTAGACGAAATCGGCAGGATGCTCGGCGGGTGGATAAGATCCACTAAAGAAAGATAGGAATAATGCCCACCTGATTGGTGGGCATTTTCATTTAGGATGGGGTTTGACTGCCGGGCGGAGGCGAGACCAAGGTTGTCGTTGTAGTTACCATCCGAGTTGTTGTTGACATTGAGACCCTTCGAATCGAAGTTGCCGACGTTAACCCGGTTGCCGTCCGAATCCAAATATTTGCCCGTTTCCATCTGTGTCACTGGAAATTGAGGCTTACTACCTTGCGGTTTATATCCTCTCCCTCCTGTATTTTATCCGGGAGCAGTCCGAAACAAATCGGACATCTCCACCAGAAACGAGCAAGAAGTTCATCTCCATCCGTAATCGCACGCTACCAGGATCCGTAAACCTCTGGTATTCTGGCGATATCTCAAGGTTGAGATATCTCGCGAGGCGAAGCCGTGACCGCGCCTGCATTAGCAAGATGCTTAAATTATATATCGGGTTTCAGAAAATAAAAGAGGTTATCCATAAATATCATGGATAACCTCTAAAAAATAACGCGGACGAAAGGATCAAACAACGAAATATCAAAAGGTCCGAGCGTTCAAAACTCAATGCTCAGTCGAACTTCCGGGCGGAGGCGAGACCAAGGCGGTCGTGGTAGTCACCATCCGAGAAGTAGCTGACATCGAGACCCCTCGAAGCGAAGAGGCCGACGTAAACCCGGATGCCGTCCGAATCCAAATCCGAGCAACGCACGTAAACGTTCTCGAATAAGCGTTCGCCGGTTGATAAGAAATGGCCAATAATGGTGTAAACCATTATTTGAGCGGTGGGCGTTTCCTCGTTTTTCGCGAGGAAGGCCTGCTGATCTGACCAAGTCTTCGAGGTTGAATTCTCAACCGGAGTCTTCCTGACAAGCTGCCAGCTTGTTTCGCCTTTGCTCTTCGCGAAGGATTCTTTGTTATACCAGTCCTGATCGTAGAACAGGCGTTGATCACTTGGAACTTTGCTGCGGATGTCGAGAATCGACATCGGGAATACGGCGACGAGAACATGGGTGTCTTTGCATTCGCGGAGTTCTGCTTCCGTGAGCGGAACCTCAGCTAAAGCCGAGAGTTGCGCTTTTGTGGGCTTCACGCCGAAATGCTGGATAGCTTCCTCAACGCCGAAGTAGTTCTTACCCATGATTTCACGGGCGAGCTTCTGGCTTATGGTGGCTTCGTAGCCGCCGGAGTTCCAGAAACGGACTAACCGCTTCCGCATCTCAGGATCATCGATGGGTTTCTGAATCGCTTCCTCTATTGGAAGACCAGCCTGTCGCATGACACGAATGAATGTTGAAATTTGACCAAGCTGCTTTTCAAACTGGACGTCTGTAGGCAGTTGGCTCGCAGTGGAGTTTACCATTGCACACCTCCTGTATTTCAAATCTACCGGAAAACCGTCCGGCCAGACCCGTTCGTTATGAGACGAGTGTTTAAGGGATTATTGATGCAACCCGCTAAACACTCGTCTCATGTGACTGAATTCTAGATTTCTTTGATTTTAAAAGAACAATGGCATTATAGCATAAGGGTCTTAATACGTCAAGCCTGCTTTACACCCTCCCTAGTTAGGCAATTTCTCCCCTCTTATTTGTGCATGCAGATGATCTATCCTGAGGAAAGAGAATGGATCAGACATCCTGAATCATTTCACGCTGCTTTTGAGTAAGGAGTCGCTATGCCAAACCTTGGCTGGGGCGGCGGTAATGGTATTTTGAATTCAAATGGGATTCCCTTGCTTTCAAAATATCGAGTGGTGTTCCAACGATTCCAATTGACAGTTTCATGTTTTGTAAGTATTATGATTCCAGTTCAATAACAAATTAAACATATCACAATCATCCTCTTAGCATAAGAGGAAGGAGGAGTAGAAATTGGAAAGATTCGGCATAGTAGCATTCGCCTTCGGATATAGGAAGGATGGCCCGGGGACAAGTAACCGCGCCTTAGCTCGCGTAGTGGAAAGGTTGATGATTGATTATCCGGACGCAGTTGTCGTATTGCAGCACGAAATTCTGGATTGTTTGTATGGATTCCCACATAGCAAACGTATCCACTTCGTTAGATGGCATAAAAATTCTGGCCAATATCTGGATTCCGAGGAAGTAATGCGACAAGCAGCTGAGTATTTTAATGAGGCCTACGTGAAGAAGATTTTCATTGTAGCCCAGCCATTTTTACATCTTCACGAGTGCATTAGTTTGGCGAAACAAAGTGGTTTTGAACCCGTTGTTCCGACAAAAATGAAAATTCCTTTTGACAAACAATCGGAACAGGAATGGACTCGGAGCCGCACAAAATTACTGGCATATGCCATCAAACAGAAACTTCTCAACCAACGTGGGAAATAATCTTAAAGGAGAATCCTATGTTATATCTTTTTCTTGCACTGTATATCGCTATTGGTACTACTGTAAATAAATACTGGTATCAAAAGAAATTGGAAAATCTTGAGAAGCAACTAAGAAAGGATCGAAACGACCAAACCCTGGAATTCAATCAGGTAAGGGAAGGTTTATGGACTTTTCTTATGATAATCCTTCCTCTATTCGTTGTTATTTATGAAAAAAAGACGAGATTCCGCCAATGGACGTATCCATTTTGCAGCCCAGAATGGAATGAAATGTCCAAGGAAGCAAAGATGCAATTTCTTTTGCAATAAGGCAGGTGGAAAAATTTCAAACGGCGTGCTTACACAGACGCCGTTTATTTTTTTATTTCAAACCTCCATTTTTTCTTCGCCCAAACCGGTCCCGCGTAATCTATTCCGATTCGCGGGGATTTTTTTATTTTTGGAATCTTTTCTCCCCGGTCTTCAATCCATAAACCGCTCCACGGGTTCGCAGATTTCCCGCTATATTTTCCATTAATATGAAAGAATTTAGTGACGCGCGCCGGACCGCTTATCCCCTCCACGCCGCGTATTAAAACAGCAGCCGGGTATCCTTCTCTGCCGCAAACAATATTTAAAAGCCAGTGCATGCCGTAGGTGAAATAAACATACCAATGCCCGGCGGGGCCAAACATCACTTTATTCCTAGGCGTCATACCGTGCGAAGCGTGCGAACCCTTATCATTAGAACCATCATATGCCTCCACTTCCGTAATCATTGCCGTAATCGTTTTACCGCGATATTTCCTCACTAAATGCTTGCCCAGCAAATCCTCCGCCACTTTTAACGTGGGACGATTGAAAAAATCTTGTTTCAAAATTTTTCTCATAGGATCATGGCTTCAAAATTTATCCATATGGATAAATTTTGAAGCCATTAATTTACTCATAATTTTCACAGTAAATTTCTTATTTCCTTCAGAACTTCAGCTGGGATCGGGTCGCGCGCCGGGCTTTTACCGGGATAACGCCAAGCGGTGATGATTTTTATTGATTTGGCGTTTGCCC
>Ga0187886_1002447_pt1 | contig 14927 bp, 9 predicted proteins | sample June2016WEW_20_1_FD_133001 | JGI IMG/M metagenome (GOLD analysis project Ga0187886, IMG submission 133001) | Peatland microbial communities from SPRUCE experiment site at the Marcell Experimental Forest, Minnesota, USA - June2016WEW_20_150 | ecosystem: Environmental > Terrestrial > Soil >... | reverse complement strand
ACAAAAACTTCCTCCCCCCTAACTGCAATCTTTTTGCCCTGATTCCTTCCCCTCATTGTTAGCCTCCTTTGGAATTTGATGGGAACAGTATACGGGAGGCTGACAATCAAGCATAGTATCTACAAGTTAATACGGGCACCATATTCAAAAAATGAGGATTATGGGTTGAAAGTGAGTATACCACTTAGCTTACTTATGGCAGTAGAAGAAGGCCACGTCTCGCGCAATAGCGTGGCCGGTAGCCACCTTGACCCCGCAGCGGACCAACCCGAGGGCGTTCTCGAACTGCTCGCGCTTCGGTTCAATCCACGGCTGACCGTTCCTGCGGGTCTGGTGCTGGTAAAAGACGAGTACATCACGGGGGAGCATATGATGCCAGATCTCCGCGAGTTCCGACACCAAGACGTGTTTAAATGTGGCTTTACCTGGCTCCAGGCCCGTGTCTGGATCAAGGAAGACGACGCAGCTCTCGCCGTCAGAGCGGGAAGCTATGGCTTCGATCACTGCTTGTGTGTACTGGCGACGATCCACGAACTCCAAGCCCACAACCTCTATCTGTGGACTAACACTCAATCGCGCGATATCGAGCACGTTTCTAAAGTGACCAATCACCACTTCCGGAATGGGCCGCGGCTGCCCATCGATTTTGAGCTCGGGCCATTCGCTTGGCCGGAGGTAGGCGACTTGGAGGATCCGCTTCGCGGAATGATCGCGAGCAATGTGAAGCAGAACTCCCCACTTCACCAGATCACGCTTATCGCCATACCACTCGGGTTTCACGGCCCAATTCTCCTAACATAATGACAGATTGTAGCCGGGCCGACTTGCGGGGTCGTCTGCAGCGTCTTGTTGGCCAGGTCATTCTGTCGTTCCAGGTTTTAGTGTCGATTCTAGAAAAAAGGGTAATCGGATCTCTTCGGCAACCGGAACAGGACCTATATCAATTGCCTCTAGTGGTACTGAACCGTCATCTTCCCGGAGATATTCTTCGGCTGCCGCAACCATAATTCCCTGGGCTGTTTCGTTAAACCACCTAACTACTTCTGAGCTTTCTTTTATCAGTGCTTCCATAGCGCCAGCTGGATCTCCAGGTGAGATTGAATCTAGAAGCGCAACATTAACCGCGTATTCGCTTAAATAAAAAAGTGTGTTCCCGTTGGTTTCAGACATATAGGAAATCAATTCATCAGGGTTGAACTCTTCAGGAACGAGCTTCGAGATCTCGTTGATGTCATAGTGGAACGAGAAAGAATTGCGCACCGTCTTTATTAAGTTATCCCGATTAAAATATTTCCGCAACGATTTCAATGAATTCTTCGCCTCTTCGTTCAGCTTAGCATGATAGTCTTTTGAAAGTTTAGTGTCGAAGTACGCCTTGGTCAGTAGCTTCCATGCTTCCCATAACTTTCCGGTTAGAGTGCGGGCCAATACTAGCCCTTGAGTAAGGTGTGCATGTCGCCGCCAGTTGTCCGACGCTTCGTATTGATTAGACAGGTAGAACAACTTGTTTAGTACGTTGATTTCATTAATTGCATGCCCAAGGAGAAAGAATAATGTGCGCTCCTTCTCAGGCATTTGCGCTATGCGTTCTCGTTTCATTTTCCACCGATGGAGAATCATTTCTTTCTTTCACCAAACAATCGGCAGGAAGGGGAGGCGATTCTATTAGCCATAAGGTTTACTCATATATCCTATGGATGAAAAGAGAGTTGGTGAACCCGGAGTAAATCTAAAAAAGGCTATTCTATTGCTTATCGATTGAAATCTACACCTTTTTGAAAAGCCTGTCAAATCTCTCTTTCAGGAAGTACTAGTCGATCGGGGTAAATTGTTAGATTAGGATAAAATGCGGGGAGTCATGAAAAACTTTTCCCAAACTAGTTAGAAATCCCTAATATGAAAGAGCAGGAAAAAATTACATCCACAGGGCATCGCGCAGCCCAGATGTTCGGGCTATCCGGCGGGAGACCGCGGCGTGAAAAATTTCTTCTTTTCCCCAGACCTCAACTTTCTGCTTTGCCCTCGTTATCGCGGTGTAGATCAGTTCCCGCGTTAAAACTGGGGAAAGACCGTCAGGAAGGATGAAAAGAACCTGCTTAAACTCTGACCCTTGGCTCTTGTGGACGGTCATGGCATAAACTGTCTCATGTTCCGGCAGCCGCAAAGGTGGGAATTTGCGGATGGCCCCCTCCTGCGATGGGAAAAAGACTCTGAGTTCTTTATTCCCTTCGGGGTCTACCAGGGTAATTCCAACATCTCCGTTAAAGAGTCTCAGATTATAGTCATTCTTTGTGACCATTACGGGTCGTTCGGGATACCATCGGCTCTCTTGCTGGATAAGGCCTTCTCTTCGCAGGATTTGCTCTACGAGAAGATTCAGAACGTGGACTCCAAAGGGACCATCCCTCACCGTACAAAGAATTCTGAAATCATTGAAGAGATCCATTATTTCTATGGGGTCTCTTTTCTTAAGGTACCCAGAAAAGCCGCTGATAACTCGGTCTCTGATCACTGAGGCAAGGGCCTCTGGCCGGGGGAGCCCATGCCACTGGATATCTGGATACGCAGGATCCTTCATGAGGCTCAAGGCAAGATTGGCGTCCCCTTCATTTACGGCCCGGCTTACAGCTCCAATTCCGCTTGAAGACCCAAAGCGGTAGCTTTTTCTCAGCTGAACGATTGAATCGCTCATCCCGGGTTGGCCCGTGCTCCCCCTTCTATCAATGAGTATTTCTCCCGTTACCCTTTGGAAGGATTCTTGAAACTTCTCCGAAAAGCCATGATCATTGCCGGTGTCGCAGATATCTCCGAGGACGGCTCCAGCCTCTACTGACGCTAATTGGTCCTTATCCCCCAGGAGAATCAGTTTGGAACCAGATGGGACCGCCTGGGCCAGTTTGGATAAAAGGGCAAGATCAATCATCGAGGCTTCATCAATGACCACTACATCAGCGGGGAGGGGATTTTGGGCGTCAAACCGAAAATATGGGGAGTCGGGGATGCTCTTCAGTAGCCGGTGGATGGTAGAGGCTTCTGCAGGTATGGCTGTCTTGATATTATCCGGGCAATTCAGGCCCTCGCGGGCATTTCTTATCGCGTCCTGCAGCCGGGCGGCAGCTTTTCCTGTGGGAGCTGCCAGAGCAATCCGAAGATTCTCCCCTTTTCTCTGCTCCAGAAGTAGCGCCAGGATCTTCGCCACGGTAAAGGTCTTTCCCGTCCCGGGCCCTCCGGAAATTATGCAGAACTTCTTTAGCGCGGAAGTGAAACCTGCAACCTTCTGCCAGTCTGTTTCTCCTAGGCTTTTATTGGGGAAGAGCCTGTTGAGTCCATCCTTGAGGAGCCCCTCATCGACTACGGGTGACCCGTTGTTTGCTCGCTCCCTGAGGATATCAATCAGTTTCTTCTCGTAGTCCCAGTATCGATAAAGATAAAGCCTCGGGCCGTCGAGGATAAGAGGCTTGTAATCGCCAGGTCTGCCTACAATATCTTCTTTTTTAAGGATGCCTATCCATTTATTCAGTTCCGGGCAGATGGGGGAGTCGGGGTCATCCTCCAGAAGCTTCTTCCCGGCCACGGCCGAAAGGTCAAAGCAGATATTCCCCTCTCCCTGATAATGGCTGGCCAGGGCTGCGGCGAAAAAAAGTTCCGGATTCTCTTTGCCGGAAAGCCTGGTTATGAATCCGGCAAATTGAATGTCCAGTTCCGAGAGAATATTCTTTTTCAAAAGAGAGTCAAACAATTCCTGCTTCATGCTGCGAGAATCTTTGCCAGTTCTATTGACCGGGCGTGTTAATCAAGTTTCGGCTCAATGCTTCAACCAGCTCTTCTTTGGGAAAATCCCTGTAAATCCCGAATTCACTCCCAACTTGGGGATCGACCCCCCGAAGGAAGATGTAAAAAACTCCGCCAAAGTGCACTTTGTAGCTATAGTTCGGTATACGCTTCTTTAGGTACTGGTGGAGGGCCAAAACGTAAAGGTTCGACTGGAGGAGGTAGAAATTCTCCTCCATCTCCCTGGCCATTTTCTCACGATTGTAATCCTCTACCCGGTTTCCCAAAAAATTGGACTTCCAGTCCACGATGTAAAAGCGCCCCTGGAATTGCAAAATCAAATCAATGAATCCCTTCATGTAACCCCTGGCCGGCAGAAAATTGAGTTCCCCGATCCTTCCCGGGAATTCGTTCGGGATTTCAGGCCCTCCATGATCGGCAAAGATTTTTCTCAGGTTTTTTGGCGTTATCCGTTGGAGAGGGAAATAAAATTCCATTTCGCTGAGGCGGTCTTTCCTGGATACCTGGGAGAGATTAAACCCATTTGAGGAAAGTGAGAGAGGGGCCGCCAGCACTTTCGTAATCATCTCAACAACCGTCTCCTGCCATTCCTTGTCAAAACCGTACCCTCTCAATTTCCCACCCACGAGCTCCCTTATGATCGACCCGTCCTTCTCGGTGAAATCGAGGTTTTCCAGGATATCGTGCAAAAGGCTTCCAGCTTTGGCTCCCTTGGGAAAAGCAAAAATGGAGAAAGGCCTTTCTTCTAAAACCGGTTCTTCTGGAAGGGTAGCCTGGTCGTGGTCGGGGATGTCCATTGCAGCGTACTCCAGCGATTCAGCCCCGTCTCTAACGCCAGCAGTCAGGCTTGAAAAGCTGGCGATCTGCCAGTCTCTCGGTATGGGAGCAGAAAAAGCTTTCCCGGAGAGTTCCTCGCTTTCCTTTCCGGTTCCTAAAATTTCCTCTCCCTGACCCATTGGCATATCTTTCAAAAGAATGGCCCCCTTTGATTTTCGGGATAGGCCCTTCAGCTCTTCCCGGATGTCTTCATCCGTCATGTCTCTAAAATGCTTTTCAATTTCTCCGACAACATTGCCTTCTACTTTCCCGGGAGGATGGAGGATGTAGGAGAGGGAAGAAGTCTCTGCATCTTTAAACCGCCCCCACACCAGGTAACAACGGTTTTTGGCCCTGGTCAGAGACACATAGAGGAGCCGGATGTTTTCAGCCAGCTCCTCCTCTTCGCTTAAAACCCGCTTTGGGCTGGATTCCGGATCAAGGACCAGGTTAAGCCTCCAATCATCCTCTTCGTCGTGGAAGGTGAAGGGTTCATTCGGGTCAATCCTTAATTTTCCCCAGTTGAACGGGCAAAAGACAATGGGATATTCCAATCCCTTGCTCTTGTGGATGGTAACGATTTTCACGGCATTGGCATCGCTTTCCAGCCGGAGCTGGTGCTCTTCCAACCGCGCGGACCTGGAATCTCGCTGTCGTGCCAGCCATTTCAGGAGGCCAACCATTCCCAGCTTCTCTTCAATGGCCGCCTGGTGGAGAACTTCAGAGAGGTGGAGGACATTCGTAAGCCGTCTCTCCCCATTCGGTAGAGAAAGAAGCCTGGAACGGACCTTCTCTCTGAGCAGGAAATAACGGAACATCTGGACAAAGCCGTTCCTCTCCCACATTTCATAATAATCACGAAAGCTGGAAAGCCATTCTTCCCACCCGGCCTCGTCCCGGCTGAGATTTTCGATGGTTTCACCATTCACTCCCATCATGTCCGTGGCCAATGCTGCCCTGATAAGTCCCTCCTGGTGAGGGTTGGCAATCCCTTCCAGGACTCTGCTCATCTCCATGGCTTCATGGGTATCGAAGAGATTCCCGGTGCTGTAGAGGACACTCGGGATTCTTAGTTCGGATAGGGCCTGCTGCACAAGTTGGGCCTCGTTATTGGTTCGAACTAAAACTGCAAGGTCGGCTTCACGGAGTGGATCGTCGCCGATCAGAACCTTTCCCTTCCTTCCCAGGATAATGAGGCGGGAAATTTCGGCAGCAACGGCCTCGGGAATCAAATTATAGGCTACTCCCTTATTAATGCTTTTCCCGTCAGCCACTTCGCCCGAGTCCACAAACCAGAGTTGGAAGGGCGGCTCAGCTTTGCCATTGATTTTTAAGATTTTATGATCTTTTTCTTCCTTCGGTGCTGCTGTTTCAAAGGGAATTTCCTTGTATAAGAAGGGATTCTCCCCGTTGTCAAAGATCGTGTTGACCGCTGTAATCAGGTTTGGTTCGGAGCGCCAGTTCCTGGTGAGCGTGTACCGGCTGTCCACCCGGCCCGCGGCCTTCATGTAGGCAAACAGGTCAGCTCCCCTGAAGCTGTAAATCGCCTGCTTGGGGTCCCCGATTAAGAACAGGATGGCCCCGCCCTTGCCGAAGACATTCTGAAAGATGGCGTACTGGACCGGGTCCGTGTCCTGGAATTCGTCAATGAGAGCGGCGTGGTACTTTTTTCTGATCGCCCCGGAAAGGTCATCTCCCCCTGCTTTTTCCAGGGAGTCACGGAGCCGGATTAAAAGATCATCAAAAGACTGGATGTTTTGCCTCTGTTTCCTGGCTGGGAGTTCTTTTTCCAGGTAACGGAAGATTTCCCTTTTCAGGAAGAGGAGCTGCTGGTCCATCTCCTCTATCAAAGCATCGGCTTTCTCCTTGAATTCTCGACAAAGATCGAAGTAGGGATGTGTCGGGGTGACCTGATTCTTTTTCGTTCCCGACTCGAGCCGCGCAGGAGTGAACTTTTCGAATGTGTCGAAAAGGGGGAGGCCAGGCCGTTCGGATGCCAGGTATTCGTCCATGCTCTCAGCCATGGCAACAGGGTTTTTATAGGTGACCTTGTTTAAACCGGGATCGCTGAGCTTTGCCAGGACTTGCTCCCTTACCTTTGGCCAGGTTCCCTTTAGCTTGAAAAACTCCCGGGAAAAAGCCTTCAAAGAGGAAAGATTCGTTGGCTCGACCTCTGGGACGATCTTTAGATCGGGGACCCTTTTCCTCAAAAGGGCCAGGAAGAAACCGGGTCCATAGCCTTGACTTTGGGCGTAGCTGACAAATTCAAAGGAGGCATTGTAAAAGTATCGACGCCAGAAGTCCTGGGCGATTTCCTCCATAAGGCCGGTTTCCTGCTCAGGCTCCAGTTCCGTGTCAAAGAGGCTTCCGCTCTCAAAAGCGCTCTCGTGCAGAGTCCGCTGGCAGAAACCATGGATAGTGAAAATGGCCGCCTCATCAAAATCCCGGAGGGCAGCTTGGAGGAGATTCAGTGCATCATCGGCATCTGGGACTGTTTGGATCAGGCCTTTCAGAAATAAATCCTCGCTGTCCCCTGTTGAATAAGCCCCGATGGCTTCCCGGATCTTCTTGCGAATCCGGTCGCGCAGCTCCTCCGTGGCAGCGACCGTATAGGTTACGACCAGGATGTCCTTTACCGGGAACCGTTTCTCCAAAATCAGTCGCAAAAAGAGGCAGGTTATGGTATAGGTCTTTCCCGTTCCGGCACTCGCCTCGATGAGGTTGGTACCCTCAAGAGGGCTGTTCAGGAGATCAAAGCTCTGTATTTTTCCGCGCCGGTTAGACATTCTAAATCTTCTCTTCGCACCTTAATATGGGGTCAAAGACCATTTTTGACAGCTTTTCAAACTCTTCATCCAGGGGGTCCGCATGCTCGAAGCATACCTGGTAATTTAAATCCTTGCTTTCCCCCCGCTTGAAATCACTTCCTTCCCATTTCCCCCTGGCCGCCTCTAAAGCTTGCTCTGATTCTTTCCCTTTGCTCAAGGCCTCTGCGTAGACCCAGGATGAGACTGGGAAAAAATGAATAGGCTCTCTCAGTCCCTGCCAGTAGATTTCCAGCAGGTCCTTCACTAAATCTCTGCTTCCCTTGACAGCAGGGTATTTGCAACCGACATCCTTGCAGACCAGGATCCCATTACAGGGGTAGGCCTGGTTTCGCATCTCATTTAAAACAAGAAGGTTAATCCAGATTCTCAAGCGATCCCCGGCTTTTATTTTCGCGTAGCGGAAATGAAGCAGGCCCTGGGGATAGATGCCCTCGATTCGGCCCACGAGCCGGAATTTTCCAATTTGAAGATCCACTTCCAAAGGCTCAAGCGAAGCTCCCTCCCGGTAATGGCTGAGCCGATCGAGGAAAGCTTCTATGCCATGGCAAGTCTCCTCGTAGAAGCATTCCCCAGGTGTCCCGTGGGGAAGCTGTCCCGAGGCTTTTATGGCAGTGAAAGCCTCCCTTAGGTTTCCCTTTTCATATCCTTTTTCCACAAGCTCCTGTTCGAGCAGGTATTTTTCCAGCCCCCCAACATCAAAGGGTTCGATCTCTTCAAAAAGCGCTTCTTCTTCCTCCAGGTAGATGCCCAAGCGCTGGCTCAGGAGGAACTTGCTTGGATTCCCGAAAAAGCGGTAAAGCTGGTTTACATCGACAGTTCTCCACTCCTCCGGGGGTTCCGGGAGTCCCTGCGTAATGAAAGGTTTCCCCTCCTTGTGCGGGTCCATGGCGTGCTGGGCGGCATCAAAATTTTCCTGGGAGTAGCTGAATAGTTTCCCGTTCTTTTTAAAATACTCCGGGCTGAAAGCCTGAAGGCGATGTTTCATTACGATCTGTTCCAGAATCTCTTTCTCGGAGACTTCCAACCCTTCCTCGATATAATCGAGAAGCTCGCTCACCAGGACAGATGGAGGCCGGATGCTGTTGTCCTGGATGCTTTGCCCCACATAGCTGATATGAAGCTTTTCCCTGGCGGAAAGAATGGACTCAAGGAATAGGTACCGGTCATCGTTCCTTCGGGACCTGTCTCCGGGCTTGGGTTTCTTCGCCATGAGGTCAAATCCGAGGGACTTGGTCTGGCGCGGGTAAGAGTCGTCGTTCATCCCGAGAAGGCAGATCACCTTGAAGGGAATGCTGCGCATGGGCAGCATGGCGCAGAAAGTAATCCCCCCAGTCAAAAAGCCATAGCCGAAACCCTCTTTTTCCAGTGACGAGCGGAGGTGAGATTTAATCACTCCCAAAGATACTTTTTCGTCAAACCCCGAAAGCTCTTGCTTCTCTCCGAGAACGCGAAGAACACGCCTGATGAAGAGGACATCCCTTTCCGTCTCCTTGTCGGGCAGGAAGAACTCATCGAGAACCCGGGCTAAAAACTCTTCCCATTCCCTCAGTGTCCTGGGCTCCCCAAGCTCCTTTCCCAGGGCAAAGAGACGACGCTCCGCCAGGGCCACAAAATTACCGAGGAGCGCCGCATCGCTTCCCTCGATTTTGTCATAGGGAAGGATTCCCTTAAACATCTTCTCACCCTGGCCGGGCAGGGCATACCCAAGCAGCATTCTTTCGAGGCCTGCCCGCCATGTATTTTCAGGAAACTCGGGAAGATCCAGGTCCTTCCGGCTTTCCTTGTCTATTCCCCACCGGATCCGCGTATCTCTTACCCACCGATGGATTAGTTCCAGATCCTCTCCTGAAATGGAAAATCTTCTCTGCAATGATTGGTTTTCAAGAACGGCCATCACCCGGGATACCCCGAAGCGGCTTCCTTGGAAGTCGAGCAGGGAAAGAAAAGTATCAGCCAACTGGCTCTCCTGCCTGACGCCCCGGTCGGCAATGCTGAAGGGAATCCAGCGGGGATCATCATGGGGGACGGAAAAGACAGCCTGAATAAAGGGAGAGTAAGTTTCCATGTCAGGGGTCATTACCAGAATATCCTTGGGTAGAAGAGCCGGGTCGGATTCGAAAAGGGAGAGAAGGCGGTCCTGCAGGACCTCGACTTCCCTCATGGGGCTGTGGCAGGAATGGATCTGGATGGAATCGTCTCCCTGGTTGATTCCTTTCTTCCTGCCTTCTCCCGAATCCCACTCCTTGAGATTTAGGATATCGCTCTGAATGCAGAAAAGAAGGGTGTTTTCGCCCGGATCATCAAAAAATTCTTTTTCCTCAACCTGGTAATTTGATATCAGCTCAAAGAAATCCCGCCCCAGCATGCCCATAGAGGCGAGGAGGCTATTTCCTTTTTCAAGATGCAGGTCCTCCTTGCGGGTTCCCTTTTTCCGCTCCTTTTCCTGTACTTTTCTTTTTTCCCGCCGGGTAAGGAGATCTCCCCAATATTCCCGGCAGGGGTTCATGAGGAAAAGGTTTACTTCGATCAGCTGCGCGATAGCCGCTAGAACTTCGATGTGGAACCGGGGAAGGGCCGAGATCCCGAAGACTGCAATCCTTTCGGGCAGAGTTTCCAGCTTAATACCGGGCTTTTTAATTGCTTCGAGGAAAATCTTCTGTAATGCTGCCCGGTGCTTCTTTTCATTTCCCTTAACCACTTCTCGCCAGAGAATCGCCTGCCAGTGGTTTTCCTGTCCTTCCTCCCATCCAAGGACCATATCGGGCCGAAACAGGAGATATTGGTCGAAAAGGTCGGCGACCCGTTGAGAGAGCTGGAAAAGCTTTAAATCGGCGCCGCCTTCGGAGAGGTAATTGCGAAGGGTTTCGAATCCTTTCTTTTTCAGATTGTTGGGCAGGGCTTTTATGACCTTCCAGGTCATGATTTCAGGATCAAAAGGAGATTCCTCTTGAACATCAGGGATGATTTCCCGAAAGATGCTGTGAACAAAATGATTGGGAAAAGGAAATTGGAAATTGGCGCAAATCCCATGATGCCGGGCCAACTCCATGGAAACCCATCGTTCCATTCCCTTGCTCTGGACGAGGATGGTTTCCTTCTGGAGCGGCGAGGCCAAGGGAGGGCTCAAAACTTCGGCGAGCTTTTCGGCCAGGACCTCAAGGCGGTTGCTGGTGTAGAGGTTTAGGCCTGGCATAAATCATCTTTCCTTGCTGAGGATGAAAAGTTGGTCCGAAAGGGAGAGAATCTTTTCGACGTAGGCGATTTTATTTCGCCAAGATCCTGGAATTGCTTCTAACCCATAAAAGGCACCGGCCAATTGGCCATAGACAGCCCCTGTCGTGTCGGCATCGTCCCCGAGGTTTACTGCCAGAAGGCAACCTTCCTCAAAGGACTTGCTCTTGTAGAAAGCCCAGAGGGCGGCTTCAAGGGATTTTACGACATATCCGGTTCCCTGGATTTCAGGAGGGTCGCGCCGTTTGAAGGACCCGGATGCGATTTCATCAATTTCTTCCATTAAGGGGTTTTGAGACCAATATCCAAGAACAGGGCTGTAATGGTCGGCAAGTAGGTCCTCCTTACGGGTTCCATTTAAGGCTCCTACAATCAAGGCCCCTAAATATCGACAGGCATCCACCGCGGCGACTGCCCCGTGAGTGGTCCGGGAGCTTTCGCCGGATTTTTCAATAGCCTGAAGGGAATCACCGGGGTAAAACATTGGGACTGGAGCGAGACGCATGATTGAGCCGTTGCCGGCGGATTGGGGATCAGTGGAGCCGCTGAAAGGATCACCTGTCTTCTCAAATCGAGTCAACGCCTGTCTGACCGTATTCCCGATATCAAAGCACCGCCCATTACTGCTCAGGTACCCCTCCCGGTACCATTTAAGATATCTCTTCATCTGGTCTTTGGGGTCAAAACTCTTGCATTCAATCAGGCTCTCTGCCAGGCAAAGGGCCATCGAGGTGTCATCAGTCCATTCCCCCGGTTTTAGCCCGAACGGGCCTCCGCCTACCATGTCTTTAATGGGCTTGAAAGTCCCCGGCCTTTTGAACTCAAGGGTTGTCCCCAGAGCATCCCCAACGGCTAGCCCTATTAGACAACCGGTGTATCGATCCTTTCCCATCTCACTCCCACCAGAGCTTTCTGGCTTCCTGAATCAAACTGAATACCCGGCCATCATCTCCGGTGCTAGTTCGACCGGATAAATTGGACAGCCAGCGGCTGGGAATGGCTTTCTTTCCGTGCAAGGCCCCGACTGCCGTTCCAACAATAGCTGCTATCGTATCATTATCCTTCGTGTCGTTCACCGCCCTGATTAAAGCTTCCTCAAACACCTCTCCATGGCGCATCAGGATGAAAATGACGCTGGGGATTGTCTCCAGAAGGAAGGCTCCGGAATACCACAGGTTGCAGGCATCCAAAACAGAAAGCCCATCCCTGTATGCGTTCCCAACCTTCTCCAGAACAAACCTCCAAATTGGACCCCGGTATTCAATAAAGACTCCGCCTCTAGGACTGTACTCACTATTGCTTTCCAACTCTCTGGCACAATTTACATAAGTTTCCAGCCACCACTCAGGCCTCGGAGATTCTTTCATCCTGAGCAGTTGCCAGGTCATGTTGATAAATGATAGGCAAGCCGCGATTGAACCTGAGTCGTTATGGGTAATCATCGCTGAAAGGGCCGTATCCACCCAGAGGTCGGTTGTGCCTGATCGGAGATGGGGTATGACTATAGGAGCAATTCTCATCAACGCCCCGTTGCCAGCCGACTTAGGCCCGCACTTATACCAGGGGACACCTGAATTATACTTATGGATAAAGGTTTCCACTGTAGAGCCGATCCCAAATATTTTATCCTTACAGAACCGGGAAGCCACCTTCTCCGGGTTGAACTCTTTGTCAGTGATCATCTGTTCTAGGGTCCAGAATGCAAGCTGGGTGTCGTCGGAGGGAAGGCCAATTGGTTTATGGTTCGCGTGTGGGTTCGGGAGGTAATCGCGGATTTCCCCAAACATGGGTTTACGTTCTCTCGGCACCTTACCCTCGGTTGTGTTTCCCAGGGCATCACCAATGGCCAACCCCAGCATCATCCCTTCAATTCGGCCGAAATCAAAATCCTTTGGCATGGGGCCAAGCGATTTATTAAGAAATGACCCAGGTTTTAGATCTATCTGCCGTGCCTCATATAGATGGTTTAGAAGCTGCTTATTGGTCATTATCATCTTTCGCTATGCGGGGTAGGCCAGCGTCCCATGGCCTCTTTCATTCACAAACTGTCTAACGTTTCCCAATGTCCAACGATTATATATCTCCCATGACAAATCGCCGGGGAAAGCCCCTTTTCTCAAGGCTAATGAGCTGGTATGCTTTATGGAGAAGGCAGGCGGTTATTTCCTCAGCCAAGGCCCGGCTAGGCGCAAACCAGGGTTGGATGCCCCAGCGCACAGCAAGCGCCTGGATCGTGCCAAAGACCGCATTCGGATGCATACCACTGAATTCGTTACTCCGAAGGATCTTCGTGATCGAGCCCTCGATTACTAAAGCCGCAAACTCCATTTTGCTGACACGCTCACACGCCCGCACAAAAGCCTCCCTCGAGCCGTAAGGAGAACAGCAGTTAAACAAATCCTGCAAGGATTTCCTCTCAACAACTATCCGATCTTCCAGGCCGGCGATCGAATAATCTCCTATGGGTAGCTTTCGTCGCTCTATTTCGGCAAACCACTTTCGGAAAGGTTTGAAGGTATATGCCTTTTGCTCCATGCTATCGACGATGAGGGTGGGTTTGGGAAGGGTAATCGTGATCCCCTGAGGGCGAAGCGAAGTCGGATGTGATGGGGGTTTACGCATTATTTTGAATGCAAAATTTGGAAAAAAGTACAACCCCAGATCTGATATTTTTCAACCGCAATTCAAAAGACCAAGCCTATGCCTTGGGTTGACCGATGATAATGCGTTGCTCTCCGAATTCGTTCCTTAATCTATTTCAATACTTTATTATAATTGCCTGGCCCCAGAATATGTAGATGCATGGCCAAGGGGGGATGGCGATCTGCAGGACAGGTCGAAGCGCACGATCTTTCTCACCCTATAAGATCATAGCTTCCCAACCCCCTACCCTCACACCTAATAAGATTTGCTAACCACATTTAATGAAAATAGGGCCTTCTGTCATCAAAGGTGTCCGGTACCTACCTTCCCATTATATTTTTGCTCCAAACCAAGGCCACTTTCGGCTTATCGACGGTCGCAAAATCCTTTCCCTTATCTTTCCCTTCCTTTCGCAGATAACTTCTTCAATCCCTCACGAATAAGTCAGGTGTCTCGGGCCTTTCGACGGCCTTATTCTCCCGGAAAAGACCATTTATCATACGCGATTAACAACTTACGCAGATCCCTGAAGAGAACTTTGTTATATCTCAATTTTGAATTAGGATTATTGCAAACCGTAATGTGCTTAAAATTTTCTCTATCCCCCGTCATATGAATGTGTATATCACCGCTTGGGTTCTATTCAGCCCATACCCCAAATGCAGCAACAATTGCTTTCTCACCCTTAAAGGTTCTGACATCACCTGGCTTCATTTCCACCTCCAATGACCCATGTATTTATCCCAAAAACTCTTCTCAGCAGTCATAGCGTTGCAAGTTTCACGCCCGGCCTCTTAATAAAGGCCCCCGCAGTTTTCTTGCCTATTTTCCTATTATGTTTTCATCGAACCACCATAGAAAGACATCCAAATGAACCAAAGTGGTTTTCAATTCATCGGCGAGCTTGATAAGTTCAGAATTAAACCTTACATAACTTTCGCCGAAATTTGAAGAAATATAAGGAAGCCTATCTAAATGATTTAGCACTTTATGAGAACGACTGTTCCAGACCCCGTATTTGTTAGCATTAAATATATGAAGTAATCCTGTGGTTAAGTTTCTTCCGAAGCCTTTGACATACAGTTTTCCGCCTCTGGACACCTTAGTTAATCTTTCCTCCACAGGAATGTTCTCCTTCTGTAAATGTAACAAAGCTGTCTTGAGCCTTTGGATGTTGGATGTGGCTTGTTTGCACCTTCTTTGTAAATTTGTCCAGGATTTATTTTCAGATGGCGTCAAGAAATAATGAAAATCCTCCCTTCCTAAGTTTCGAATCTGCGTAGCGCTGAATTTATGCCGGTAAAAATTATAGGCTTCTATTCTATCTTCAATGTGCTCTTTTACCGAAATCTCCTCTCCGCCGGTAAGGGATACCTTTGCATTTAAAAACGTCAAAAAATGATTTTTAAGATCATATTGTGTCATATGCACCTCCTTTCAAAAACTGGGAGTGTCCCTAGTTTCAACTTTTTTATGGATGACACCAGGGATCAGTATTTAACCTGAAACCTGCGTGAAAACTATGAATTAGGATTTAAATTTATGGATCATTTTAATAGCGGATACGAAGATGTCCTTATACAAGAAATTAGCCGGTAATTTTAAAGTGGGGCGATT
>Ga0187886_1002446_pt1 | contig 14938 bp, 19 predicted proteins | sample June2016WEW_20_1_FD_133001 | JGI IMG/M metagenome (GOLD analysis project Ga0187886, IMG submission 133001) | Peatland microbial communities from SPRUCE experiment site at the Marcell Experimental Forest, Minnesota, USA - June2016WEW_20_150 | ecosystem: Environmental > Terrestrial > Soil >... | reverse complement strand
GGGCCAGTTTGTCGGAGAAGCCGAGATAGCGTTTGCCGCCGGGACAGCCCACGGCGTTCACATCGAAAGCGAACGATTGCCCGTCCCGCACTTTGACGAGCGCGCCGATGATGCAGCGGGGCACGGAGCCGGGCTTGACGGCTTCGGCACGGCCGGGCTCATCGGTGTAGTAGAAGGTGATGGGGAGAGGGGCGGCGTAAAAGTATTTTTTCCAGAGGGTGAGGAATTTTTCTTTGAGCGATAGGTCCATAGCGATTACCTCCTTGGTTTATTATTGCGGGACAGGTCTTTGTGGTAGAAAACGAGGTCGTAAGGTCCGACTTTAGCCTGGTGTGTCCTGGTAAAGCCGCATTTTTCAAAAGTCTTTGCGACGGTAAGTTTGTGGCGAGAGTATCGAGGCAAAGCTCTGTATAGCCCAAATGAGATGCGATTGTAACAAGTTTTAATAAAATCGTCAGGGCACAGCCCTGACGCTGGCAATCGCGGCGAACCCTGATACGCTTGATTTCACCGCAGATATCGGAAAATTCCCGGATAGCGCCGATGGCCACGATTTCACTATTCAGGAGACCCACGAGGAAATCACCGCGGTTATTGAGGTAAATCCTTTCAATATTATCGAGGTCGTTATCATGATAGGGGTCATCTCCCATGACGCCCATTTGTTTCAGTCCGGCATAGTGGAGAGCTTTAACGGCGGCGTTGTCCTGTTGTTGATAGCGGCGAATATTTAACATGTTTAGCGCCTTTTAAAACTAGATTAATATTATACATCATTCAAGGGGCTTGCCTCACCCCCTGGCCCCCTCTCCAAACAGGCAATTGAGGGAAGCAAGGTATTTTTTGTTTGGAGAGGGGCGATTATTATTGGAGAAATCCACCCCCTGTGTCCCCCTCCTTTAGAAAAGGGGGGAGGGGAAAAGGTAAGGGAACGGACTGCTTCGCTACGTTCGCAATGACAGGTAAGGGACTGGATTCTCACGGTCGCTGCGCTCCCTCAGAATGACAGTACGGTAACTGGATTCCAGCTTGCGCGGAAATGACGTTGGAGGGAATAGCAAAATCTTCCTCTTGTCCCCCTTTACGAAAGGGGGACGAAAGATTTATTTAAGCTAGCGATAAAGTTAATCTTTAATCGATTTGTATTCAGCGACGAAATACATATTGTTGAAGAGGAAGGGTTTGCCGACGCGGAGAATGCGCAGCGGGCAGTGGCTCATGCCGCCGGGGATATAGACGACCGTCGATTCATTAATAATGTGCTTTTCGTGGTCGAGGTAAAGCTCAATCTCGGCGTCGAAATCGAAAAGGTCATTCAGATTATTGCTGACGAAGGCGAGAATCTGGGCGTAGGGGTGGTGGTGAGAGTAGTCTATCATCGTGAAGGGGTGAGAAACAGGCTCCCAGCTGATGCCGAACTCGCCGAGCTTGCCTTTATCGACCTTGATGGTTTTTTCCTTGATTTCAGGGTGAAGGACGGGCCCGGTGATGCCGTCTTTTTGGGTGAAGAAGTATTTATCAGTGGATTTTTTAGGCATGCAATTCCTCCATAATGCGATTTGGTAATATTATTGCACTGAAAAGGGTGAGAGCGCCAGCTCCCCCAAGGCTAAGGCGTGCGGTGGAATAATAAACCTCACCCCCTGACCCCCTCTCCAAACGGGGCATCGGGAAAAGCAAAGTATTTTTTATTTGGAGAGGGGGAGAACTTATAAAATTACCCCTCACCTTAGTCCTCTCCCGCAAGGGGGAGAGGAGATTTAGAGCCCCCCCCCCGGTCCCCCCCCCCCCGTACACGGAGAGGCGAAGAATTTTATGGAAATCTAGCCCTCGGTGCCACTCCTCTGGGAAAGGAGGGAGAAGTTGATTGGGATACCGCGCATCAAGACGGGACACTTGCGCGGGGATGATAAAGCGCTATTTCCTTTCGTATTTGCTGGAGAAATAGAGGTCCATCATGAGAATAGGCTTGGTGACCTTTTTAAAGACCAGGGGGTTGTGGTAGAGGCCGGCGGGGACATAGATGGTAGTGGCTTTGGTGATGGTATGTTTTTCCATCATTTTGCCGTCTTCGCTTAGAGTGATCTCGATAACGCCGCCGAGGTTGACAAGGTCATCAACGTCAAAGCTGGAGAACGTCAAGTACTGGGGGAAATCGTGCCTGTGTGGTTCGGAGGCCATGGTAAAAGGGACTTTGATGGTCTGCCAGTACATGTGGAACCCCAGGTTGCCGAAACTTTCATCGCTGGTGATGGTGGGGACCATCGTGGTCACTTCCTTGTGGTTGGGCTTGCGCGCGGGGGCTTCCCGGACGTATTTGGCTGTTTTGAGTGCGGCCATCTACTTCTCCTTTTTAGCCGATTTGTTGGGGATTTTTTTGTAGTTGGAGGTAAAATAGAGGTTCATAAAAATAATCGGCTTTTTGGGGTCGTTGATTTTTTTGAAGTTAAGGGGGCAGTGGTAAAGGCCGGCGGGGACAAAAACGCAGGTCGACTCGGTGATGGTGAACTTTTCGAGTTTTTTACCGTCCTTGCTTAAAGTAAGCTCGACGACGCCGCCGAGGTCGGGCATATTGGTGCCTTCGCCGCCGGAAAAAAAGAGGAACTGGTCGAAGTCGTGGGAGTGGTTTTCGGCGACCATGACAAAGGGTCGGGTGATGGCCTGCCACCCGAGGGAGAACTCGCGGTTGCCGAAGGCTTTATCGGAGGTGAGGGTAAGGCGGGGGGTGGAGACCTCTTTATGGTGGCCTTCTTTTGTGGACGCGGTCTTGCGGATATATTTTCCCAGGTTTGATTTTGGCATATTCGACTCCTTTCATAAAATACTCCGTATTATATAACTTCCTGGCGGTGTTTGTCTCTATTTCAGGATGATGGGGAAAAAGGGAGGCGGATTCCCCTTACGCGGGAACGACAGAAAGGGGGACGGATTCTCACGGTCGCCGGGGCGACCTCAGAATGACAAGTGCAGGGATTTGTTTTCACGCATCAGGTATATTTAGCTTTCCTTGCCTGGTAGGACTTCAGGTTTTCGGAGAGCATCTCGCGGATAGGGAGGTGGAAGGGGCATTTAGCCTCGCATTCGCCGCATTGCTGGCAGTTAGCGGCTTTAGCCATCGCGTCTTCGAACATACCTTTAAAGATACGCTCCGGCGGCATGCGCTTTTCAAACGAGGGGAAGGACATGACCATGGAGATGGGGATTTCCTGGGGGCAGGGGCGGCAGTAGTCACAGCGGCGGCAGAAACGGGTGCCAAGCTCGGCCTTCATGCGCTGCATCTGTTTGCGCTCCGAAGCGGTCATCCGGCGGGGGCCTTCGTAGATGCGGACGATTTCTTCAATTTCCGGCACTTTCTCGATGCCGGGAATCACCAGGATATCCGGGAACTGCAAGAGGTACTTGAAGGCGATGACAGCGTTATCCAGCATGCCGCCGGCCAAAGGTTTCATGACAATAAAGCCGACATCATGCTCACGGCAAAGGGGAAGAAGCTCATCGGCCGGCTCCGAAGTGATGAAGTTGAAGGGGAAGAGGATAGTCTCGAAGCGGCCGGATTTGACGATTTCTTTGGCGACATCCATCTGATGAGAGCTGGCGCCAATATGCCTGATTTTGCCGGCTTTTTTAGCGTCTTTGAAGACCTGCATCAAGCCGGAAGACGGGTCGAGGACTTTTTTCAGGGTAGCCATATCACCTATCTGGTGGAACTGGTAGAGGTCGATATAATCGGTGCCGAGGCGCTGCAGACTTAAATCGAGGTGTTTTTTAATTTCTTCAGGCGTGCGCGCGCCGGACTTGGTGGCAATAAAGATATCCTGTCGCCGCATGCCTTTAATAGCTTTGCCAACGCGCTCTTCGCTGGTGCTGTAAGCGTTGGCGGTATCAATGAAGTTGAGGCCGAGGTCGAGGCACCTTTTAACAACATTGACGGCATCGCTTTCGTTAAGGCGCTGGATGGGGATACCGCCGAAGCCAAGGCGCGTCACCATAAGGCCGGTGCGGCCCAGCCTGATTTTTTCCAGGGGGTTTTCCTTTCTTAAAAGCGGATTCTCACGGTCGCGGGCGAGACCTCAAAAGGACGGGACAGGGTAATGAGGTCATCAAACGCTCGCGGCAATGCGCTTTTTCATTTCCTGATAAAACTCTCCGGGCGCTTTGCCGAGAGACAGCTGCTCCATGGGGCACATGCTTTTGCCGTCATCGCGCATGATGCAGGGGACAATCTCGTCGAGGTGATATTTAATGCCGTGATTTTCAAGCGTGCTGACGGCAAGCTCGCTGCCGAGAGGACTAAAGACGTCACGGGCGTGCGCCATGACAGAAAGAAGGGCGGCGGCATTACCCATGATTTTATCGTAGATGGTCACCGGGCGCCCCGAACCATCCGCGGCGAGGTAGTCCATCAATGGCAGCAGACGGTCTTTGGGCGAGGTAAAGACCAGCTTTTTCCCCCGGTAAATGCGGAGCGTATCCGCGCTGGCCAGGAAATCGGCATAAAGGTCGGCAGGCATCGGCTAGGTCGTCCGTTTCCGGCGGCTAAAACGAGCGTAGAGCCAGAACCCGAGCGGAATCAGGACCAGCTGGGCGAGCATGCCGGGCCAGGACTGGGCAACCGTGTACCAGACGGCGGAAAAGGGAGTGGCGGCGGGGCCGAGGGGGCTGTACACGTTACCGGTGATAAGCTGGATAACACTGACGGCCGCTAGCAAAGCGAGGCGACCACCGGCCATCGCACCGAACAGGGACCAGATAACGCTCAAATGGAGTTTCTGGCGCAGCAGACCGGCAAGAAGGCCGTAGAAGGCGACTTCGACGACTATCTGGGGCAGGACAGTAAGGGCGGGCATCCCGGAGACGGCGTAGCTGGCGAGGGGAGTCAGCAGGCCGACGATGAGGCCCGCCTGCCAGCCGGCAGCCAGGGCGGCGATGAAGATGAAGAAGTGCATGGGGAGGAAGGTGGCGCCGGCCAGGTGAAACTGGTGGAAGGCCCAGGGCGTGAGCACGCTTAAGGCCGTGAAGACGGCGATGACAGCGTAAGCGCGGATTTCGTTGAGCTTAATAGTTAAGGGTAAAGGACGGCTCGTGACGGCGGTTCTGGTCTCCATGATAACCTCCTTAGAAATCGGGACAGGTTTTTAGTGTATATACTATTATGATAAACGGCGGTTTTACAAAAGTCAAAATATGTTATGGGTGACTGGATTCCTGCTTACGCGGGAATGACGTTCGGGGTGGATGGGGCGCAATGACACGAGGGAAGCATTGGGAGGACGGGACGATGAATAATAGCTTGTCCGCAGATAAGATTAGTGCTAACATAGGCGGAGAAGGGGCGAAATTTCCGGGGAGGTTTTACATGACGAACAATGCAAAGGTCGGGGGAGTTTTGTCCATCGTGGCGGGGGCGTTCGGCGTGTTAGGACTGCTATTCTGTTTCCTGGCAGCGGGCGCGGTAATGCTGGCGCGGAACGGTTTCGACGGGCGGTATTATGACACCATGACGCAGGAAGGGGTCCTGATTGTCATAGCGGTCTTTTACATCGTGATGGGTATTTGCAGCACGCTGCTGGGAGCGCTGGCGATAGTGGGCGGGGTGTTCGCGCTGCGGAAAAAACACTGGGGATGGGCGCTGGCGGGGGCGATAGCATCGACGCTGACGTTCTTCCCGTGCGGGATACCGGCGATAATCTTTACGGCGATGGGGAAGCCGGAATTCCAGGCGAATGCGCTGCCGGCAGTACTGCCCGCGCCGATGGAAAAGATAGTGGGATAAGGGGAGGGAGCATGGGTTTCATCGATTTCTGGAAAAAGGTACTCAGCAGTGAGGAAGACGATGCCGAGCTGAAAGCGGCCCGGGCGCGGCACGGCATTACCGTGGACGAGAAGGACGATAAAAAGGAAAAGAAAGAGGAGGAGGCTTACGACCCGTGGGAGGTGGTGCGGAACGCGCGGACGAGCTTTTTCTTCGGGAGCTGGGCGAGCCGCAAGTTCCGGATAGTGGGGGAGGACAAGGTGAAAGCGGAGCTGGAGGCTTTAGAGAAGAAGCGGAAGGAAGAGGAGGAGGAGAAAAAGGGGAGCTAGGGGGAGGGGCGAGAGTTATTGAGATTCAGCCGAGTTGAACTTTACTATGGTTTCCCAATCGATTTCACCGTTCTTAACAAAGGTTTTACTGAACTCTTGAGTGAACCTGTTTATTATTTGAGCGTAAGCTTTATGAAACTGGGCGTTTTTCTCTCTGGCTGTATATCCAAGAGGCTTAATAATTTTTAAATACACGTCAGGACTGCCAGAGATAAACTCCCAGAATTTCTGGCCGCAATATTTATAATAATCACCTTTATCAGTTTTAACGTTTCTACCGTAGCAACAGCCGTTAACGGCGATAATGTTCAGCTTTGAATTGCCGGTTCGCATTGTCTGCTTAGCTTTGCGGAAATCCTCCTGCATCTTTCTTATCTGGCTGCTGTTTCCCCAGTTTGGACCTGATTTAATCGCTACCAGATAACGGATATTATCTTTATTGAATTCCAGGTCTATGCCCTGCGAAGATGACTTCCAGCCTCTGTAAGCTTTCTCATTGATGAAGATGGCCAGCCCTTCGAGGAAGTTGCCGAAAATGGTTTCTTCTTGAGAAGAGAGATAGGCATCGAGCAATGCTTTGACAAAATCACCGGTTAGCAATATGTTTTGTACTCCTAACAAGTACGGATCAATCCTTAACAGCGCATCATTTAAATCAAATTTTTTAAGGTGTCGAAGTCTTATGTTATTGAAGTTGATTGACTTGTTTTCAATGTATTGGCTGACGTCTGATATTTTGATGGCGCCCATTGACTTATAATCTCTGAGGTTACGTTATTTTCGTGGTTTCATCCGTCATAAAATAAAACGATATTTTATCTTCTCAATATCCCCAGAGCTTCCTCCATGTTTTTATAGTCCCGTTTCTTTCCAAGTAATTCTTTCACTAGACTAATTTCAATAAATTGCATTTTATCAGCAACTTCATGGAAAGTGCCTGCGAGTAGTTCCTGATACTTGCCTCTTTCTTTGTTTGAAGCTACTAAAAAAATGTGACTATTCCAAATGTCGAAGGAATGCTTCAATTTTGACATTGCATGATAAATGTCTCCCTCAACCTGTATCTCAAACACATAGGTAGGTACTGAACGTTCTACCCGGCGCCAAACAACATCAAGGCGGGTGCTTTCAAGCAGGTATTCCTTGTCAGAAATAAAGCCTTGGATTTGACCTATTTCCGCAATATCATTCATAACATCGGCATGCGAAATATTACCCATAGTTGTGGAATGTGGGAGTTCAACTTTAGTCGTTACATTACTTGTGATAGGTAACAATCCTAAAGCATTTCTCGCCAAATTCACTTCTTCAATTGGGTAGCATTGAAAAACCATTCTGGTGACTAATTGAAGGTCGTGAGACGTATATTTTTGCGTTTTCCAGAGATGTTGGGGAAGACAGTATTCAATGTCGAATTCGAACCTTAGCGGCCAGATGACTTCGTTTCTACGTATCTCCTCTGGCCAAAGAGGATTGGTTTGTTTGAATTTTGTTGCAACTTTACCAAAGCCAACAATCCCGTGTACAGGTTTAGAGACATAAAATAATAAACCATCGCCTTCTCTTAACATATTCCACAAGGCAGATAGTTCTCGAAAATCTTTTAAACCCCATATATTGTTAGTTTGAAAAGCGATTTCCCAATTTTTCTCTGTTCCTACCAATAGCCAAAACTGTTGCATATCTTTCCCTTAACAACTAACCTAGTCTAGTGATTTATTGTGTATAGTTTACTAGAAAATGGGAATTTTGCATATAGCCTTTGCTATTTTTTATAATAATACCTCTTTCACTTCCCCCTCAACGCGATAAATATTATGCCCGGGCCGGTGTGGACACCCAGCGCGGGACCGAGCTGGGCTAACCTTATTTTCTCCTCGGGGAAGAGAGCGCCCAGGCGCTTGACGAAGGCCTGCGCTTCCTCACGCTCCGTGTTATACACCACGGCCAAATCCTGAATATCCTCGGTGTTTTTCACGAAGTCGAACAGGATATCGATGCCTTTAGCGCGGCTGCGAGCACGTCCGGCGGGCGACAATAAGCCGTCTTTCACGGTCAGCATCGGCTTGACGTTTAATACCGAGCCCAACAGCGCCTGGACCTTACCGATGCGCCCGCCCAGGGCCAGGTATTTAAGCGTATCGAGGAGCCCGAAAACGCGGATGCTCGGGATCATCTTCTTAACCGCGTCCGCCACCTGGGGCAAGGTCTGGCCGGACCGCGCCAGCTCATTCGCGGCTAAAGCCAGCTGGCCCAGGCCCATCGTCACAACCTGCGAGTCAATCACCTCGATTGGGCATTCCCTGACGACTGCTTCCCTGGCCTGCAGCGCGGAGTTACAGGTGCCGCTTAGCCTGGCGGAGACATGAATCGAAATAATCCCGTCAGCCTTTGGAACAAGCTCCTTATAGGCCTCGACAAAGTCCTGGGGAGACGGCTGGGTGGTGCTGGGGTGGACGGGGTCATGCGCTAACCTCCGGTAAAACTCGTCCGCGCTGATGTCCACCCCATCATGAAAGACTTCATCGCCAAAGCGCAGATAGACCGGAACCATGGTTATACCCAGGTCTTGAGCTAAGCGCGGCGGCAGGTCGGCGGTGCTATCGGTAACGATTTTTACGGTCATAGCGGAGACTCCTCTTGAAAATCAGGACTTAGGCGAGGTTAAGACTTAAAAAGTATATCACCACCGGCAGGCGGGTGTAAACCAGGAAGTTAGCTTTACTTTACGTTACTTCCCTTCCCCCTCTTTTCCGCCGCGTCTTTATATATCTTGGCGAGGCCTTTGCCGTGCTGCTTTATTTTCTGGCGCTTTTTGAGGAGCTTAGCGGCGCGGGCTTCCTGGCGGGTCAGCGCGCTATCGTTTTCTGGCAAACTGCTGGCCATCTTCAATCACCATTTCCTTGCGCAATTCAATAATCCTGTCCCGAATCAGCGCGGCTTTTTCAAACTCTAAAGCGCGGGCGGCCTGTTTCATCTGCGTTTCAAGGTCTTTCACCAGGCGGAGAATGTCCTCGCGGGTAGCGGGGGCGCCAACTTCATAAGCGGCCTTAGTCTCGGAGACGGCGGCGGCCTTAACGCGCTCGGTGATATCGCGCACGGCTTTTCTAATGCCCTGCGGGGTAATGCCGTGCTCCTTGTTATAGTCCTCCTGGATTTTGCGGCGGCGCACGGTCTCGTCGATAGCGTTCTGCATGGACTTCGTCACCGTATCGGCGTACATGATAACGCGCCCGTCGATGTGGCGGGCGGCGCGGCCCATCGTCTGGATTAAAGCGCCCTTAGAGCGCAGATAGCCCTCCTTATCAGCGTCGAGGATAGCGACGAGGGATACCTCCGGCAGGTCGAGGCCTTCACGCAGGAGGTTGATGCCCACGACGACATCGTAAACGCCAAGGCGCAAATCACGCAAGATTTCAACGCGCTCCAGCGTGTCCACCTCCGAATGCAGATAATGCGTCTTCACGCCCATCTCGACCAGGTACTCGGCGAGCTCCTCGGCCATGCGCTTGGTCAGCGTGGTCACCAGGCAGCGCTGGGACTTATCAACGCGTGTTTTAATTTGCTCAAGAAGGTCGTCGATTTGACCCTTGGTCGGTTTGATTTCTATCTTCGGCTCGAGGAGGCCGGTAGGACGAACGACCTGCTCCACCACCTGCCGGCTCTGCTGGTACTCGAAGTCGGACGGAGTGGCCGAAGTATAGACGACCTGTTTAATGCGCGCCAGGAACTCCTCGAAGTTAAGCGGGCGGTTATCCAGCGCCGACGGCAGGCGGAAACCGTAATCGACGAGGGTCTGCTTGCGGGAGCGGTCGCCGTGGAACATGCCGCGAATCTGGGGGAGGGTCATGTGCGACTCATCGATAAACAGCAGGAAGTCTTCCGGGAAATAGTCCAGAAGCGTCCAGGGGGCGCTGCCAGGAGCGCGCCCGGCCAGATGGCGGGAGTAGTTTTCCGCGCCGGTGCAATAGCCGGCCTCGCGGAGCATCTCTAAATCGTAGTTGGTACGGGACTCCAGACGGGTGGCCTCGACGATTTTGCCCTGCGCCTTCAACTCCTTAAGGCGTTCGGCAAGCTCCACCTGGATGGCGTCGATAGCGCGCATGAGCTTATCATGGGAGGTCACGAAGTGCCGGGCGGGGTAAATATCTACCGTTTCCAGTTCGTTGAGAAGCTCACCAGTGAGGGGGTCGAGAGACAGGATGCGGTCGATGTCGTCGCCGAAGAACTCAATGCGCAGGGCGATTTCCTCGTAAGCGGGCATGATTTCCAGCGTATCGCCACGGAGGCGAAAGTTACCGCGCGCCAGGTCCATATCGTTGCGCGCGTACTGCATGTCCACCAGCTGGCGAAGTAAGCGCTCACGGCCGTAACTCTCGCCGCGCTTGAGGGAGGCGACAAAAGAGCGGTACTCCTCCGGCTCACCGAGGCCGTAGATACAGGAGACCGAAGCCACGATGAGTACGTCACGGCGGGACGAAAGCGCCATGGTAGCGGCATGGCGCAGTTTATCGATTTCCTCGTTGATGTCAACATCCTTTTCGATATAGGTATCGGTGCGGGGGATGTAAGCCTCCGGCTGGTAGTAGTCGTAGTAGCTGACGAAATACTCGACGGCGTTTTCCGGGAAGAACTCCTTGAACTCGCTGGAAAGCTGGGCGGCGAGCGTTTTATTGTGGCAGATAACGAGCGTAGGGCGCTGCACCTGCGCGACGACGTTGGCCATGGTAAAGGTCTTACCGGAGCCGGTCACGCCTAAAAGCGTCTGGTGCTGATAGCCCTGGTGGAGGCCATCGACGAGCTTAGCGACGGCCTGGGGCTGGTCGCCGGTCATTTTGAAGTCGGAAACGATTTTAAAGTCGGGCATATACGTTTATAGTATAGCAAGTTTGGGAGAGCATGTAACCTCACCCCCTGACCCCCTCTCCGTACACGGAGAAGGGGTCAGGGGGGCATGGCTGGATTTCCGCTTGCGCGGGAATGGTAAAGGGTGACTGGATTCCCGGTAGGGTCAGGAATGACGTTAAAATGGCGGGTTGGAAGCCCGCCGCTACGGCGGCCAGGGTTTAAGGCAGAGATTGAGATTGCCGCGCCTCCCGATTGCATCGGGATGGCTCGCAATGACAGGAGGGCGCTATTTCCCCGGGAGGTTTTTGAGCGCGGCGATGACCTCATTAATATCAGGGAGCTGGGAGATTTCATAGACTTTGACCCAGGCCACTTTACCTTTTTCATCGACGATGATGTTAGCGCGTTCGGAGGTGCCGCCGTGCTCACGGAAAATGCCGTAGGCTTTAGCGACCGCGCCGTGAGGCCAGAAATCAGAGAGAATGCGCAGGTTTTTCAATTTCATATCGTCCGCCCAGGCTTTTTTGCTGGGTAAAGGGTCCACGCTTAGACCCACGGGCAGAGTGTTCAACGAGGTGATGGTCTTGAAATTAGCTTCCAGCGAGAGCATCTGCTTGGTGCAGACGCCCGTCCAGGCCAGGGGATGGAAGGAGAGCAGCACACGCTTGCCTTTCTGCCCGGATAGTCTGAACTCTTTGCCTTCCTGGTCCTTGAGGGTAAAGTCCGGCGCCGTTTCACCCACGGCGATGGGGCCGGTCTTTTCTGCCATAGCACACCTCCCACGGGGTTATAAACCCCCACAAGAAATAGTATACATTGGAAAACTCAAAACTCAAAGGTCAAATCTCAAAACCATAGCTTAAAGGTGAAAACATGGGGAAAAGGGGGAGTGGCTGACGGCTGAAAGCTGACCGCTATTTCTTCCCCTTCTCCTGGAGCTCCTTGAGTTTCTCGTGGAGGTGGGCGGCCTCGGCATCATCGCGGACGGTGGAGAGGCGGTCGCAAAGTCGCTTATGCAGACCAGGGTCGATAATCTGGCCGGCCTCGCAGTACTGACGGGCGCTCCTTTTCGCCCCTTCGAGCAGGGCGGGGTTCACCACGAGGTACTGGAGCGCCGCCACGGCAAGGGCCAGGACAATGAGAACGACGACGGAGAGGGCGGTCTTCTGGTCAAAGAGCGCAACGAACGAGAGCGCGATGGCAGCGGCGACAGCGATGATAATGACGATGGTGATGATCCATAATCTACGTGACATAGCTTCCCTCCGGTACATTTACAGTATATACGGGGGAAGGAGGAAGTGGCAAGAGGCAGGGGGAGGGGTAGCTGAAAAATCAAAGGTCAAAAGTCAAAGCCACAGGTTAAAAGTAAAAAGGTGGGCGAAGCAAAATCCCTCTTAATCTCCCTTTACGAAAGGGAGAAAAATCCATGCCGGATTCCCAAATAGGGTTGGTTATGATATGTTTGGGTGAGGGGGCGGCTATTTCATCCGGTCGAGCTGCTGCCAGAGGCGAGCGGCCTCTAGGTCGTCATGGGCGGTGGCGAGCATGCGGTAGACATTGCGGAAATGCCAGTCGCTGCGGGCTTTGCCTGCGGCGACGATTTTACGGGCGCTGTTGACCGCCCAGCGCGTTTGCATGGGTTTGACCACAAATAAGCTGAAGGCGATGACCGCGCCAAGGCCGAGGAGAAGGATGATACAAAAGAGAAGGTAATTTGTTAAGTGCATAGGGCCTCCCGTGTAAAGAGCGTTAATAAGATTATACCGTCCTAAAGCGCCGCGGGATACGAGGATAGTATGTATTTAAGCCCCGGTTTACCCCCCATTAGTGACCCACGGGGGGAAGTAACAAGTGGCAAGTAACAGGGGAAGGGAAAAAGACTTGACATCAGGACTGTTCCAACATATAATTAACCCATAAGGTGTAAGGGTGAACATTGATTTCTCGTCTAATCGCCTACGAGAAGCAAGTGTGAGTCTCGCAGAAGCCGGTAGGCTATTTGGAGTTCCCATCGGCAGAAAATATATCCAGAGAGTGGCAATCTTGAGAGCTACGGAAAGGTTTTCGGAACTCTTCGGACACCGGGCATTAAGGTTACATCGGCTTAAAGGTGAACGCGTTGGAGAGTACGCAATGACTTTAACCGGGAACTTCCGGCTTATTATCGAAAAGATAAAAGAAGATAAGTACGTATCGTAGACGTGGAGGACTACCATGGTAACTAAAACGAAATCTTACCCTGATGTAGCGATAGCCCCGGGTGAGTACCTGGCGGAGGAAATAGAGGCGCGGGGGATGACGCAAAAAGAGCTGGCCAAGCGCATGGGGCGGCCACTGAACGCCATCAATGAAATAGTTAAGGGGAAAAAAGCCATCACGGCGGAGACGGCGTTACAGCTGGAGACCGTGATGCCGGAAATACCGGCGCGGTTCTGGTTGAATTTGGAGACCGATTACCAGCTTACGAAAGCTTTGATAAGCAGGAAATTTAAAGGGTAATATATTAACCTCACCCCCTTACCCCCTCTTCGTTGACGGAGAGGGGGATTATTCCAATAACAATCTAAATACTCCTAATTGATTGTTCTCATAAATATCGAATACCAATACTGATTTTTTTAATTTATCACTATCATTAGCAAGCCAATCTACGATGGATTTTGCTTTTTGCGATAAATTATCCGGAATTGAAAGAGCCATTTTCATAGGTATATGTCCGATATACTTCTGAGCTATTTTGGTTGCTAATTCAGCAGTAGCGCCTGCTACCAAGTCAGGCACTAAAGTAAGATCTTCCGTTTGATAATCGCCTTCATCTAACTTTGTAGTTCCAATTCCCAATTTTCCAAGTGGATATTTAACATAATAGCTAGAAAAATGCGACGTTATGTTTACAATATCACTTGAATAAGATGGGTTTGCGAATAGACTGTCTTCATCGGAAATCCAATAAATATCTTGGTGCTCATGAGAAAGGCCAGCAATTAAAAGACTACAGAAATGAGTGATGCGAATAGCTGTCTCAAGATGTTTATAATTCCATTTTGCCTTCAGATTTGCTGCCTTTTTAAAATCATCAACCCCCTCAGGCCAAAAACACAATGATTTGATTTTTTTGCTAATTACAAATGAGGTACATATTCCAGAAAAGTGATCGGCGGCATCAAGAAAATACGGCAGAACTTTTTTCCGTTTTGAATCATTTAGATTCTTGAAACTCATTTTCCGAAATTCTTTAAAAATGCGTTTCCTTATTATTTGTCTTCTATATTCCCATTGACGTGAATCTTCAAAGTCAAATGCTAAAAAAACAATCGTATCATATTGGCTCTCTTTATTTCCTCCACTATAATCTGATGTTAGATACAGCGTATTGCCGTAAAAACTTGGAATCGAAGAGCACGAATATATCTTGTTAATAGTTTTGACCCAAGGATAAAGTGGCAATGTCTGTTTCCAATTGGATTGTGGTATTAACATCTAAGCAATACTTTTCTCCACTAAAGCCTCATGTCTACGCACTTTAATAAATGTCACCAATAATAGATTATTTACTCTCGTTGAATATTATTGTCAACTTTATTAGAGTATCAGCCCCCTCTTAAAAATAATACCCCCTTCCCTTAATCCCAAGGGAAGGGGGCAGGGGGATAGGTCACTATTATTATTGTCATTCTCGGGCTTGACCCGAGAATCCAGCCACCTTTACCCCACCACTGGATTCCCGCCTGCGCGGGAATGACAGTTCGGTGGTGTTTACTTTGCTTTCTTTTTAATCTCTGGCAGGTTCACGCCCTGCTTGACCAAGGCATCGTGGAGCTTTTGGTAGTCCACCTTACGCGGCTGGACGCCCGCTTTGACGGCTAAAGCGGCGGCGGTGCCCGCGGCCTGGCCGTAGGCCATGCAATGCGGGATGATGTTGAAAGCGTTATTGACCAGGTCTTCCGAGGAGAAACCGCGGCAGGCCACGAGTAAACCGTCTATTTTCTTGGGCACTAAACAGCGG
>Ga0187886_1002445_pt1 | contig 14938 bp, 11 predicted proteins | sample June2016WEW_20_1_FD_133001 | JGI IMG/M metagenome (GOLD analysis project Ga0187886, IMG submission 133001) | Peatland microbial communities from SPRUCE experiment site at the Marcell Experimental Forest, Minnesota, USA - June2016WEW_20_150 | ecosystem: Environmental > Terrestrial > Soil >... | reverse complement strand
TATCTACGGTTCTCTACTTGAAATCAGCAAGGGCAGTTGTCCAATTTCCGAAATGAGCCTGGAAACCCGGGAGACCGATCCCAAGCTCTGGACAGCCCCTCCCCGCATGGACCTGGCCCTGACTTATAGCTGTAATAATAACTGCTATTTCTGCTATACAGGCGGCCCCAAGAAAGTGACGGAGTTGAGCACCGCCGACTGGAAGAAGGTCATCGATAAGCTCTGGGATAACGGCATTCCCCAGATTGTCTTTACCGGCGGCGAACCTACGCTAAGGGAAGACCTGGTGGAACTCATCGAGCACTCTAAAGAATTCGTCACCGGACTGGTGACCAACGGCCGTAAGCTGGCGTCCCTGGCCGGGGCATTGAACCGGGCAGAACTGGACTACGTTCAGGTGAGCCTGGAATCCCATTTACCGGGAGTCCATGATAAAATGGTCGGCGTGAGCGGCGCCTGGCAAGAGACGCGGGATGGCATCGCGGAGGCTTTGAAAAATAATCTGGCGGTCATTACCAATACGACGCTTACTAAAGACAACCTGGAGCTTTTCCCGGATTTGATTCAGGCTGGTTTCGAACTCGGATTGAAGATGATGGCCTGCAACACTCTCATTTGCAGCGGACGGGGCACGTGCAGCAAGAAGGATGCGGGTATATCCATGGAAGAGTTGAAAAATGTCTTATCTAAAGCCGTAGAAACGGCCCGTAAAGTAGGCATCAAGCTGGAATGGTATTCTCCTACATGTTATAAACAGTTTAATCCTCTCGACTTCGGCTTCGGGGTAAAAGCCTGCTCGGCTGCCCAGTATAATATGACAATTGAGCCGGACGGCTCGGTCATACCCTGCCAGTCATGGTTCAAGGAAAAACTGGGGAATATTCTTAAAAAACCCTGGGCTGATATCTGGAATCATCCGGTAGCTGTCGGTTTTAGAAATAAAGCGTATTTGAAAGGTAGGAAGGAATGCGAGGGATGCGAATATTTGCATCAATGCTACGGTGGTTGTCCTCTGGAATACTCGCCCTAGTCTTTCTTCAGCTGGCGGTTGTGCCCGTTTTTGCGGATACGGGTACGTATAAGATATCCGACTATGTCATCACGCTGGAACCGCAAAGCGACGGTCAAGTCAGGATTACCGTTGAACAGCAATGGCAGGTCCTCAGCGGTGATATACCCTGGGTGACTGTCGGCTTACCCAATAATAATTTCTCTATAGAAAATTACAGCGGCGCCGTCTCTAAAATATCGGAGGACAACGGTAACGGCTTCACCGGCGTTAGAATTGACCTGGGCAAGGACTATAAACCCGGGCAGAGCTTTGAAATCAAATTTTCAGTCTTACAGGGGAACCTTCTCGAAAGACTGACATCGGATAAAAAATGGAGAATCAGTTACACTCCCGGCTGGTACGATAGAGCATCCATCGACCATTTGCAAATCAACCTGGTCTCTCCAGTAGACTACCAGACCTACCCTTCCGTGAGCCCGATGCCGTCCTCGGTGAATAATAACGTCATCACCTGGGAACGCCTTAATCTGTCTCCCGGCAGCCGACTTAATATTACAGTGGAGTCCACGGATGGCAGCTTCCTCTCGGCGAGCGCACCCTCCGGTTCTTCCCAAAGCGGCGGGCTGGGCAGGTCGTTTTATATCGCGGTCGCTATTATCCTCGTAGTTGGTTTTCTAATATTTTGGGGTATACGAAAAAACCGGCAGGCCAGGGATGCCCGGACGAAAGAACGGGTGCTCTCCATAGAAGAAGAGATGGCCGCGGATAAGAAGAAAAAGGAAGAGATAGAAAAGGGCTTCGAAACCTATGTCGAGAAGAAAAATATCCAGCCGGACGCTCAAGGCCGGTATTATGACCGTAGCTATGGCAACTATATCACACCGGCGATATGGGCTGGAGTTATTGCCAGCCAGTTCAACCGCCCACAGATTAATCCACCGGGGTCAGGCTTTAGGCCGAACTGCGTATCCTGCGCGTGTGTTTCCTGTGCCTGTGCCTGCGCTTGTGCCTGTGCTGGGGGAGGAGCCGCCGGCTGCTCCCGGAAAAGCCTGCATGAATGCCGGACATGTTCTGTTTTAAGAGGAAAGATACCTGATATAGATACTAGCGGGCCCAGCTCCTTGGTAGAGACAATATGAATAAAAAAGAATTCCGATGTTAACACACATTCCTCATTCAAAGTCCATAGGCCTCTTTAACGATTTGAATGGGATGAGTCACGGTTATTCCGGTACCCTGACTTATCTGCATTTTACACCCGGGGCATTCCGTGGTTACCAGGTCTGGCGCTAACCGGATTATCTCTTCAAACAAAGCCCGCCCGATTGCCATTGACACCATATAATTACTCCTTTTTACCCCAAATGTACCAGCCATGCCACAGCAGCCCCAATCAATCCATTTAACAGAGGTCCCAGGTATCAACCTCAGTAATTCCAGACGATTTGTAATCAGCTTCTGCCCCAGAGTTCTGAGATGGCATGGGGCGTGATACGAGAGGTTGAGGTTAATTGGGTGAAATGTAGTGTTCAGCAGGCTACTTGCGTTAAGCATGACCAGGTATTCCATAATATCGTAGGTTCGTGCTGCCACTGCCCTGGCTTCTTGGCTATTGAGCAACCTCGGGTAATCACGCTTTATGGCCAAGGCGCAGCTGGTACACGCCGTAACGATATCACAGCCTGCTTCGGCTAGAGACCGCACATTGGCCTCGGCGTGCCGGAAAAACGAGCGGCGATTGCCATAGGCAAGCTGAGGCACGGCGCAACATTTCTGCTTGGGAAACACCGGGTGAAAACCGTTTTTCTCAAGAACCAAAATTGTAGCTATCCCCACCTCAGGTTCGATGTAGTTGGCAGTGCAGCCAGCGAAGTAGGCAATCTTCTTGTCCATTTTGCCTTGCCTCTTTAGCTCTTCCTTACTCTTGATGAAAACCATCTGGTAAAAGTGTCATGATGAACTGTTGGCAATTGTCTTTCTCGGCTGATATCTAGAACTTTTTCTGCCACCCGGCGGAGCAGTCTGTTACCCGAAAGTACGTTGGTTAACAATGCCGCCGAGCTACCGCAACTTTCCAGCGTTTCCGCATTAGCAATTAAAGTATCAGTAAGAGAGCGGCGGCGCCTATTTGTGAACTCAGTTTTGGCATCGAGTACCATCCCGGGTAAATCGATATCTAGGGGACAGTTAGCCTCACAGGTCTTGCACTGAAGGCAAAGACCAAGGGATGGGTTCTTCCCCAGGATGAAGGAGTAAATGTATTGCCTGGGGCTCCACCTGGTGCCATCTGCAAAGAATTGTGAACTGGGACAGCCTTTGGTGCAGGCCTGACAATCGATGCAGGCCAGAAGCTCCCTGTATTTATTCCCCAGAATTTGGCTTCTGCCGTTATCCAGTAGAATCAGATGGATTATTGACGAGGTTTGCTCAGGAGACATCTCGAATGGTAGGTCATCAATGCTGCTTACCTGCTTTGTCTTGTCGCCTAGGGTCAATGGCAACACCTCTGAGCCAAAAATCGCCATGCACTTCGTCTGGAAAATAGCATCATCCAAGCTCTTAACAATCTTGTCCAGGCCGGCTACCAAGATAAGATTCTTGGCCTGCTCAAAGATCTTGCTCATATTACTCATGTGCTGGAGCATCATAACCGCCCCTTCCTCAGCCGAAATGGCGTTTATGCCCAGGAGCCCGATGAAATCCTTTGTGCCGTTTTTCTGAATGCTGCCGGAACGAAGCGCGGTCAGGTCAACCGGCCTTTCAAAAGATTGGAACCGGGACTCAAAAGTCATCGTTGGGAGTTGCCAGTACTCGCTGGATTTATTGTCAAATGGTTCAAATTCGTCGTAATAGGACTCGATGATGCTATGTCCCGAAGCAACCAGTGCTGGCATCAGCTCGTTGCTGATTACAGCCGATTTGTTGATGGCAATCCTGGCACCGCGAGCGATTCCCCTGATGGTCTCCAATGCCTGCTCCGCATCCCGGGCAAACGTAACCTCCACCTGAGGGTATGCCACCAAGCTGGCGGTCAATTCAGTGACCAGCTTGTCAATGTGTGCCAGTGAGTCGTTACGTATTTCCTTGAGTTTTTGTTTAATATCTTCCAGAGTTGGCTGATGCCACTTCTCTGGCCCGAGCATTACCTCGGCGTAACGCCGTCTCTTGCTGTATGAAACGGGCTCCGTTAATAAAACCGGCAGCATATGCCCTCCCAATTAACTGCATTCTGGCACAAGCGTGCAAAACCCTGGACAAACCTGGTCGCTCTTTTCCCGGGATATTTACTTTTTGGGTTTTGGGGTCTGCTAAACACCGGGGCTGGCGGCTGTCGCCGCTAACTTGTCGGCAACATCCTTCAACCCCAGTTTCTCCAGCGCTTCTCTGGTTGGTATGCCGGTCTTGGGGTCGTAACCCCTTAAAATACAATAATTTTCTCCCAGCTTTTTTCGGTCCTCGGGATTCTTGACATGTCCCAGACGAACGCGATCTGGTCCCGGCAGACCATGGGTAGCCATTAACTCAAACGCCTTAGAAGGCACCGGCTTTTCGCCAATCATACGTGCACAAAGGATATTATACGCATCTTTCATCAGTCGATTCCTGTAAGCAACTTCCCGGGCTTGTTCCGTCGTATAATGGGTGCCGGTGGCGGCGCTAAGCCATTTAGCCATATCTTCACATCCAAACTTCATACCATAACTGGCCAACCATTCCGAAGTCACGTCGCAATGCCCGGTGATATCGCGTAACATAGCCGAATCTTCCATCTCTATGGATATCAAACTTCGCTTCTTATCGAAATGTCCCTTCCAGGCATCCCTGTCGCCGGTGATTCTTTCGGATGTTTCATTACAGTATTCATCGATAATTTTGGCAGCTTTCTGTGGAGATATTTCAAGGTACTTGGCAAAGCTAAAGACGTTAGCATACCTATCAGACCATCCCGGGCCTATACCCCCCTCCAGCTCTCCGGTCCTGTATTTCACCACAGCACCCAACTCTCCAATCTCCATACTGGGCGCTCCATAGGGGGGACTGTTATCGCTTTGAGTAGCAAATTCGATAGATCCTTTCCCTATCTTCCGGGAGGCGGGGATGACGCCACCGGCGAGGAGTTTCCCGAACCCCTCCCCTCGGGCTATTTTTTCAATAAGCGCAGTAACAGCTTCATCACTCCCCTTTTCCATCGGTATCCCGTCAGTATCGGCAGCCGTGATTATGCCTCTCCTGTAGAGCTCCATCAGCCAGGCGCCAAGTAACTCTATATAGAGATGGTCTATCCCATATCTGTTCGCCAGCATGGTTCGCTTCCACCAGAGCCTGTAATCGGTACGGTCGTACAGCTGCTCGTAGAGCATTCCCAGCCAGGCGACACATGTCGTACCGCCGTTGCCTACACCGGGTACGCTGTAGTTCTGGTGGCATTGCAGCGGGCAGAAGGCGCATCCTATATGGCCGACAAGGTATTTTTTATTGAACTCCATCGTTGGGGAAGGCGGTATTTCGGGAGGAATTTCATCGGCAAGACGATAGCCTTCACTGATTTGCCGGGATATGCCTTCCAGATGCTGCTGCTTGCCGAAAGCATAAGCCCGCCCTCCTTCTCTAAATTCATCAAAGAACTCATCATAAAGGGCCAGAAACGCTTTGGGGTCTGCTATCTTCAATCCCTTGGTGCCGCGTACAGCCACCGCTTTCAGGTTTTTTGACCCCATCACCGCCCCAAGACCCTTGGGGGCTGCCGTGTTCTGGATATCATGCAGGATAAGCGAATACACCACCAGATTCTCCCCGGCCGGCCCGATACAGGCAATCTGGACATCGGGGTCTTTCAGCTCATCCTTAATTTTTCGTTGCGTCTCATGAACGTCCAGACCCCAGAGATGTTTGGCTTCTTTTATCTCTACGCTGTCATTATTGATAAACAGGTATACCGGCCCTTTCGCCTTTCCTTTAATGACGATATGGTCATAGCCGGCGAATTTCATCTCGGACGGAAATTGACCCCCGATACCAACATACACAAAGGGATTGTTAGCTGGCTCAGGTGTCTTTGAGGCAACTCCACCTTTATTCCCTAAGAGTGTTCCGGTAAGAGGCCCGGTATTGAACAACAGCAGGTTCTTCGGGTCGAAAGGCCGGGTTTCCGGGGGAACTTCATCCCAGAAAATCCTGCTCGCAATCCCGGCACCACCGATGTAATCCTTCACATATTTGGAGGTTGGCTCTATTTCTATCTTTTCTCTGGTTAAATCAACCCGAAGTATTGTCCCTGCTCTTGACATCTTAAACTCCTCTCTTTTCCATCTCGAGAAACTTCTCGGCCTTGGCCCTTGCCTCGGTGATGCCTACCCTCTCCGCCGGGATAAGCTGGAGCGCCCCAGTGTAACAATGCTTGACACACTGAGGTTCGCCAACAACGGCACACAGGTTGCACTTTATTGCTGTATGCTTCTCGGGATTTACAGTTATTGCCCCTACGGGGCAGGCTATCTCACATAGCTTACAGCCAACGCATTTACGCTCATCAACAGATAACACTCCTTCACTGTTTCGACTTATGGCATGAGTAGGACATACCACCTCGCAGTAGGCCTCCTCGCACTGGAGGCAGAATACCGGGATACTGTAGAGTATCTGGTCCTCTACCGTGCGTACTACACGTATCCTTGATTTCACCGGGTTAGCTTCCCCCTCGTTAACGAGGCTGCATATACCTTCGCATACCCGGCACCCGTCACATTTGGCTCGGTCAAGAACAATCCTCAGCATATTTTTACCCTCCTTATAGTCTCTGGTTTTATCTGCTTACTCTCATTTTCTTTTTATATTCTGACCTATTCCTGCGACATGTTTTAAGGATTCGTGAAAACTTAACAAAAATGGATAGCCTTGAGACGATTAGTCTGTTGCATTAAAAAGCCGGCTACTTTCATTGTAATTATAACTTAACTACCCCACTTTTGGTAACTTTTATTATGAGTCAATGCGCACCGGGGTCGCCATTAGTAGGAACATTTGCATTTGAAGGCTTCTTGAACGTATATTGGATGGTGACATCTAGTCAGCCGACTGTGATGTTATTCCCCAAAAGGAGGTAAGGGGTTCCTGCCTTTTATCAAAGCTGCTTTACACCTAGGAGCTCAGCGGTTCGAATCCTTTATCACTCACCATGCCCCACCAATTTATTTCCCCACCCAAATTCCGAACAATGTTTCATAACTCGCAAGGGTGGAGTGCCTATACTCTCTATGTCGTAAATAAAATAGAAATTTATTTTAAGGATTTATTAGCTCTATCGCTTAGTTCTTCAAGACACTCTCTGAACTGTTCACGTTTCTCATCGGATAGTGCTTGAATTATCCGGGGGAAAATGTCGATTTCTAGTACTTTTTGATAAGCCAACAAACCCTTTCTGGTTAAACGTATTCTGTATGTATTCGTTTTTCTTTCGTTTCTGACCTTTTTAATTAAACCCTGCATTTCCATTCTATTTATTATAGCTGTGATGGTTTGTGGTCTTCTTCTGGAACTTCTGGACAGTTCTATAGGCCTGGGGTTTTTCAACCGGGAGATTTCAGCCAGCATAGCTCCGATTTCCGGTGCAATACGCTTTTTACGCAGCTCCTTTCTATAAGCAGCCTCAATAATATGGAACGTGCGAAAATACAATACCTCCAGGTCTCGAGTTGATTTTGCCAGTTCCATGACCGCCTCCACCAAATCCGTTTTACGCTTAAATTATATCATTATTGTCAAAGTTATTATTGATTCTGCAATAGTGCTATTCACTTCAACCTGTTTTTCCCTTGTTATATCAAGATTTGTGCAGACAAAGAGAACTCGTTTTGCTTCATGTTAATACCGTGAATTCGGTATTTTGTTGCTTTCCTAAAGCAGACTTGGATATTCAACTATCGAAATTGACAATCACTATCGGGTGTGAGAACATGAATTGGCCTTGGACGAATCTTTAATATTAAGCTTACAAAGTATCGTTCGTTATTACTGATTAGTGGAAACCTGTCCTTACGAAATATATTTGTTTCTCATTTTCAAAAATAGCGAACGTAAAGATAATACTACTAAAATATATTAAGAGGAGGCGCCGACATGAGAAAGCTACTTATCATCTTGGCAATAGTGTTACTAGCTATCCCAATCTTAGCTAGTTGTGCCGAGAAAACGACCACCCCCGCTCCAGCCCCCGCTCCTGCACCCGCTCCGGCTCCCACTCCTGCACCCGCTCCAGCACCTGCCCCAGCACCTAAACCTGCTCCAGCACCTGCCCCTGCACCTTCTCCCGGAGGACCCCAGTCAGGTGGTACTCTCAGGATGATCAGGAATTATGGTGCCATGAATGTGGGATACCCACCGGATGACGGCAACATCGAACAAGGACAGGATATCACAGAAAGACTCGTAAACTGGGATGATAAAGGGAATATTGTTCCCGAACTGGCTGAGTCTTGGGATACCAACCCGGCCGCCAACACCCTCACTTTCCACCTGGTGAAGGGCGTTAAGTTCTCCGATGGGACAGCCTTTAATGCTAAGGCAGCCCAGTGGAACATGCAGTATTTAATAAATATAAAACGCATGACAGAGCCGGAAAAAATAAAATCGATAGATGTTGTCGATGATTACACTCTCAGAATGAATCTCACAGAATTAACCAGTTTGTCCGTTATCAACTACGGTTGGACCGCCATGTACTCGCCGACGGCACTTGAAGTTAACGGATTAGATTGGGCTAAGACACACCCGGTAGGTGTAGGTCCCTTCACACTTGCCGATTATTCGCTGGATAATTATTACAATTACCAGAAATATAATGATTACTGGCGTAAGGGCGCTCCCTACCTGGATGGTATCAACTTCCGTGTCATTCCAGACCCGGTCTCAGCCTCAGCCATGATGGAAGCGGGGCAGGCGGACTTGTGGTTTGACGTACCCGTAAAATTCGCGGCGGATTTAGAGAAAAAGGGCTTAAAAGTAAACTGGGCAGTAACCGGTTTCTTTTGGGGGCTCTTTGCTAATTCCTCTAATCCTGACTCAAAGTTTACCAATAAGAAGGTACGCGAGGCATTAGAGTACGCCATCGACCGTCCGGGAATGGCCAAGGCGATCGGATTCGGCAAATATGAAGCCCTTACTCAGATTGCTCCTAAGGGTAGTACGGGTTACAACGAGGGTTATGACCCCCGACCGTATAATCCGGAAAAGGCCAAGCAGTTACTGGCTGAAGCTGGTTACCCCAACGGCTTTACAGTTAAAATACTCTGCGATGCCATGGGCCAGGACTACGCCACCGCTGTTCAGGCTAATCTGATTGCCGTGGGTCTCGATGCCAAGGTTGATTTAGCCGATTTTGCCAGGTACAATAACGAGTTCATGTCGGCGTTCTTCGGAGGGCAGGCCTTTGCTGACCTGGCGATTGGTAGAACGGGCATCGACCTGCCCTTTGCCACAGGTTTGCTACGGCACTTCGGCCCGACACCGATGACGGGTATAGTCGGCATTAATGGAGCCAAGTCGCCCGAGTTCCTCGCACTATGTGAAAAGATATACAAGACTTTCGACCCGGCAGCATTGACGGCTGTGACCAAGGATGCGGTAAAACAGGCATCTGAAGATGCTCTGGTGGTGCCACTCATAAGAACTCCATGGGCGAGTGTGATGCTACCAAACGTTAACGACGATAGTATGACAGCACACTACGTTGTATGGAATCTATATAAGTCCTGGATAAAGAAGTAACAAGTAACCTGAATAACAAGCTGGGTGATTCACCGCGACTCATATCTTCAGTTGAGAGTGAATCACCCAGCTATAAAAGAACGCCGTGATTCGTCTGCATATAGCTAAGCTATTTGGCTATATTAGAAGATTGTTGGAGCTTGAACTTTATCTGCCCTGTTGCCTGATTGAAAAGATATAGCTGTGCGGCGCGAGGCTTTACATGACGGCATTTATTATTCGCAGGCTATTACTTGGCTTGGTCGTTCTTGTCCTGGTGACCTTATTGATATTTTTTGCCATGCGGCTTTTGCCGGGTGACCCGCTGCTGATTTACATGGCCCAGAAGAGCCAGAGGTTGCAGGACATGCCCCCCCAGGTGATTGAGCAACTACGCCATGAGTATGGTCTGGACAAGCCACTGCCAGTGCAATATGCTAAGTGGCTCTCGGGTGTCTTTCGGGGGGACCTGGGAGACTCGTTTTTTTACCGCCTGAGCGTGGTTAAACTGATGCGGGAGCGTTTCCCGGTAACCGCTTACCTCGGTATCCTGGCTCTGATAGTAACTATCATTGTAGGCATCACTTCGGGAATGCTCGCTGCCGTAAGGCGGGGCAAATGGGTTGACAATGTCGTTACTCCCCTGACATATATTGGCGTAACTATCCCTGTTTTCTGGCTGGGTATATTAATGATATATGTTTTTGGCTTAAAGCTTAATTTACTTCCTATTGCCGGCTTTACCTCGCCGTTTGTTGATTTCGGGCTGAGTACAAAACAACTCATCATGCCTGTTATCTGCGAATCTATTTTCGGTGTGGCTTCAAACGCCCGCCAGATGAGGTCAAGCATGCTTGAAGTTATCCGGCAGGACTATATTCGCACTGCCTGGGCCAAGGGCTTAAGAGAGCGTATCGTGATATTCAGGCATGCCTTTAAAAACAGCCTAATCCCGGTAATTACCTTGATTGGCATGGGAGTAAGTTTCATATTTGGTGGTTCCGTGCTCGTTGAGACTGTGTTTGCTATTCCAGGTATCGGCAGGTTACTTGTTAGCAGCATCTTCAACCATGATTATCTGGTTGTGCAGGGCATTACTCTTATCATCGCCATAGCGGTATTACTTATAAATCTGCTTGTAGATCTATCTTACGGGTGGCTTGACCCCAGGATACGGTATGGCTAGGAGAACATAGACCGTGGCGCAAGATAATGCTAGTATTACAGGTTTTTTAGAGGCCCCGCAACGTCTCGGCGAGTGGCACCGCTTTCGCAGGGTGTTTTTTTCGCGCAAGATAGTCTTGTTCGGAATGATTATATTGATAGCGCTGGTATTGACAGCTATCTTTGCCAACTGGCTGGCACCCTTTGACCCTTATAAACCCGATATGTCAAGTTCCCTACAACAACCGAACAAGACACATCTTCTTGGCACTGACCTTTTCGGCAGAGACACTTTAAGCCGTCTGATATATGGCTCGAGGACGGCGCTGGCAGTGGGATTTATATCTGTCGGGATAGCCTCGATGATAGGTATCTCCTTGGGAGTCCTGGCCGGATACTTTGGCGGCATTATAAATATCATTATCATGAGGGCTATAGACACGCTTATGCCCTTTCCAATGATAGTATTGGCGCTTCTCGTTGCCGGCCTTCTCGGCGGCGGTATCCATAACGTCATCGTAGCTCTAAGTATCGCTACAATACCACCATATACCAGAGTCACGCACGGCCTGGCTCTCTCTATCAAGGAGAATGATTATATCCTGGCTCAGAGGTCGATGGGCTCAAGCCATTTGCGTATTATGATAAGACATGTCCTGCCTAATGCCTTCCCGCCGATTATCGTATTAATAACCATGATGCTGGGCTCTCTTATCCTGGCGGAAGCCGGCCTTAGCTTTCTTGGTATCGGTATTGAACCGCCCGGTGCGGCCTGGGGGGCTATGGTCAATGACGGATATAAGTATTTACAGGATAACCCGGTGCTATCCTTTGCCCCGGGACTGGCTATCATGCTGGTGGTCTTTGCCTTTAATATGGTAGGCGATGGACTAAGGGATGCCCTTGACCCCAGGCTCAGAGGATTATTGTAATGTGAAAAATCATATTTACACGCTACTTAAGAACAACGGTCATCAGAATAAGTAAAAAGGTGCTGTAATATTATCAAACGGTGTCTTTAAAAGATGAAATCAGAGTTTTAGTTTTTACAGAGGAGAAAAAACATATGACTACCTGGTACGAGTATATTCAAAGGAACGCGCCCGTCCCGGTGTGGCCTTATCCCATACGTTATGGTGAAGAAACTGAGATTGTATCAGACATACTTGTCATCGGCGGCGGCATTGCCGGGTGCCACGCTGCGATAAGCGTTGCCAGACGCGGGGCCAGCGTCGTCGCGGAAAGGGGTATGACCAAGAGAAGCGGCTCTGGTGGTGCCGGCGTCGACCACTGGCATGCTGCCTGCACCAATCCCTGCTCAGGTGTTACACCTATGGAGTACACCCAGGCAATAATCGATTGCGCTGGCGGTTATACCTGCGGCCCGGCCCGGTATATTGAGACCAACGAAAGCTGGGACACGCTTCTTGATTTAGAGAAGATGGGTGTCCAGATAAGAGACGTGAATGATGAATTCAGAGGTGCTGATTTCCGGGACGAAAAAACAAAGTTGATGTTTGCCTATGACTATAAGAGCCGGCACATTATACGTGTCTGGGGTTACAATATTAAAGTCTGCCTTTACAATGAAATGAAACGGCTTGGCGTAAAAACCTATGACAGGATAATGGTTACCAGCCTGCTTACTGAGGGAGGTACCGGCGAGCTGTTCCGCCTGGGTATGAAGAACCCTCCACCGCCCAACACCAGACCGCCGTCCGGGTAAGCGGCATATTCCACGAATTAATATGTGCGTTCCGCATTCCACCAAAGGGGGTTTTATGACTATCGAGAAAAAATGGGAAAACATGACTCCCTCAGAAAAACGTGATGTGAGATTTAAAAGGTGGCTTTCACCACCAGAGGTGAAATTCCCCAGCCTTGAAGCTGAGAAGGCTTATAAGGAGAAAGTAAATCGTTTTATCACCGCCATTAAACTGGAGGAGCCTGATAGAGTGCCAGTCGTTCTCCCTGTAGGTTTTTTCCCTGTCTATTATGCTGGTACCACCCTTAAAGCAGTCATGTATGACTATCGAGAGCTTCGCCGCGCCTGGCTGAAATTTCTCCACGATTTTGAAATGGATACGTATTCAGGCCCCGGCATCGTCTTCCCGGGCACCGTATTCGAAAAACTCGGATATAGACTGTTTAAATGGCCCGGTCACGGGCTGTCTCCCGACACGCAGTCATATCAATTTTTTGAAGACGAGCGTATGAAAGCGGAGGATTACGATGCCTTAATCAAAGACCCCTCCGATTTTATGATGAGAAAGTTCACGCCGAGTATTTTCAGCGCTCTGGAACCGTTCCGGGAGCTGAATCGGCTCACGGTGATGTGGGGAATGCCGATGAATTATTTCACGCCGTTCGGCAGGCAGGACGTCCAGACTGCGTTCAAGACTCTAGCCGAGGTCGGCCAAGATATCGCCAAATGGCTTGGGGTGGTTGAAGAGTGTGAAAAAGAAAGAATAGCGTTAGGAATTCCTCATTTCATGGGTGGCGGGGCCGAAGCGCCTTTCGATATTCTCGGTGATAAGCTGAGAGGAACGAAAGGGATATTGACGGATATGTTCCGCCGGCCGGATAAACTGCTGGAAGCAATGGACAGGATAATTCCTATTACACTGGAGGCAGGAATACTGGCCGCTAATAGTTCCGGGATTCCCGTTTCCGGTTTCGCTTTACACAAAGGCAACGATACGTTTATGTCGCCGAAGCAGTTTGAGACCTTCTACTGGCCTTCTCTGAAAAAGGTACTCCTTGGTCTGATTGACGAAGGTCTCGTGCCTTTATTGTTTGCCGAAGGCAGCTATATGAACCGCCTTGATGTCATTAAAGACCTGCCCCGAGGGGCGACGATATGGTGGTTTGAGCAGATGGACATGGCCAGGGCTAAAGAAGTCATGGGAGATATCGCGTGTATCGCCGGCAATATATCCTCTTCAGTTCTCTGCACCGGCACGCCCCGGGATGTCAAAGAACAATGCCGAAAGCTTATCGAGGTAGTCGGGAGAGACGGCGGCTATATACTGGCCGGCGGGGCAGGCATAGACAAGGGAAACCCGGACAACCTACGCGCCATTATGGAAGCTGCCAGAGAGTACGGCACTTACCGTTAGATATAAAACATAGCAGTAGTGGATAGAATTTAACGAATGAAAATGATTAGTGTTTGAGTAAAAACATTGGAAAAAAGGAGAGAATTGAGATGGCTGAAGCTATTTATAATCGGGCGATGAAATGGCCGTATCCGGTAAATTACGGCAAAGAGAATGAAGTCGAAGCTGATGTCCTCGTCGTCGGTGGAGGTATAGCTGGCTGCCACGCCGCCATCAATGCTGCCAGAAAGGGAGCTAAGGTCGTTGTGGTTGATAAGGGCGCGGTGGTAAGAAGCGGCTCCGGCGGTGCCGGGGTCGACCACTGGCACATGGCCTGCACCAACCCCTGCTCCAAGGTCACCCCGGAAGAGATGATAGAGGTGATGAAAGCATTCGGCGATTATGATTATGGTGAATTCGGCAACGGCCTTGCCTGTTACATTCTCTGTAAAGAAAGTTATGACACCCTTCTTGATATAGAGAAGATGGGGGTAAAGGTTAGAGATGTGGATGATGAGTTCAAAGGGGCACCGTTTAGAGACGAAAAGACCAAGCTGATGTTTGCCTATGACTATGTGAACAAATATTGTATACGGGTCAATGGCGGGGCGGACATCAAGGTCGCCATGTACAATGAGTGCCAGCGGCTGGGCGTAAAAATCTACGACCGCATTATGGCAACCAGCCTGCTGACCGAAGGGGGTAAACAGGGGGCGAGGGTCATCGGCGCTACCGGATTAAACATTCGCACCGGTGAATTCTATATCTTCAGGTCAAAGGCTACCGTGCTCTCCGCCGGCCAGCCGTCAGGACTCTGGATATTCTCCACGGAATTGAAAGGCGGCGCGGCTTTGTTTATGGACCCCAACAACTCCGGCGAAGGTACTGCTATGGCCTGGCGGGCCGGGGCTGAGTTAGCTTT
>Ga0187886_1002443_pt1 | contig 14943 bp, 21 predicted proteins | sample June2016WEW_20_1_FD_133001 | JGI IMG/M metagenome (GOLD analysis project Ga0187886, IMG submission 133001) | Peatland microbial communities from SPRUCE experiment site at the Marcell Experimental Forest, Minnesota, USA - June2016WEW_20_150 | ecosystem: Environmental > Terrestrial > Soil >... | reverse complement strand
CGAGGCGGAACCATCCGAAATATTTCTGGGGCGGCGCTGTGAACACTGGGGTCAGACAATTATAATAAAGTATTGTCTGGACTTCTGAGTTGCGCTACAAATAGCCCATGGTTCGAAGACCAATCGAGGGGGACGTAGCCCAAAATTTTCAATGTTTCACAGGGGAGCGGATACCGTCAGGTATAGCTTATGAAATCCCAATCTTCGAGATATCGGAGAGTTTTATGATTCCACGAAATCCTTTTACCCGTCCAATAAACCTGTAATCCGCCGTGATGAATGGTTTGCCTTCCTTCTTTGATAAGGCCAGGAAATAAGCATCGTAGGCGGTAAGGTTATGCTTAAAAGCAAGAGATATCGAATCTGCCATCACCTGCTCATTCACCCCTTTTACCTCCAGCCCCATTTCAAATACCGAGTGCACCGCCTGTTCTACATCCTTCATTGAAAAATTAGGGTTATGTCGGAGGGCATTGGCGAGTTCATAAAATAGCAAACCCGGTACGACGAAAAAGACAGTTCCTTCACGCATAGCCTTCCGCAGCTGGAGGGCTCGGTCCAGGTCGCTCTCTTCGAACTCGCTGAACCATTTAAGGATGACGGAAGTATCCAAAACAAATCCCCTCATGAAAGCATCTCCCGCCATTTTCTCAGTTCCGCCACGGCATCCCACTTGCCCGCCTTTTTCCGCAGCCGGTCCTGAACTTGAATGGCCCGCGTGGTCTTCTTTCGCCTCATTTCCTCGGCTTTCTGATGCCGATATTCTTTGATCAGCCTCTGGGCGGCATCCCGAAGCAGTGAACTCCTGCTTTCCCCCGTTTCTTTGGCGATTTCATCAATCCCTTCAACGATATCTTCCCGCAAAACGGCATTTATTCTCACCATATTTATCCCTCCTGATTACACACCTTTTATGTGTAATATTAAAAGGAATTCTTTTGAATGTCAATTCAAAAAAAGGAAAATGCCGTTAGGAAAATGGGGAACAAAATGTGGGTAAGTGGGGACGCCCTTAAGTTATTCAGTTCTCATCTATCCTGGGAGGCGTTGATCAAAATCATCAAAGTTCTTGGACGGCAAACCTTCAAATATCATTTTCATAGGTTTTCGTGACCGAGAAGCTCCTGGACCGTTCGGATATCGTAACTTCTTCGGCTGTAATGGCGGGAGCGCAAGGCTTCACGGAGGCGGTCCAAGAGTTTCGGCTTTTGAGCAGACGCAGGCGAAATTCGCGGGTATCGGCTGGGCAGATTGGAAAGAATTGGTGCGGAGTTAGCCTCTGGCACAGGCCTCCCTCCTCTTGCGGGGAACGAGGAGAGATTATCATTGATTCTTAAGAAATGTCAAGCACCCTTAAATGAGAAGACAGGAGACAGGAAACAGGAGTCAGGAGGGAAAAGCAAAGTTCGGAGCAGGAGCGAGGAGATCGTTATCGGATAAAAACGGATCTTCCCTTTCCACATTCTGTTGGAGGATGGTTTTTAAATGAATACCAAATGCCCCGTAAAGATGCGTTCTGGGCCGGGGGAAAACCGGCGCTTGCCAGGGAATCCAACCCGGCGTACACTGAAGGCATGATTCAAGAGGGGGATCAGGGACATAGTTCCGAGCGGAACCGGGTCCCCTTATACAAAAGAGTTGGCCTGGTCGTGGCCCTGGGGTCGGGCCACGGCATGTACTTGATTAATCAACATTAATGTCCCAGAAATAGGCGTTTTGGGCGCCTATATATCTTTTTTCCGCCCCGAAAAGAGCATTATAGGTAACAGGTCCCTCCCGGACCTGATATCCTTCAGTGCCTTCTATGATATCTCTCCCTTTGCCCCGATAACCCAAAAGTGCTTTCACTTTCTCAACGAAAGGCCTGCTCCCCACCGCGATACTGTCCGTCCATTCCTCCTACCGGGCTTTCTCCCCATCCCCCAAGTATTCCTCCACCCACCCCTTGTGACTACTCCTCAACTGATCATAGGTCCCGGCTCGTCTTCCGGCTTCGCTCGGCGCCTTAGCGATGCTATGTGGCGATTCGTGAGGAAGTGGACGAGTCCAGCAAGCAGCCCGGGGGGCTGCTCCGCCTGCGCCCCGACAAAGATAGCATCCAATTCTGCGTGAGTTCCTCGGTCCTCTAAGAGCCAAGAAGTCATGAGCCTCAAATCGTGTTCGCCATCCCACTCTATGGACGGGATCCTGTCTTGATTGAGGATACCCGGAGCTAAAGTCGCTCGGAACAGCGGCTTATCGTATAGTGCCTCACAAGAAAGCCACTGCCCGCGCAGCTGGCACTCACACCACGGGTGATACCAGATGTGACTTGGCATCCTGGCGAGCACAGCGGCTGGAAAAATGCCATTCAGGCAGTTCTTGGTAAGTACGACCTGATGGAACCTCGCCGGCAAGCCGGCTGCTCGCAGGAGGGCCACCTGCAAGTTTGCTTTGTTCACACAAAACCCTCTGCTGCGCTCAAGCGTTTCTGAGGCTGCTCAATCAGCACGGTCAAGTCCAAATCGTATGTGGTCACGTACGAAGAGGAAAACGGCCCTCGCGATCTCTACAGGGTTCTGTGCGTTGCCCATAATCCAGCGCGCCTTCATGCGGAGGGCCGGATTGTCGCAGTCGCATAACCTCGATGGTTGAAGAAACTCATTCATCTGCTCAAGCCTTTTGCCGAACACTGAGGTCAGCCAGAGGCGAAAGCAGCCGTTGCTTTCGCCGATTGGCTGCACCGCCTGGTTCGGTGTTTCACTATTTTGGCGTGAACCGTGCTCTGGCAGATTCTTTTATGTGTTTTCGCTCTTCATCGTCTGCCCGGACCGCTGCGTCGTATTTCTCTCTTAGCTCATCTATCTGAACTTGGACTCTGTGAACCTCTACCAACTTGGATTCCAGTTCTTTTGGAGATAGGTCATCGTAGTTCTTTTCGGCTGGAGGCGCATTCTGAGACAGCTGCTTTGCCACATTCTTGTCCACCTCGACATCTTGTTTCCACTTCACCACCGTTCCCGAACCAAACCTGCCCGTTGCCGCAGCCACCGCTTCTCTCGAATGGTTTGCGTCCTCGATAAGTTTCTCTAGTTGTGAAAGTCCTGCTTGGACGTTATTCCCGGCTTTTCTTAACTCAAGCCTCAAATCCAGCGACTTCAGGCTGGTGCTCCTTCTGTAGCCGACATAACCCATTATTGCACCCACAACGCCGGTAATGGCGCCGACGATACCGGTGATCATTCCGACATAGCCAGTCCAATGTGGTTCCATCGCCCACACCCCTTATGATTGGCACCGAACGATAAAGATTGTATCCGGAGTGGAGCAAAGCGGAATTCCGGATACAATCGGTTGAACTGAGCCGCTCCCTGGTAGCCATGGGGATTCAATCGAGCGACTTTGTTCTATCGAATACTTCCATCTTCCCATGATGGCTGCTCTTTGACAGTGGTCGTTTTCGCGTCTTTATGGCCCAAAAGTTCCTGGCATGTGCGAATATCGTAACGCTTTCCAGCGGGTGAGTTGCGAAGAAATGGCGGAAAGTATGGCACGTGGAGTGATTCATCTAGGTGATGGCGCCGCGGTTCGGCCATATCGGCTGGATGCCGCTTGTTATGGAAGAATATGAACCGTTTGACCCAATGAGGTCGGCTGGGGTCGGGCCACGGCATGTACTTGATTATTCAACATTAATGTCCCAGAAATAGGCGTTTTGGGGGCCTATATCCCCTTTTTCCGCCCCGAAAAGAGCATTATAGGTAACAGGTCCCTCCCGGACCTGATATCCTTCAGTGCCTTCTTTGATATCTCTCCCTTTGGCCCGATAACCCAAAAGTGCTTTCACCTTCTCAACGAAAGGCCTGCTCCCCACCGCGATACTGTCTGTCCATTCCTCGTGCCGGGCTTTCTCCCCATCCCCCAAGTATTCCTCCACCCACCCCTTGTGACTACTCCTCAACTGCTCATAGGTCCCGGCTCCAAGCAACCCTTGCAGCCTCTCGTAATCAACCAATACGTTCTTCCTTCGGGGCTCCTGGATCTCATGGTAGCCGGAGAAAGCCCACATTGACGGATGGGTAACCACACCTGCGCGTACCATGTTGGTATCAATGTAGACAATGCATCGTGCCAGATGATCCCCGCTTTCCACTGCGGTTGCATGATAACGATCTTCCCAGTAGGCTCCCTTTCGCTCCTTTCTCTGATTGAATTCCTGCCCCGTTCGCCCAGCCACCAATTGCATTGAATTGGGGATCACCTCCCTGTCCCCATCATCGGCAACGAGCAGATGAACGTGGTTGCATGTGACCATGTAATTCAAAATCGTCAGGCCATACCGCTTCCTAGCCTGATACAGCCACTGCAGATACCGATGCCGATCTTTTGAGAACTTGAGGAGAAATTCTCGCTTATGGCACCGATGGGTGATATGCCAGATGTAACCTGGAATATAATGCCGCTTCGCTCTCGCCATAGACTCTCGGGAAAAACAGCCTTTTTACCCTCGAAAAACGCACTATAGGCCCATTTCAGGGGCTCATTTCAACACTATTCGACACGATATCCAATACTTGCCATGGCCCGACCCCATTACCAACATTAATAAGCACTTTCAATTTGATTTCCATCTCCTTCTCTGCGTCTGGATGACTGACACGCCAAAATGTTCCAGTAAGTTCCCTGATCAAATCTTCTGTGTTGTCTTCTCGATGCCTCTCCGTTCGGTTTCGTTGTCTTCTTAGTTTCCAGTCGAGGACCGTATGATATGTTTGCGAATTAAGATATCCTTGGTTTTCAAATTCGCCCCTGACGAGATTTCGCAGATTGACCACCGATAGCCACTCAGCATTATTTGGTGTTATTAATTGCTGTCGAAGTGTCCGGAGTCTGCCAATATCCATTTCTTCTGCTCTGGAGAACGAATGGCGCATATGCAGCGGCCCCTGGGCGAGGCCGCCGCCGCGTCCTCGGTTATGTAACGCCGGGTTGGCCGAGCCCGTTAGGGGCCGTCAGCAGCATGCGCTGGTTCGGTTGATTTTCAAACGGGAACATTCTCGCTCATATTCAATCGCTCAATGAAGACCTTTCCTTGTTCTGTGATCCGGAAGTCCATGATCGTCGCATGATTGGCAGTGCCAACCGTAAATGGGTTGGGGTTTTCCACTTCTATCAAACCCAGGTTCAGCAAGGTAACCGATAGGCATGGGAGAGTGCTTGTGATCTTGTGTTTGTTAGCCATCAGGAGGACTTGATAGGACGCATCGCCAATCAGTTTTCTGAAAAGGTCCTTCTTGATCTGCTTGATCTTTCTTAATTTCTTGCCGTCCTCTTTCTCTTTGTTGATCCGCTCATGACAGGGCGAGCAAATCCTGATCAGATTCCAATAGTCGGAGACTGAGGGATCTCCGTCAATATGGTGATTTGTAAAAGTGTCCATGGTCTCCTCAAAGGAACCACATATCGGGCACCGATTGACGATCTCGGCCTTCAGCAGCGATTCAGCGTAGTCTGAGATTGTCTGTCTCTTCTTCATGTGCGCCTTGCATGTCACAACCGAACTTTGGATTATATGGTTTCCGCATAAGACCCCCGCATCCTCCTGAACTCAGAGCGCATCCATGGGACTTCGAACAACTCTTCCACCCCGATTCAAAACATGGGTATAGATCATCGTCGTCTTCACATCGCTATGACCCAGAAGCTCCTGGACCGTTCGGATATCGTAACCGCTTTCCAATAGATGATTCGCGAAGGAATGGCGAAAAGTGTGACAGTCCACGTGGGTCAGGAAAGCATTGATCTCGGGCTCCGCCATCTGCGCCGGATGGCGCACGTTGTGGAAATAGATGAACCGCTTAGCCCAAAGGCAGTAGCTCTGCTCAGTTCTTCGGCTGTAATGGCCGGAGCGAAGGGCTTCACGGAGGCGGTTCAGAAGTTTCGGCTTTGCGGTGACCGCAGGCGCATGGCCCGGGTATCGTCCAATTGGATTCGAAGGGGCTGGTATGGAGTTAGCCTCTGGCATGGGCCTCCCTCCTCTTGGTGGGAACAAGCAAAGATTATCATTTATTCTTAGAAAATGTCAAGTTTTGTTGGGGGATTTTTAATGTAAATGATAATTGATTCGAGGGACGCCCTTTATTTTTGCAGTCTCGAAGAATGAGGGTAGAGAAGAAGACTGGATAGTGGAGGATGGGGAGGTTCGTGCTGTAATTGCCGAACGCCTCTTTTTGAGGATCTTCCCTTTTTTCTTTGCTCAATGGCCAGATTGTGGTATTTTGAAAAAATAAGACCAAGCAGGAGAGCCATTTATGGCCAAAGACCCCGAGGAATGGTTTCGGCAGGCCGATTATGACCTGGAGACCGCTGAAGATTTGTTCAACGGGGGTCGATATTTCTATGCGGTCTTTATGAGCCACCTTTCCATAGAAAAAGGCTTGAAGGGCCTCTATCAAGGAAGGGTAAAAGAAATTCCTCCAAGGGTGCACAATCTCGTTTATCTGCTCAATAAGATTGGCATGAAGCCTCCAGAAATTCAGGCTAAATTTCTTATCAAGTTGAACGAAGCCAGTGTTCCTACCCGATATCCTGAAACCCTTGAAATACTCAAAAAGGATTACACTCAGTCAGTCGTGAAAGACATCCTGCTTAAAAGCAAAGAGGTTCTGGAATGGATAAAAAATCAGCGATAGATTCTTTACATCGGTTTCGGCTTGCTCTTGAATCAAAAGGAATCCATATCCAGAAACTTGTCTTGTATGGATCATATGCGCGAGGAATGGCAGAGGAGGGAAGCGATATCGATATCCTCGTCATATCGGATGATTTTTCTGGAAAAAACTATTGGGAACGTATCGATATATTATCCGATGCCATCTACGAGATATTTGAGCCCATAGAGGCAGTCGCCCTAACGGTCGAAGAATGGGAAAAAGGGGAAAGTGCGATCGTGGATTACGCGAAGGAAGGGGATATCATCTTCGCTGCCTAACACTGTGACCCTTTTAATCCGTTTGCCTTGATGACGCACTGACGGGTCCCCCCGCAGGTACAGATACAAGTGGTGTAGACTGTTTTAACTTCCCCGGACCCCAAGTTTACCCCGCATCTTTGGAATTTCCAGGCTCCTTTAGGAAGCCTGGATTTAAGCACTTTTCTTGAGATTCAATTCCAAGGCCCATCATTTCTCTCCCACGAATTTGGAGGATGGTTTTCAAATGAAGACCAAATGCCCCATAAAGATGCGTTCTGGGCCGGGCGAAAACCGGCGCTTGCCAGAGAACCCAACCCGGCGTACACTGAAGGCATGATTCGAGTTACCGGCACGATCACGATCGGTGAGGAAGAAATTCATCAGGAATTCATCCGCGCCTCCGGCTCGGGCGGGCAGTCGTATTCCGGGTCGGACCAGAGCAATTATTGGAAATTGCGCCACTACCTCCCCGGGTTCGTATGGCCCATTGGCCATTGTGGCCAACGGATCTTATGAATTGCTGGAGCCGGGTACTTCTTACAAGCCTGATTTCGGCCATGAAAAAGGGGATTTAAGGCCCCAAAATACTTTCCATTGGGCCATATCTTATTGAACATCAAAGAGTTGGCCTGGTCCGACCCGGTTTACCGATACCTATATTTCGGCGAGAGGGGATAAAATAGAGAAAGGGGAAAAAATATGCCGACTCCACTGGGAAAATGGGTCGAGGAACAGGCGCAATTAACCAAGCCGGCTCAAATCTATTGGTGTGACGGCACAGAGGAGGAGGCGCACCGGATCGTTGAAATCGGAATGAAGAAAGAGAAAGTAGAAGGCCAACCTGTTTTTCATCCGTTGAACCAAAAAACCTATCCCCATTCCTACCTCCATCGAAGCCACCCTACCGACGTGGCCCGGACCGAGCACCTCACTTACATCTGCCTTCCGGATCGCGATGCCGCGGGACCGAATAACAATTGGATGGAACCGGGTAAAGCCAAGACTCTCCTGCGTCAGCTATCGGATGGATGCATGGCCGGAAGGACCATGTATGTCCTCCCCTACATGATGGGCCATCCGGACTCTCCCCTGGCCAAGCCTTGCGTCCAGCTTACGGATATTTCCTACGTGGCGGCCAGCATGAGGATTATGACTCGTTTGGGCAAGGATGTTGTCCAGAGGATCGGTCGTTCGGAAAATTTCGTGCGCGGCCTTCATTCGGTGGGGGATTTTGACCCCCAACGACGTTTTATCATGCACTTTCCGGAGGAAAATTTAGTCTGGAGCATTGGTTCGGGATACGGGGGAAACGCCCTTCTGGGGAAAAAATGTTTCTCTTTAAGGATTGCTTCCTGGCTGGGAAAGAGAGAAGGATGGTTGGCCGAGCATATGATCATTATCGGAGTGGAGGATCCGCGGGGAAAAATAACGTATATCGCGGCAGCTCTACCCTCGGCTTCAGGGAAAACGAATCTAGCCATGCTGGAGTCAGCTCTTCCCGGTTACCGGATATGGACGCTGGGGGATGACATTGCCTGGATCCGCATCGGGGCAGATGGCCGGCTTTATGCCATAAACCCAGAATTTGGTTTTTTCGGCGTGGCTCCGGGAACCTCCTTCAAGACCAACCCGAATATGATGAGGACCCTCAAGGCAAACCTTATTTATCCTACGATCTTTACGAATACTGCGTTGAATGTCGAAACCAACGAACCTTGGTGGGAAGGAATCGATGATCGAATCCCGGAAAAATTACTTGACTGGCGTGGGAACCCCTGGCAATCTGGTTCAAAAGCCCCCGCCGCCCATCCGAATTCAAGGTTTACGGTCTGCATCAAACAGTGTCCTACCCTTTCGCCAGAATATGAAAATCCCCAGGGCGTTCCGATATCGGCCATTCTTTTTGGCAGCCGCCGGAGCCGAGTCGTGCCCCTCGTTTTTGAAAGCTTTGACTGGGCCAGGGGGGTCCTGATGGGGGCGATCATGGGGGCAGAAACGACTGCTGCCGCCACAGGGAAGGTAGGGGTCCTGCGCCGGGACCCCATGGCTATGTTACCTTTCTGCGGCTACAATATAGCGGATTATTTCGGCCATTGGTTGCAGATGGAGGGGAAAATGACCCACCCCGCCAAAATATTCTTTATCAACTGGTTCCGGACCGATGAATCCGGGAAGTTTCTCTGGCCTGGTTTTGGTGAAAACACCAGGGTTCTGAAATGGATTGTCGAACGGGCCAGCCGCTCAACCCAGGAGGGAGCCAGGGAGACTCCGATTGGATGGGTTCCCGAGAGGGAAAGTATGGACTTTTCCGGGATGAAGATTTCTGAGGAAAATATCCAAAGATTATTCGCTGTCGATCGGAAGGAATGGAAGGCTGAACTTGAAGACGCGCAGACCTTTCTGGCCCAATTTGGAGGCCGGATGCCCCAGAAAATTTGGGATATGTTTAATCACCTAAAAGCAGCCTTCCTGGAATTCCGCCGTTAGGGGATCAAATCTTCACGGGCTGTTGCCCAAACCCGGATTGGTTTGAAAATTCATACGGCCACTTTGGGGGGACGTTCATGGGATTATGCTTTCCTATGACCGGTGACAAATGTCTCGTAATTTTTGTTGACTGTTCCTTCTCCGATTAAAAGAGATTCTGAGTGTATAAACCGTAAACCGCGACGTTGGTGCAAAGTGAATTTATTCTAAATCCCCTAACCCGGCTGAGGCGGAACCATACAAAATATTTCTGGGGCGCCACTGCAGAGTATTCAGGACGAGATCGTTATCGGATAAAAACGGATCTTCCCTTCCCGCATTCTGTTGGAGGATGGTTTTCAAATGAAGACCAAATGCCCCGTGAAGATGCGTTCTGGGCCGGGCGAAAACCGGCGCTTGCCAGAGAACCCAACCCGGCGTACACTGAAGGCATGATTCGAGTTACCGGCACGATCACGATCGGTGAGGAAGAAATCCATCAGGAATTCATCCGCGCCTCCGGCCCGGGCGGGCAGAACGTCAATAAGGTTGCCACGGCCGTGCAGCTCCGCTTCGACGTGGCCCATTCCCCTTCCCTTCCCGAGGACGTTCGGGAACGCCTTACCCGTTTAGCCGGAAAGCGGATAACCAAGGAAGGTTATCTGATCATCGATGCCCGGCGGTTCCGCACCCAGGAACAAAACCGCCAGGACTCTGTTGCCCGCCTGGTGGGCCTGATCCGCCAGGCAGCCCAAAGGCCCAAAATCCGCAAAAGGACGAAGCCCACGCTGGCCTCCAAGGAACGGCGGCTGGAAAGCAAACATCGCCGCGGCAAGATCAAACACCTGCGCCGTGCGCAACCGGAATAAAACCGATTCGCTTTCTTTTACTTATAGCAAAAGGGGTCAGCCCGAGGAAAATGGCGTGATAGAAAAATTCATGCGGTCACAGAGTCAAACAATTATAATAAAGTATTGTCTGGACTTCCGAGTTACGCTACAAAAAGCCCATGTCTCGAAGACCAAGGGTTCATTTTCCCGGCGCCCTCTACCGTGTAATCGCCAGAGGAAACCAAAAACAAGATATTCTCTTGGCGGAAATTTTAGGAACTAATACAAACGAATTAATTTTTTTTACCCCCCACCCTCCCCTCCCCCTCAAGGGGGGAGGGTTAGGGAGAGGGTCATGTCACTTTATTTATTACGTTTGTATTAATCGGTTATATTTAATGACTCGAGACCGTTTGGTGGCATATGGCCTGGCGTTGGTAGCCTATTTGGCGAGAAAGTTGGTTGGTCAAGGTTTAAAGAGATTGCCCAGTATTTAAGGCGGGAGCCAATGGCGGTGAGAGAGATAAGGATTTAGTTCAGAGAGTGGAGGTCAAGGATAAGGAATGGATATATCCGCCGTAGGTATTCTTGCATCCTGTTGCACTTCTTTTGGGTTGATTCCTCAGATAATTAAGGGACTAACAGAAAAACATCTCGATGATGTTTCAATGATTATGCTTGTTGTATTTGTATTTGGGGGGGCACTGTGGATTTACTATGGTTTTGCAAGACATGACCGCATAATAATTGGAGCGAATATTGTATCTGTAACCTCTGTATTGATTTTGATATTTCTGAAGTATTATTTTAAATTTGTCCATGCAAAAAGCTAATTTCCAAACGCGGTCACCCATTAAAAGGCTCCTGGGATGGGGGTCAGGCCGTGAATCTAGGAATGCTCTGGCATCCTTGGCTAAGAAGTGTGAAGGGGGTCAAAAAGAAGAATTCTTATATGGGCAAGGGCTTCTTATAGGTTATAATTTTGTGGGTGAAGGTTCGGGTAAGAGAGGAGAAGCCTCATGCCGGATAGAAACATATCATTCGACGTCCTTTCCCCCTGGTGGAGAAATTCGGTAATACTCGTCCTGGCGTTTGGATTTACAGTTTTAATTTGGATTACCGTTCGAGCCTACCAGGACGCCCCGCCTATTCCTGAAAAAGTAGTCGGACCCTCAGGCGAAATCATTTTTACCCGCGGTGACATTCTTGCCGGGCAACAAGTATTTTTGAAATACGGTTTGATGGAAAACGGAACCATCTGGGGGCATGGAGCCTACCTCGGCCCAGACTTTTCGGCAGAATATCTGCATACCCTGGCCGTCGATGCCAATGAGATGTTGGCGCAACAGATTTACAACCGGGGTTTAGCCGAACTTAATTCGGTCGAACGAACTTCCGTAAATGCGGAGATCCGGGAACTGCTGAAACAAAATCGTTACGATCCGCAAACTGCAACATTGACCTATTCCCCCCCGGAGATTTATTCCTATCGGAAACAGATCGCTAAATGGAAGGATTACTTTTCCCAGTCTGTTTTAAATCGAGGTTTGCTGCCTAAGCATATATCGGATCGCAACGAACTTCACCAGCTCACCGCATTCTTTTCCTGGGCAGCCTGGGCTTCCGTGGCCAGTCGTCCCGGCAAAGCTTATTCTTACACGAATAATTTTCCTTACGACCCTTTGGTTGGAAATACCCCCGCCGGTGATACCATCCTTTGGAGCGCACTAAGCCTGATTGCTCTATTGGGTGGTACAGCCCTTGTCCTGTTTGCATTTGGGAAATTTAATTATCTGGGATGGAAAGGCACGGGAAAACATATCCACCCCCAAATGCTTCCCGGCGTGACTACGGAAAGCCAAAGGGCAACCATAAAATATTTTGTCATCGTTGCTTTACTATTTTTTGCCCAAGTAATGGTTGGGGGGGCAACGGCGCATTTCCGCGCGGAACCGGGAAGTTTCTATGGCTTTGACCTGGCTTCTTTTTTCCCCAGTAATATTCTTCGTACCTGGCATCTGCAGTTAGCCATCTTCTGGATTGCCACTGCCTATATTGCCGGCGGGTTGTTTCTGGCCGCCGCCTTAGGAGGCAAGGAACCAAAAGGTCAGGTTATCGGAATCAACCTACTCTTTGGGGCATTGGTCCTCGTCGTCTTCGGCAGTCTTTTGGGTGAGTTGCTCGGCGTGCATCAGCTTCTTGGAAAGCTTTGGTTTTGGTTTGGTCATCAAGGATGGGAATACTTGGACCTTGGGCGCGCGTGGCAGATTTTGTTGGCAATCGGATTATTTATTTGGCTCATCTTGATTTTCCGTGCGATCGGACCTGTCAGAAAAAATCCGGAAGAGAGCGAGATTTCTTCCTTGTTCCTATATGCAGCCGTAGCGATTCCTCTCTTTTACCTGCCCGCGATGTTTTTTAGCAGCACCAGCCATTTTTCGGTGGTGGATACCTGGCGTTTTTGGATCATCCATTTATGGGTAGAAGGTTTCTTTGAACTCTTTGTAACTGTCATGGTTGCCGTGCTCTTCTACAAACTGGGAATGATATCCCGCCAGACTGCTACTCGTGTCATTTACCTGGATGCCATCCTCTTCCTGGGTAGTGGAATCATCGGTACCGGTCACCATTGGTACTGGACCGGCCAGTCAACCATTACTATGGCTTTGGCTGCGGTATTTTCAGCTATGGAGGTCGTCCCGCTTACTCTTTTAACCCTGGATGCCTGGGATTTCATAAAATTGACAAAGGGGAAATGTGATATCTGCGGCCAGGAAATCTCCATCCCCCATAAATGGACCTTTTATTTCCTCATGGCCGTTGGCTTCTGGAATTTTCTCGGTGCGGGAATATTCGGTTTTCTCATCAACCTGCCCATCGTAAGTTATTTTGAGGTTGGAACACTTCTCACCCCGAACCACGGCCACGCCGCCATGATGGGGGCTTTTGGGATGCTGGCCCTCTCCCTTTTGGTATTGGCCATCCGTCAGGTCCTGGCAGATGGGGAGTGGAAACGAATCGAAAAGTTCATCCGGCTTTCTTTCTGGGGATTGAATATTGGCCTGGCTTTGATGGTTATCTGCAACCTGTTTCCCGGAGGTGTGCTTCAGCTTCTGGATGTTTTGAAGAATGGATATTGGCATGCCCGAAGTCCTGAATTTCTTAACTGGAGGGTTATGATCTTAATCGAATGGATTCGGATGCCCGCTGACCTTATTTTCATCATACTGGGCGTTATTCCTATGCTGTTCGCTGTAGGAAGGACATATCTATTTTTGGTGAGACCCCTACGGGCTTCAGGTTCTTCCCGGCAGGCTGGAAATGAAAAAGTAAACCGGGACATGGGTGCAAAGTGACCTTATTCTAAATCCCCTAACCCGGCCGAGGCGGAACCATACGAAATATTTCCGGGGCGGCCCTATGGGGCCGTCTGCAAGATGGGCAACCATCACGCGCCTCGCGCGATGGCCCCAACAATTTGTGGCCATTTTCAACACCATCTGGAGAGGGGACATTATGGTCACCAGATGACCTACCATAGACAGGCTCCTTTTCCCCTGGATTCCCCGGACTGTATGATCAATAGAATGTTTGGGGAATGGCTTAGGCAGGCCTTCATAATTAATTATTTCCTTTCCGCTAAATTCTTCGAGCCGTTTTCAATAAATCCTTGGATTAACCCGCAAAGTAAGGTATTCTTAAGAATTGAACGATTGGAAAGGGACCGGCAAAGACGATGGATGAAAATGCATTTTCCTATGAATGGATCGAGACCCTTCCGCGCCTGGAAGGGGTTGCCCGGATTCTGGGTCAGGCCAAAATCATCGGGGTTGACCTGGAAGCGGACTCTATGTACCACTACTTCGAAAAGGTATGCCTCCTACAGATCGCTACGGAATCCGCCTCTTATGTCCTGGATCCTTTGGCGCTAAGGGATCTTTCCGCTTTACACCCCGTTTTCTCCAATCCCCGCATCCGCAAGGTATTCCACGGGGCGGATTATGATATCCGTTCCCTGCACCGGGACTTTCGGCTCGAGGTCGAGAACCTCTTCGATACACAGTTGGCCTGTAAATTTCTGGGCCTCCGGGAGAGCGGCCTGGAAGCGTTGCTGCGAAGCCGGTTCCATGTGGAGCTGAATAAGAAATATCAGCGGGCCGATTGGTCCCAAAGACCCCTTTCCCCGGAGATGGTGGAATACGCAGAGATGGACGGCAGGTACCTGATCCCCCTGGCCCGTATGCTGGAAAAGGAACTGGAAGAGAAGGGCCGATTATCCTGGGTGGAGGAAGAATGCCTTTTTCTGAGCAAGGTCCGATTCACGCCCCCCAGCCATGACCCGCTTTACCTGAAAGTGAAAGGGGCTTCTCTCCTGGATCCCAGGAGTCTTGCGGTTCTGGAGGCTTTGCTGGAATTCCGAGAAGCCCAGGCCCAAGAGTCGGATCTTCCCCCCTTCAAGGTGTTCCGCAACGAACCCCTCCTGGAATTGGCTATGAAAAAACCTTTGCGCCTGGAAGAATTGGAAACGGGGAAAGTCCTGAGCCGGAAGCAAATCGACAGATATGGGACACGCCTGCTGCGGGAAATTCACCGGGCCATGGCCATTCCCGATGAAGATCTTCCGGTGTACCCCCGGGAAGCAAGGCCGGATTTGTCATCCCCTTTACGTCAAAGGGTCAAAGCACTAAAAAGCTG
>Ga0187886_1002442_pt1 | contig 14947 bp, 12 predicted proteins | sample June2016WEW_20_1_FD_133001 | JGI IMG/M metagenome (GOLD analysis project Ga0187886, IMG submission 133001) | Peatland microbial communities from SPRUCE experiment site at the Marcell Experimental Forest, Minnesota, USA - June2016WEW_20_150 | ecosystem: Environmental > Terrestrial > Soil >... | reverse complement strand
GTTTTTCATGCAAGGTGGCGCTTCTACAGGCTAATTTGCAGATTGAATCATCGCGACCGTCTGCGTAGCATCAGGCGGTTTCGCTGAAATTCAGGAAAAGGAAACATATTATGTCTAAAGATGCTCAGGCCACGGGCCTCAAAGGCTGGATCGGTTACCGACCGGAGATCAAGGTGCTCGATTGCACCATCCGCGACGGCGGACTGATGAACGACCACAAGTTCACCCACGACTTCGTTCGCGCCGTCTATCAAGCGGACTCGGAGGCCGGCGTTGATTACACGGAACTCGGCTACAAGGCCTCCAAGCGGCTCTACGCGCGTGACCAGTTCGGCTTGTGGAAGTTCTCCGACGAAGAGGAGATCCGCCGCATCATCGGCGACAAGAAATCGTCCGTGAAAACCTCCGTCATGGCCGACGCCGAGCGCACTGATTACCACACCGACATCCTGCCCAAGGACAAGAGCGTCGTCGACATGGTACGCGTGGCCACCTACATCCACCAGATTCCCACGGCTCTCGACATGATCAAGGACGCCCACGACAAGGGCTACGAGACCACGATCAATCTCATGGCCGTCTCCACCGTGCCCGACCTCGAACTCGATAACGCCCTGGAAATCCTCTGCAACTCCGAAGTCGGCACACTCTACATCGTGGACAGCTTCGGCACACTCTATTGCGAGCAGATTCAGGCGTTGATGCACAAGTTTCTCAAGTTCGCCAAACCGGCCGGCAAAGAGATCGGCATCCACACGCACAACAACATGCAGCTCGCCTTCGCCAACACCATCGAAGCGATCATCCTCGGCGCGAACATGCTCGACGCCAGCCTCGCCGGGCTTGGCCGCGGCGCGGGCAACTGCCCGATGGAATTGCTGTTCAGTTTTCTCCACAACCCGAAATTTGACCTCCGCCCTGTCCTCGAATGCATCCAGCAGCACGTCGAACCGATGCGCGAGAAACTGCGCTGGGGGTTCGCCATCCCGTACATGATTACCGGCTACCTCAATCAGCACCCGCGCACGGCCATGAAGTTCATGGAAGAGACCGACGGCAAGGACATCGTCAAGTTCTACGACGCGGCGATCGAAGAGGAGTAAAGGAACCGACGAACCACAAACGTTCAACTTTCAATGCTCAACGTCCAACGAGTTCAATCTCAGTTTCACCGTCCCTCCGCCGGCCAACTCGCGATCCACGGCGAAAACTCTTTGGCATTCTCGGCGGAGGAGCGTATGCTGGAGCCCTTGTGAACGTCTTGTTGCTTTACCCGGAGTTTCCAGACACGTTCTGGAGCTTCAAGCACGCGCTGAAGTTTATACGCAAGAAAGCTTCCCTGCCACCGCTCGGACTGCTCACCGTTGCCGCCATGCTGCCGAAGGAGTGGGGGAAGCGGCTGGTGGATCTGAACGTGCGGAAGCTGACAGAGAAAGATCTGGCGTGGGCTGACGCCGTATTCGTCAGCGCGATGATCGCCCAGCGTCAATCGGCGCGCACACTCATCGCGCGTTGTCGTGCGGCGGGCAAGAAGATCATCGCGGGTGGGCCGCTGTTCGGCGTCGAGCACGAACAGTTCCCGGAAGTGGATTATTTCGTTCTGAACGAGGCGGAGGTGACGCTGCCGGAGTTTTTGCGCGACTTCGAGCGTGGGTGCGCGCGGCGCGTGTACACGTCGTCGGAGTTCGCCGACATCCGCCAGACGCCGGCGCCGTTGTGGGAGTTGGCCGACATGCGGCGTTACGCCTCGATGAGCGTTCAGTTCTCGCGCGGTTGCCCGTTCGACTGCGAGTTCTGCAACGTCACCGTAATGTTCGGGCATCGTCCCCGCACCAAGACGCCGGCGCAGGTCATCGCCGAGTTGGACAGCCTCTACCAGCGCGGCTGGCGCAATCAGGTGTTCTTCGTGGACGACAACCTCATCGGCAACAAACGCGCCCTCATGGACGAGTTGCTGCCCGTGCTGATCGCGCGGCAGAAGGGCAAGCGCCGCATCCCGTTCTACACCGAAGCCTCGATCAACCTCGCCGACGACGAGGAATTGATGCGTTTGATGGTCGAAGCGGGGTTCGGCACGGTTTTCGTCGGCATCGAGACGCCCGAGGAGGCCGGCCTGGCCGAGTGCAACAAGCGGCAAAACAAGGGCCGCGACCTCGTCGCCGACGTGAAACGCATCCAGCGCGCGGGCTTGCAGGTGCAGGGCGGGTTCATCGTTGGGTTCGACAGCGACACGCCGACGATTTTTCAGCGGCAGATCGAGTTTATCCAGAAGAGCGGCATTGTCACCGCGATGGTCGGTCTGCTCCAAGCCGTGCCCGAAACAAAACTTTATCAGCGACTGAAGCGGGAAGGCCGCCTGCTCGGCCAAACGTCGGGCGACAACGTGGACGGGACGACGAACTTTACTCCCCGCATGAACATGGAGACGCTGCGCGAGGGCTACAAGAGCATCTTGCGCCATATCTACGCCCCCCGCCCGTACTACCAACGGGTCCGCACTTTCCTGCGCGAGTATCACCCGCCGAAGATGAGAACCTCACTCAACTGGCAGAACCTTCGGGCCTTCATCCATTCCAGTCTTCGTTTGGGTGTTTTCGGCAGCGAACGCTTCCAATACTGGTACCTGCTTCTCTGGACGTTCTTCCGCCGCCCCGCGGCTCTCCAGACGGCCGTCACCCTCGCCATCTACGGCCACCACTTCCGCAAAACCTGCGAAGCGCTGGGGCTGTAGCGCTGCCCGAAACGCGAATCTAACTCACGCCAAGACGCCAAAGCGCAAATAGTCGCGCGGGATTGAGCTGCTCCTCCATGCTTGGCGTCTTTGCGGCTTTGCGTGAGGCTAAATCCGTTCCACGTGTTTTTTGGCTGCGTCTTCGCGATCAGAGCATCGTGCACAAAATTACCTTTTCCAGCCAAGCAGGAGGTGGCTATAAGGTGCGCTCAGGGAGCGAGCAACGAGGGTAGGACTCTCCGCAACATCTCTCAACCGACGGAAGGAGCGAAGTCCACTATGCCGCGACGGAACGATGTCCACAAGGTGATGATTATCGGTTCGGGGCCGATCGTGATTGGTCAGGCGTGCGAATTTGATTATTCCGGCACGCAGGCGTGCAAGGCGTTGAAGAGCCTCGGTTATCAAATCGTGCTGGTGAATTCCAATCCCGCCACGATCATGACCGATCCGGGCATGGCGGATGTGACGTACATCGAGCCGCTCAATCTTCGGGCGATGACCCAGATCATCGAGAAGGAACGGCCCGACGCGTTGCTGCCGAATCTTGGCGGGCAAACCGGTTTGAATCTCTCCTCCCAACTGGCCAAAGCGGGCGTGCTCGAAAAGTACGGCGTGAAGGTCATCGGCGTGAACTTGGACGCAATCGAGCGCGGCGAAGACCGGATTGTCTTCAAGGAAACGATGCAGCGACTCGGGATTCCGATGCCGCAGAGCGACCCTGCCTACAGCGTGGAGGAAGCGGAGAAGATCGCGGCGAGATTGGGTTACCCGGTCGTCATTCGGCCGGCCTACACGCTCGGTGGGACGGGCGGCGGGCTGGTCTATAACGTCGAGGAACTGCGGGTCGTGGCCAGCCGCGGCATTGCGGCGAGCATGGTGGGGCACATTCTCGTCGAGGAATCGGTGCTCGGCTGGGAGGAGCTGGAACTCGAAGTCGTACGCGACGCCAAGAACCAGATGATCACCGTCTGTTTCATTGAGAACGTGGACGCGATGGGCGTGCACACCGGCGATTCGTACTGTACCGCGCCGATGCTGACGATTTCGACGGAGTTGCAGGAACGTCTCCAGAAGTACTCGTACGACATTGTCGAAGCGATCCAGGTCATCGGCGGCACGAACATTCAGTTCGCGCACGATCCCGATACCGGTCGTGTGGTGGGCATATAGATCAACCCGCGCACATCGCGTTCGTCGGCGCTCGCGTCGAAGGCGACGGGGTTCCCGATCGCGCTGATCTCGGCCAAGCTCGCCGCCGGGTTGACACTGGACGAGATCCCGTACTGGAAGGAAGGCACGCTGGACAAGTACAAGCCATCGGGCGACTACGTCGTGGTCAAGTTTGCGAGTTGGGCGTTCGAGAAGTTCAAGGACACGCAGGACAAGCTCGGCACGCAGATGCGCGCCGTCGGCGAGGTGATGAGCATCGGCAAGACGTACAAGGAGGCGTTCCAGAAGTCCATCCGCTCGCTGGAGAACGGCCGACACGGGCTGGGCTTCGCGAAGGATTTCCACAGGCGTCCGCTCGCGGAGTTGATGACGATGCTCAACGAGGCGACCAGCGAACGCCAGTTCATCATGTACGAGGCGTTGCGCAAGGGCGCGGACGTGGAGGAATTGTATCGGAAGACGTACATCAAGCCGTGGTTCATCCGCCAAATGAAGGAACTGGTCGAACTGGAAGAGCGGATGCTGCAGTTCAAAGGCAAGCGGCTGCCGGACGAGTTGCTGGTACAAGCCAAGAAAGGCGGGTTCGCCGACAAGTATCTTTCGCAAATTCTGGGAATCTCTGAGACGGAGATTCGCACACGCCGCAAGGCGCTCGGCTTGGTGGAAGGTTGGGAACCGGTGCCAGTCAGCGGGGTCGAGAACGCCGCTTACTACTTCTCCACCTACAACGGCCCCGACCAGACCGGCCGAAGCTCGCGCCGCAAAGTGATGGTCCTCGGCGGCGGCCCGAACCGGATCGGACAGGGCATCGAGTTTGATTACTGCTGCGTGCACGCCGCCTTCACGTTGCGCGACGAGGGCTACGAGACCATCATGGTCAACTGCAACCCCGAGACGGTCTCGACGGACTACGACACCTCCGACAAACTTTATTTCGAGCCGCTGACGGTCGAGGACGTGTTGAGCATCTACGAGAAGGAGAAGCCCGAAGGCGTGATTGTGCAGTTCGGCGGGCAGACTCCGCTCAACATCGCCAACGAACTGGCTGCTGCCGGCGTGAAGATCCTCGGCACAACTCCGGACACGATCGATCTGGCTGAGGACCGCGACCGGTTCCGCCAGATGATGGACAAACTCCGCATCCCGATGCCCGAGTCCGGTATGGCCAGCAACTTGGAGGAAGCCCTCACCGTGGCCGGGCGGATTGGCTATCCGCTGATGGTGCGTCCGTCGTTGGTGCTGGGCGGGCGCGGCATGGAGGTTGTGTACGACGAGGAGATGCTGAGCAAATACGTGGTGGCGGCGGTCAACGTCACGCCCGATTGTCCGATCCTGATTGACAAGTTCCTGGAGAACGCGCTGGAGACCGAAGCCGACGCGTTATCAGATGGCGCGGAGGTGTTCATTCCGGCGGTGATGGAACACATCGAGCAGGCCGGCATCCACTCCGGCGACTCGGCGTGCGTGATTCCGCCGATCAGCATTCCGCCGCGTCATCTGGAGACGATCTGCGCCTACACGCGCACCATCGCCAAGGAACTCCACGTCGTGGGCTTGATGAACATGCAGTACGCGATCTGCAACGACAAAGTTTATGTGCTCGAAGCCAACCCCCGTGCCTCGCGCACCGTGCCGCTGGTTTCCAAGGTCTGCAACATTCCGATGGCCCGCATCGCCACACAACTCATGCTCGGCCGCAAACTGGCCGCGCTCAAATTGCAGGCGAAGAAGATCCCGCACTTTGGCGTCAAGGAGGCCGTCCTGCCATTCTCAATGTTCCCCGAAGTGGATCCCGTGCTTGGCCCCGAAATGCGCTCGACCGGCGAAGTTCTCGGCATGGCTGATTCGTTCGGCATGGCGTTTTTCAAGGCGGAAGAGGCTGTCACACCGCCATGGCCGTTGCAGGGAACAGTTCTGATCACCGTGTCCGACCGCGAAAAGGACGGCGTGGCTGAGGTCGCCCGCGAATTCGTCCAACTCGGTTTCAAGGTTCTCGCCACGCAAGGAACGCAGCAATTCCTCACCGAGCGTGGCATTAAGGTCGAGCCGATCAAAAAGATGCACGAGGGCCGCCCGCACATCGTGGATGCGCTCAAGAGCGGCGAGATCCAGCTCATCATCAACACGCCGGCGGGCAAACAGAGTCAGTACGACGACTCCTACATCCGCAAGAACGCCATCAAATACAAGATTCCGTACGTTACCACGCTCGCCCCCGGCCGTGCTGCTGCCAAAGGCATCGCCGCCATGCGCAAGGGACAAATCAGCGTCAAACCACTCCAGGCCTATCACCAGGGCATTCTGAACAGCCCGCCCGCCTGAGCGTAGCACCGTCACCCTCGCCATCTACGGCCACCACTTCCGCAAAACCTGCGCAGTGCTGTGGTTGTAGCGCTGCCCGAAACGAGTCTTTGACTTTTTAATTAATTGATGGTTTCATCCAAGCAGCCAAGCTGCCAACTCTTCGATCACGCGTCTGGCCTGGCACGCCGGGGTGCACACATCTTGACCAACGAATCAGATGAGACAAAGCCCATGAAAAAGAAAGTGCTGTTAACCAGCGTCTGCCGTCCGATGGGGGCGAAATATGGCGATGCGACGTCTGTCGGCTATGAACTGTTATACCGCCAGGTGCTGCGTGCACAGGGGATCTTCAGTCCGCGGACAGTGAACATTCAATTTTCGATCGAGTACATCGCCGAGAACCTCGATACGCCCACGGTGGTGTTGCAGTACCCATCGAAACGTGAGTTGATCCGTGAACTCAAGAAGGGCTACGATTACGTGGGCATTTCCTTCCTGATGGCGATCTTCCATAAGGTGAAGGACATGGTGGCCTTGATCCGTCAGTACGCGCCCAACACCAAGATCATCCTTGGCGGTTACGGCACGGTGCTGAAAGATGAGGAACTCAAGCCCTATGCCGACTTCATCTGTCGCGAGGAAGGGGTCGCGTTCATGCGCCGGCTGCTGGGTGAACCTGAAATCCCAATGCCGTACAAGCAGCCGCTGATCGTGAGCGATCTGAAGGTGTTTGGATGGAGGGTGTCCGGCGCGGGAAAAATCTTCGCTGGGCTTGGCTGCCCCAACGGCTGTGATTTCTGTTGCACGTCGCACTTCTTCAAGCGTAAACACATTAAGCTGCTGCCCGATGGCAAAGACATCTACGACGTCGTGAAGCGTTACTTGGACTTGGATCCGAACCTGGTATTTCTGATCATCGACGAAGATTTCCTGCTCAACAAGAAGCGGGCGATGGAGTTTCGCGACTGCGTAATGAAAGGCGGCAAGGCCCTGTCGATCTTCGCCTTCTCCAGCATCAAGGCGATCAGCCAGTACACCGTCGAAGAAATCCTAGAAATGGGAATCGATGGCTTCTGGATCGGCTACGAGGGAACACGCTCGGGTTACGCCAAGCAGCAAGGACGGCCCGTCGAAGAGATTCTTACGGAGTTTCGCGAGCACGGCATTACCGTCCTCGCTTCGATGATCCTCGGATTCGATTATCAGAACCGCGAGGTCATCGCGCAGGAATTGGACGGGTTGATGAAGCTCAAGCCTGCGCTGGCGCAGTTTTTGATTTACGGTCCCGTGCCCGGCACGCCGTTTCATGCGCGGGTCATGAAGAAAGGACTGCTGCACGAACAGTACATCCGAAACCCCGAACTGATGTACCGAATCGCGGATGGCTTCACCGCGGGGATGAAACACCCGACGCTTTCTGCCACGGAGATCGCAGAACTGCAGCGCTGGTGTTTCGAAGAGGATTTTCAACGGCTCGGTCCGAGCATCTTCCGCGTCCTCGAAGGACGGTTCCTCGGCTACCAGAAACTCAAGGGTTCACCGAACCCATTCCTGCGCCAGAAGGCCAAGGTTTACGCCGAAGATTTGCGGTGCGCGTACCCGGTGTTCCTTGCGGGACGACTGCTCGGTCCCAACGCTGTGGTGCGGCAGTGGATTGGCGATTTGGAGTGGCAAATCCACGCGGAACTGGGACGGCCCACACTGGTACAACGACTCAAGTCAGTTGCGGCTGTCGGGGCCGCGCTGTGGACGGCGATGACGTTGAAGCTGGATCTCTTTCAGCATCCCAAACTGATGCGGACGACATATCGGATGCCTGAGGAGCGCTGGAGCGCATTCCATCTCTGGGAAGAAATCCCGCAAAAAGTCTTGATCCCCGATCTTTCCATCCAAGTCGAACTGCAACATTCCAGGAAGCAAGTGTGGATGCGCCTGGAAGGTGTCCTCTCCGCCGAGCACGCGGAAGGACTCGCCCAACGAATCCGCGATTCCTTGGAGCAGAGCAAGAGCCGTCTTGTTCTCGACCTGAAGAACCTCCACTGGGATAAAGTGGACAACCTGCGTCCGCTGCAAGAAAAGCTTGCGGCCTACCGCTCTCGCATCCGCGTGGTATTACCCAAGCTCGCCGCCGCTCATCCCGAATTGATCATTGTGGCAAGTGCGTTCAACCACTACAAAGGTTGAGCCGCTTCTAACAGACTTGGCGTCTTTGCGCCCCGAAAAAAGATTCGGGGTAAACCTTTGCGTGAGGCAGAATCCGTTCCACGAGGTTTGTGGCTGCATCTTCGAAATCACCGCGTCGCCGAACTGGCTGCACCCTCGCCATCTACGGCCACCACTTCCGCAAAACCTGCGCAGTGATGGGGCTATAGTTCAACCGTTGGTTGCCGGTGGTTTTGGCCGGTAAAACACCGCTACCTTGCCGACTTGCTTAATCAACGCCGCGCCGGTTGCCTCAGCAACCTTACCGGCCAGCACGTCACGTTCGTCCCGGTCGTGGTCGAAGCGAATCTTGATCAACTCCCGCGCCAGCAACGCCTGCTCGATGCTTTGCAGCACCGCCGCCGTCAGTCCGCTCTTGCCGACGTACACCACCGGCTCCAGCCGCTGCGCCTCGGCCTTGAGTTTGCGGATTTCGGCGTTAGTCATGTGATGCGGGTGGGGTTCTCGATCAACTTAGGCATGATCAACTTCCGCGCTTCTCCTGCTTCAACCAAATCAGGCGTTCCCGGTCGACGCGATCTTGGTCGCGGTAGGTGGACTTGCTCTTGATCAAGGCATCGAGGCTCGCGTAGACGATCCGTACGCCTTCAGCGTCGAGCGTTTGCGCATCGCGAATGGCCTCACTGTAATCGAGCGTCCACGCTTGCTTGGCTACGTCCACCATGATGGCGTCGGCGACCTTTACAACCACGTTCTCTTCAAGGTCTTTGACTGTTAGTTCCCGCGCCGCGCCGTCCGGCAGTTCGGAGAGCGCATTGAGCACGCGCTGCAAGTTCTCGGGCGACGGCTCAACGAGCAGGTCAACGTCCTGCGTTGACCGCACCAAACCGTGGAGTCCACAAGCGCAACCGCCCACGAGAACGTATTTGGCCTTGTGCTGTTGGAGGAGACGACAGACGTGCAACAACTCGTCGTCGCTCAGCGGAGGCGCGGATTGGTTTGGCTCTGTCGCCATTTTTCGAGGTCTTCCCAGGTGCGGAACTTGAAGACTTGGCCGCGCGGTCGTGGATAAGGGTTCCAGCGATCAAGCCGCTCACGCATCCGACGGAGTTGCACCAGATATTCCGCCGGCGTTTCCGCGATTCTGTCCCCGACCACTTTCACGCCGGTAGGATAAACGAAACGACCTGCCTTCGTAAACTCATTTCCGCCGTCCCGCACATATTGGCGATGCTGACGGTCATGCGACTGCGGGATGCGTGAGTTCACCCGTTCCGCTGAATTCCTCGATGATCTGCGGCTTGTTACCGGCAGCCGCGGTGTGGGTGGGTTTGGAAATCAGGGCAGGCATGGCGGATTCTCCAAGATTCAATAGATGACGACCTTATAGTCCAGCACCCTTTTCGAAAGGAACCCGATTGATCCCTTTTCGGCAATAGCGAAAGCAAGCATCATGTCACGCAGCCCACACTGCAATCTGTCAGCCAAGTCGGCTTGCTGCTCGAAGTAATTCTTGTCCCGCTCGGCTTGCGTCAGCTTGTGTGCACTGAGTTTTCGCAATTCGTTAATTTCCTTCAAAGTCGCCAATGCTTGTTCGATCTCATTTGAGAGAGCGTTGTGCTGTTTGAAATAGAGTCGCAGCAATTCCCGGCGCTGCTCGCGTTTTACGCAATCGGCGACTTTACTCTGCACATCGGAGGCCGTAATGCGCCTCGCCAAGGTTTGCATGTTGAACTGCATTATCGTGCACAAGTCTTGGGCAAACTGCATCATTGCTTTCCTCGAATTGTATCCGAGGGGTGCGAGAAACAACGGCTCTTCGTCGGGCAGATTTGGGAACAGCACGTCCGGCTGGAAAAGCTTTTGGATTTCCCTCAGGAACAGATAGATTGCTTCATAGATGCTGATTGTGTCGCTAAAGCGACCTGTTATCATTGGTTGGTAATAGCGCCGGTCTATCTTCGGCCCCTTCCTCTTTGAACGTCGAATCTCGTGAAGTTTCCAATGGAGTTGGTCTGCGGGCGACAAAGCATTTAGGTGCGACAGGAGCACCACTACGCACGGACTTCCGTCGGGTTTGTGTCCCCAAACGTATTGCTGAAGCGCAGACAACTCGACGCCGGAGCCGTGCTTTGTGCTCAAGCGCGTCATGCGCAGGCTGTAATTCGGGTCGTTCCGATACTTCTCTAAGACGCTTGGCTCGAAAAAATGAACTTCGAGCTGCTGATTGGACTTGCGCAGTCGCTTTGTGTAGTACCCGACGCGCATCGCACTCATGATTTGCTACATCTTCGAAATCACCGCGTCACCGAACTGGCTACAGCGGACTTCTCTTGCGCCATCCATCAAGCGCGCGAAATCATAAGTGACGGTCCTGGCGTTGATGGCGCCGTCCATGCCTTTGATGATGAGGTCGGCGGCTTCGGTCCAACCCATGTAGCGGAACATCATCTCGCCGCTGAGGATGACGCTGCCGGGATTGACCTTGTCCTGATTGGCGTACTTCGGTGCGGTGCCGTGCGTGGCTTCGAAGATGGCGTGGCCGGTGATGTAGTTGATGTTGCCGCCGGGGGCGATGCCGATGCCGCCCACTTGCGCGGCGAGCGCGTCGCTGAGGTAATCGCCGTTAAGATTGAGCGTGGCGATGACGTCGAACTCCTCGGGACGTGTGAGCACTTGCTGGAAGGCGACGTCGGCGATGGCGTCCTTAATAATCAAGGATGAGGGATGAGGCCCGCCGGTGGGCGGGTCCGCCCACGCCGGAAGGCGGGTCCGCCCACCGGCGGACTTGTGGCGTGAGATGAGGGATGAAGTTTGGGGATGCGGAATGGAGACCCACGGGCCGCCGTCGATTTCGACGGCGCCGAACTCGCGTTTGGCGAGAGCGTAACCCCAGTCGCGGAACGCGCCTTCGGTGAACTTCATGATGTTGCCCTTGTGGACGAACGTGACGGACTTGCGCTTGTTTTTGATGGCGTACTCGATGGCGGCACGGATGAGCCGTTCGCTGCCTTCACGGGAAACGGGTTTGATCCCGATACCGCTGGTGGCAGGGAACCGGATCTTCTTCACACCCATTTCCCTCTGTAGAAACTCGATGATCTTCTTCGCCTCGGGCGATTCGGCGGGCCACTCGATGCCGGCGTAAATGTCCTCGGTGTTCTCGCGGAAGATCACAATGTCCACCTTCTCGGGGTGTTTGACGGGGGAGGGGACACCATTGAACCAGCGCACGGGCCGCAGGCAGACGTAGAGATCAAGCATCTGGCGCAGCGCGACGTTCAACGAGCGGATGCCCTTGCTGACGGGCGTGGTGAGTGGGCCTTTGATGCCGACGAGATAATCCTTGAATGCCGCGACGGTTTCGTCGGGCAGCCAGTTATTGAATTTGTTGAACGCCGTCTCGCCCGCGTAAACTTCCATCCACTCGACTTTGCGTTTGCCGCCGTAAGCTTTCTGCACTGCCGCGTCGAATACGCGGACAGACGCCGCCCAGATGTCCGGCCCGGTGCCGTCGCCGCGGATGAAGGGAATCGTTGGATTATCCGGAACGTTCAGCTTGCCGTTTTGAATCGAAATCTTCGCCATGTCCTGTAAGTATTCGTTGCCTAAAGCTGAGAGATGATAACAAACGCCGCTTCCGTGACAATACCGAACCGAGTTACGGAACCTTGATACCGGGGACGGTGATGCGAACGCGGTACAGGCTCGTTTGACCGGCAATGTAGAGGGTCTTCCAATCGGCATCGCCGAAGGCCAGGTTCGCGGGTTGCTGCGGCACTCTGATGATGCCAATCGGTTTCCCAGTCGGGTCAAAAACTTCCACGCCGCTCCTGGCCGCGGCATAAAGGTTGCCGGCCGTATCCACCTTGATGCCATCGGGAAATGTGACCTGACAGAACACGCGGCCGTTCGTGATGGAACCGTCGGAGGCAATGTCGAAGGCGCGGACGTGGTCGCGCTGAGTGTCGGCGACATAGAGTGTTTTCTCGTCAGGAGAGAGGGCAATGCCGTTGGGCCTCAAGAAATCCTTCACGAGCAACGTCAGCGTTTTCCCGTCCGGCGAGATGCGGTAAACGCCCTGGAAATCCAGTTCGCGCTGGTTCGGCGTCACACCGTACGGTGGATCGGTGAAATAGATCGCGCCATCGCTTTTGCAGACGATGTCGTTGGGGCTGTTGAGTCGTTTACCGTCGTAACGATCCGCGAGTGTGACCACCGTATCATCAGGTTCGGTGCGGCTGACGCGGCGGTTGCCGTGCTCGCACGCGAGGAGACGGCCCTGTTTATCGAGGGTCAAACCGTTGGAGTTGCCGCTCGGTGCCCGAAACGTCTCCGCCTTGCCGTTGGACCAGCGGACGATGCGGTTGGCGGGGATGTCGCTGAACAGCAGTTCGCCCTTGCTGGCGACCCACACCGGACCTTCCGTGAACTGAAAATTGCCGGCAACCTTCTCCACTGTGAGCGATTGGAAATCGCCGGCCATCGCGTTGGAGGTTAATAGCACTGCCACAGAAACTAATCGCGTAAACATGTCACGTTTCCTACGGCTTACCTTATAAATGGAGGTTAGTTGTAGGCCGACACTGTGTGTCGGCGAAATCTCGCAGGAAAACGACACCACGCCGCCTCGCAGAGGCGGCCTACAAGCATTTATGAGATGGCTTCTAATCATTTTGATTGATGTTTCTGCATCCAGTACTCGCGGAAGAAGCGCAGACGGGGTAACGACTCGCGATCCTTGACACGGTTGGTGGCCGCTTTGCCGGCGATGACGTCGTCGATGTGGCATACGGGGAAGCGGTCGCCGCGCCGCAGCTTCAAAGTCCTCGAACCACTCGGGTGGAATGGCGGCTGGTAATGCGACCTTCTTCACGGCGCCATTCTAAAGCGGGGCGGGCAACCTGTCCACTAGCCACTGTGGCGGATGTGAACGATGTCGCCGTCCTCGACGATGTAGTCCTTGCCTTTGAGGAGAAGTTTGCCGGTTTCCTTGAGGTGAACTTCGGCGTGATGGCCGGTGTCGCCGGCGGAGGCGAGGTCGGTGTACTTCATGACTTCGGCGCGAATGAAGCCTCGGGCAAGATCGGTGTGAACTGTGTGCGCAGCATCCACGGCGGTTTCGCCGTGACGGATCGTCCACGCGCGGACTTCGTCTTCGCCGACGGTGAAGAAGCAGATGTAGCCCAGCGCTCTGTAAAGCAACCGGGTAAGAACATGAATCGCGGGTTCTTGAACGCCGAGCGCCGAGAGAAACTCGCTGCGCTCGGTGGGATTCTCGATCTGAGCGACTTCGGCTTCGATCTTCGCACACAGTTCGCAAACTTCGGAGTGCGGGCCAGTGAGTTTCGCTCTTGCCGCCCCGGCGAGTTGGGGATTCGGAACGTTGCCTTCGCCGCAGTTGAGCGCGGTGACCAGCCCTTTGAGCGTGAGGAACTGCAGGGAACGAAGCCGCTTTTCCTCGCCTTCGTGCCACGGATACTCGCGCAACGATTTGCCGGCTTCGAGATGCGGCTTCAGCTTTTCCAGCAGGACAGCTTCGTCGGCGCGTTCCTGTTCGAATTTGTGTTTTTGGTCCTGCGCAATGCGATTCAGGCGTGTTTCGATCAGGCTGAGATCGCTGATGGTCAGTTCGAGGTTCATGGCATCAATGTCGCGGAGCGGATCGACCGAACCGCTGACGTGGAACACGCTGGAATCCTCAAAGGCGCGGACGACGTGGCAGAGCGCGTCCATGTCCTTGAGCTTGTTGAGCCACTGCTCGCGCAGTTTCGGCTCGTGCGGCGGGGCGGGGGCAAGCGTACATTCGATCTCGGCGTACTTGGTCTTCTTCGGTTTGTAGAGCGCCGACAGCTTGTCAACGCGCGGGTCGGCGACCTTGACGGTGCCGACATGGTATTCGCCCGCGCGGCCAAGAAGATGATCGTGCGAGATGCTCGTCAGGACCGAGAAGACGATTTTCTTGCCGACTTGCGGCAGGCCGATGAGAGCGATCTTCATGAAGGGAATGGAGTAATGAGGTGATGGAGCGTTGGAGTGTTGGAGTATTGGGAACGATGGAACTGAGGCGGCTGTTCCATTACTCCAGCACTCCGTTCAGGCTTTCAGGCTGGCGCAGAAGGCTGCGATGCCGTCGAGGCCTTTCTGGATGTTTTCCATCGAACAGGCGTAGCTCAGGCGGATATGCGTGTCGCTGCCGAACGCGACGCCGGGCACAGCGGCGACTTTCTGCTGTTCGAGCAGCTTCGTGCAAAAATTGGTCGAGTTGAGCCCGAAGCTGGAAATGCTCGGCAGCATGTAGAACGCGCCCATCGGTTTCACGCAGGTGACGCCCGGAATGCTGGTGAGTTTGTCGTACATGTAGGCGCGCCGCTCGGCGAATGCCTTCACCATGTCGTCGATGAACGACTGATCGCCTTTGAGACCGGCAAGCGCGCCTTTCTGGGCGAAGCTGGTCGGGTTGGAAGTGGAGTGTGACTGAATCGAGTCGATTGCCGCCGCGATTGGTTCGGGCGCGGCGATGTAACCGAGCCGCCAGCCCGTCATCGCGTAGGTCTTGCTAAACCCGTTGACCGT
>Ga0187886_1002441_pt1 | contig 14948 bp, 17 predicted proteins | sample June2016WEW_20_1_FD_133001 | JGI IMG/M metagenome (GOLD analysis project Ga0187886, IMG submission 133001) | Peatland microbial communities from SPRUCE experiment site at the Marcell Experimental Forest, Minnesota, USA - June2016WEW_20_150 | ecosystem: Environmental > Terrestrial > Soil >... | reverse complement strand
TCCGGATAAAAAGTATCTATTTGATCTGAGTGAACGAGAAGAAATGGCTCGCAAGTATCTGTCAGATCTTGGTGTAAAAGTAGTATCTTTTGAAGGTATGCTTACAGATTATGCTCTTGAAAATGGATTGGATGTTATTTACAGAGGAATAAGAGATACAAACGATGTTCGCGAAGAGTTGAATTTGTTCTATGCCTCAAGAACTCAGAATACTGACATAGAAATGTGCCTGATTCCTGCATACGAAGAAATGACACATATCAGTTCGAGTAATGTAAAGGCAATTGCGAAAGAACATGGGATGATCCATACACTTGTACCATTGCACGTAAAAGAGGCAATAGAGCATAAAATGTTGGGACAATGTATTGTCGGTATTACTGGCATAAGTGGCGCAGGAAAGACTCATTTGGGAGAAGAGTTAAAAAAGATTGCCAGAGAATTCGGTATCCCGGCATATCATATAAATGTTGATACATTGTGTCATCAGATTCTGAGTGAATCAACAGAGGGTTTATACGTAAAAACAAGACAGGGAATAATGTACGACTTTAAAGATTGCAAAGATATAACTTTACCAGGAAGCGATAATTTTATAGATAAGAAGGTTCTAGGTAACGTTGTCTTTGGGAAGCAGAGTGAGATGGAAAAACTTAACGATAGGATGCGTAAGCCGATGATGGTTAAGATCACAAGAGAAAAATATGGTAACGATAAAAAAGGGTTAATTTCGATCGATGGAGCGCTCATTGCAGAGTTTGGTTTGACTCATATCTCGAATAACAACATAATTCTGATAGACGTAGATGAATCAACACAAGAAAAGAGGTTATTAGATAAGGGGCTGAGTCATGATCAGATTAAACATAGAAAAGAAAGCCAATATACAACAGAAAGAAAAAGATCTGAGATATTGAAAAAGATAATAGATGATAAAAACGGATACTTATGGGAAATTGACAATTCCGATGGTATGGACCCAGACTTAGACGGTTGTCTGAAGGACATAATATTGAAACTTGATCACTATGGTGAACTACGTTTCAGGGGATTATGGAATAGGATTTGTGCAGACGGAACGCCAGATGTGGAATACAAGAGACTCGTTGACGCATACTCAGAGTCGCATAGGTATCATCATACACTTGGGTGGCATATTATCGATGGACTAAACGAATTATGGAGAATAAGACCTTTTCTTGAAAAACCTGATGAAGTAGAGTTTGCATGGTGGTTTCATGACTACTTTTATAGAAAACAATCAAAAGTTAATGAGAAAAGGAGCGCTCAAATGGCATATTCTTTGTGTATGGGAGCAATGGTAAGAAAAGAATTTGCTGAAGATGTCCAGATGTTCATACTGGACACAGGACACAACGAAGTCCCAAAAACAATGGACGGAAAATTTATAGCGGATATTGATATAGCGATATTTGGCAAACCTCCAGAAGTTTTTGATGAATATGAGTGTAGAATAAGAAAAGAATATTCATGGGCAAATAAAGATGAATATAATATAGGACGATCTGCGATTCTCCAAAGGTTTCTTGGTAGACCAAGAATATATTATACAGACAAATTTCAGAATAAATATGAAGAGCAGGCTAGGGAAAATCTGGAAAGGTCTTTATCGAGTATGCTTGGTAAAAAATATCAAAATTGAAAAGAGGTGTGAAAATTGCTACGATAGGATTATTTTTAATCGGAATATGATTCATACCTGAAGGAAGAGAGTACAAGAGTACAAGAGTACTGGTTCTCAGATCATGGGAGTGGGATTCATTCTTGTAGGAATTAGCACAATATTATAGTTCTGCTGCAGATCAGATATATAAACGTGGAAATAGATCAGTATTTTGCACGATATCTATACTATATCTGTGCTTATCTGTACATATCGCAGCGTTTCTTTTATAGTAAAGTTTATATACCATAGTGGCGTATAATGTGTACAGCAAAAGTTATTTCATGGCTGATGAACTGAAACAAAGATACAGATAGTTTCAGGGATGTTATCCTACAACTTTTTGACGTATGCGCATTATAGTAATGGCAATGCTTCAAAATGCAAAGGATGTTATCTTAACTATGTCGTAATGCATTCGGAGGGCTAATAAGCGTTGTTTTTATTTAGTGTCTTACTAAGTAATGAAAGGATTAAGAGAGAAGAAACTGAAGAACAAAAACGATTTCATAGTATGAGTATGATACTGCGCTATTATGTACAAAATAGACAGGATGAACATATGTAAAGAAGAAAATAAAACAGGTGACAACATGTTAGAACAAAACAAAACGGATAATAGAAGTGATAGTATATTGAAAGGTAACAGATACATAAAAGACAACGGATATCTAAAAACAGTTTTAAGAATTTTTGGAATAATTCTTATATTATCAGTTACAATTTCTGATGCTGCAGATAATCCATTAGTAAAAGTAGCAGGATTTAGAAGCTCAGATTATGGAGGGCCTTCAAATGGTAATAAGTATGGGCATGACCAGGTTGACCCTGCTTATTGGGTAATGGTGGCACAACAGATGTCCGCTAAATTTCCAGGAAGTTCTCCAGGCGCTCAATATATAGTGGGTTATATAGAAACGCCAGAAACTAATACATATATGCCATTTCCTGCACCTGCAGGTTACAGCGGGATGCCAAATGTTGATTTCGGTCCAACAGGTGTTGAAGATGATATGCTGGCAGCTTTCGATAATGCAGGTATGAAAATTATCTTACAGGTAGAACCAGGAGATGCAAACGTTTCTAGGCTTGCTACAATGATACTTAACAAATTTAAGAATCATCCAAGTGTGGTTGGATTTGGTGTTGATACTGAGTGGCTAAACTCTAGATCATACAAAGACGGAAGACCTGCGACAGACTCTGAGATCCAATCTTGGCTCAATGCTGTCCATGCTGTAAATCCGAATTATAAACTCTTGATAAAACATTGGTTACCTAGTCATCTTGGTTCTGGACATGTGACAGGGGTTACATATATTACAGATTGCCTTAATCTTGGTTCATATCAGGGGGCAGTTGATGATTATGTTAATTGGGCGAACTCTTTTTCAGGTTCAGAAGTCGGATATCAGATAGGATATGAAGAAGATATGAATTGGTGGTTACCAATGAGCGATCCTGCAAAGTCGTTAGTGACAGATATAAAGGCAAGAGTTCCTTCAGCAAATATTTATAGTGTATATTGGGTTGATTTTGCGATAACAAAAGAATTTCCAAGTTCAGGCAAGAGCCCAAGCTCAGGCCCAAGTCCAAGCCCAGTAAGTACTATCACTGTAACATATCCAAATGGTGGAGAGAACTTGTCTCAAAACTCTCAGCACGACATAACATGGACATCAAAGAATGTTACAGAAAATGTCAAAATAGAACTGTTGAGAGGTACATCTGTTAGTAATACCATTTCGTCTGGTACAGCTAATACTGGGAAGTATAGCTGGACTGTTCCATCTGGTCAGACCGTAGGTGTGGATTATAAGATAAGGATTACGAGTACAAGCAATTCTTCTGTTAATGATACAAGTGATGGCAATTTTAGTATTAGCGCAGCACCTAAATCAATTACAGTTGTCTCACCAAATGGGGGAGAAAGATGGAGAAGAGGCACTCGCTATTCAATAAAATGGACAACTGTTGGTAGTATAGGATCGTCTGTAAAGATAGAATTACTAAAAGGAGGTATTCTTAGTCGTACAATAACGTCGAGTACTAATAATGGAGGGTCTTACAGTTGGACAGTTCCATCTAGACAAACTACTGGAACTGATTATAAGATAAGGATTACAAGTATAAGTGATTCTTCTATCAATGATACCAGCGACAATAGTTTTACAGTCAGATAAGGTTGGTGAAATAAAAATGGAATGTTAACCAAATAAGATTGTAATATACAGATAAGATGTAAAAAGGGAAAGACGAGAAAAACCTGATGTAAAGTAACATGGACAAATATTACCAATGACAATTGTTAGTAGAGTATCCATTAAGATACGGAAGAAATCTTTCTAATGAAAGAATGTTGGAAATGATCGATATGGATAAACAGATCCGAGCAGATTTTGCGAAAATAGGAGACGACGATGCGCTTTACAAATGACGGTTTTGTCATATCTGGTTATGAGATATTTTTGATAATTTTTGCGATATCAGCTATCATAATTATATTTAAGCTATTTGGTCGCATAGTACGTCTCATGACGTCCGAATGGGATGGTAGATCTGATGATTATCCTGGCTCGAAGAAATTTGCAGATTTTGCAGACATGTACAGAGAAAGTAATCTTGACACTAAGAAGTTTTCAGATATCTCAGATGTAGATAAAGAAAATAGTTTAGATTCAGAGAGGCGAGAAAGAGTGATATTCGAAGAAATTATCTCAAACATACCGTTCAGGTATGACGAAAAGACAAAAATCCTAACAATAGGAGAAAGATATAATTCATCGGTAGAACCGGTCAAAGTGAAGCTAAGTAGTCTCGACGACCTAAGAGAGTTTGTAGATAGACTGGAGGAGTATGTAAACGAATAACAGCACTAGACCGATTAAATTGATAGAGTTGGAAATGAAATTGTTTGTATGATCAACAAATCTGTTAACATTATACATTCTCATTAACAAATGAGACATACGGCTAAAGCTGTCAGTATGAAACTTGGAATGATCACTTATGAGTTTGTCAAAGATGGTACCATTTACATATGCAACGACGAAGTGCTGCCAGAAGAATATAATAACGATACTGAGAGGTGAAAATGAGCGAAAATGTTACATCTAGTAAAATTATGAATGATGTCGATGAACTGGTTCAAAATTGTATAGATACGGCCAAGGAGCAGAATAATATACCAACAAGAGATGAAACTATAGAGAAAGTGACAGATAGATTGGAACAGTTGCTAGAAGCAGGTTATGGAAATAAGGAGATAACGTGTGTTGTGTCTGGAATTGCGGTAGGAATTGCAATAGTTTTACAGATAGAGGAAACGCTAAAAAAGAACGAATATGTGAATATGAAAAGTGTAACGCGCAACGATTAGTGGATTGTGTATATCTGTATGGGGCAATATTATGCAAGAATTAAGTATAGAAAAAGCCATAATGTTCGAAGAGAAAATGATACGATATTGGAGAAATAAACAATATAAATACAAGAAACAGAGCAACAAGGATATGTGTGAAAAAAATATACAGTGTGGATTAGAAGAGATAGCTAAATTAAAGAGTAAACAGGCTGAACTTGCAAGAAGCGAAAATTTATAAAATTTTGATTAAAATGCAAAGACAAAAAACAGAGTTTTATGTCTGCGACTTTGGTGCACGTTTCCTGTGTCTACGTGTTGAGTATTTTCATTTGTTCCAAAGATTATGCGAAGTTTTGAGAAACTTTACATAGTCGGAATCGAATAGAAAAACATGAAAAAAACATGGAAAATAGAAAAACATGAAAAACATAGAAAATAGAAAAACATGCAAAGGCATGAATAAGGTATAAATATGAAAACAATAAGTATAAATACCAACGAGGTACTGTCGTGACAAAGAGCGTAAATATAAGCGATGTACAGAAATGAAAAGCAAACATAGAAGAGGTATAGACATGGTATATAAACCAAATAGATATATAAGTTTTGGGTTGTTATTATTAGTAATGGCGGCTCTTGTATTGGTACCGGCAGCATCGGCGTTGCCAGAATATTATTCGGCATTGAAAAATGTATATGGAGACACAGGATATTCTTGTGGAACATGCCACATTGATCCAAATGGAGGAGGAGCGAGAAATGCATATGGAATTCTTTTAGGGAAGCAGATTGCTCTAGGAAAGACCCCAACTGATGCATTAAAGGCTATTGGAGCTCCACCTAAACCGCAGAATACGACTGTGGTATCAACGTCAAATGTGACATCAACACAAAATGTAACGTCAGCAAAGAATGTGACATCAGCACAAAATGTGACATCAACACAGACGCCGGTAGCAACTGTAACACAAGAACCTACAACGACTGTAACACAAGAACCTACAACGACTGTAACACAGGCACCTATAACAACAGATACACAAGATCCTGTAACAACAGATACACCAATCCCAGTTCCCACGAAAAAGTCTCCAGGAGTTGGAATGGTTGCTGCAATTGGCATAATAGGAACGATCTACATAATAAGAAGAAGGAAATAGGAAGACCACAAGTCTTTTCCTATTTTATATTTTTTTATTTGGGAAACAAAAATATTTAATTCAATAATGAAACTAGGTGAGTGAAATGGCAATACCAAAGTTATTGGTTACCAGTATTCAGAATGAGAGTTGTGCCGGTGTAACGTATCACGTTGAGGGAGAATTGGTACCAGTTCTTCATGTAGAACTAGGTGGTATGCCCGTTTATTTTGAGCATCACATACTGCTTTGGAAAGATCCTGCTGTTCAAATAGAATTCAAGCCTCTCAATGGTATATTCAAAAGGATTATTGCAGGCATGCCCATCATTATGACAAGAACAAAAGGTGTTGGGAGGATTGCTTTTAGTCGTGATGGAGTAGGACAAGTTTTTGCTATGCATCTTAAACCAGGAGACTCGTTGAACGTACGAGAACATCAGTTCCTGGCAGCGACAGACAATGTGGACTTTAGCTACACACGCATAAAGGGGATAAAAAATATCATATTCGGTGGTACGGGCTTTTTTGTTGACAACTTTACGTGCCAACAGAATGGAGTGCTTTGGCTACATGGTTATGGTAATGTATTCGAAGTAAATTTACAGAAAGGTGAACAGATTGATATAGAAAGTGGTGGATGGGTATACAAGGATGGAACTGTACAAATGGAGACGATTCGTCAAAATCTAAAGACCAGTATTTTTGCTGCTGGAGGACAGTTGTTTTGGAACAGATTTACTGGCCCAGGTAGAGTTGGGCTGCAATCAATGTATGTACACATGCCAACTGAAGAGTAGATGCATATGTATGTATGTGTGTACATGGTCATAAATGATTAGACATTTCTGCTAATTTCTGCTAATAACATAAGGAGAATTTAAAATGATATTTGAGATTGATAAAGAACAAGAGGAAAAAATTAAAATATGGCTTAATGAAATAAGAATAGAAGATGAGTATTTTCCTCAGTTAATATATTCGTTCATTCCTGGAGATATAGGCAGCATGATTATCGTAAGAGAACGTGTTACGGGCAAAGAATTGGACATAACAGACACAAGTAAATGGTAAAAATGATATGGTGTTATGATGAACATTATACCAATTAAAAATTGGGGGAAAGATCACTGGTCGACATTTGCGTATGCAGAAACGCTGGCCGTTGATCATAAGGGAATAGTTGTTCCAGAGCCGACGAGAATGAGAACAAATCACAAAACGCATCCGTTTATGAGAAGTCCAATAGATGAAAGTAAATATCCAACTATATTGAAAAATGGTGAAGCTGTTCGTGATCATGACGATTGGAATTGTCTAGACGACGCGGTCGAAAACGGATTATTGGATGATATTGGGACTGGTCTGATCAGAACATTTTCACTGACCAAAAGGGGTAGAGAAGTTGCAGATTTACTACGTGAACACAAGTCAAGTGGAGGAACATTTAAGAATTTCGACGTGGAGATAGATCAAAAATTTATGTTTGAAAATAAATAGAAACTGGGCGTTGGGGAACTGTTATGATAAAAGATAATATAAAGGACATGACCAAAAGAATTCTAGGATTGCCGTCGAGAAGCGATAGATTAAACGATAAAGGTGTTAGTGAAAGCAAAAGAAAAAGATATGAACCTGCGTTTTCTTGTTTTGATGAGGCTATCAAACTTAATCCTAGACACAAATACGCGTGGTTCAATAAGGGATCTGTTCTAAGTGATCTTAGTAGATACAAAGAAGCTATAGAATGTTTTGATAAATCGTTGGAGATAGATCCTAAATTTGTAATTGCTTTAAATAACAAAGGTAACGCTCTCAACAAACTTGAAATGTTCAAAGAAGCCATAGAATGCTACGATAAAGCTCTTAAAATTGATAGTAAATCTTATTTGGTATTATCCAACAAGGCTTTCTCTCTTGAGGGTCTCAAGAAATATGAAGAGGCTATAGAATATTATGATAAATCGTTGGAAACAAATCCTGGGTTTCTAGAGGCCTTAAATAATAAGGGATCAATTCTCAATAATAAACTCAAGAAACATAAGGAAGCTATAGATTGTTTTGATAAAATACTGGAGATAAATCCAAAAAATGTGTTCGTATTGGCTAACAAAAGTAGGGCTCTATATAGTTGGGAAAATAGTCTGTCAGATCTTGCCAAGATGAAGACTGGTATAGAAGCAGAAGAATTGTTGAGACAGTCTGCTGATAAGCATGCTGAAGCAGACGAAATTAAGAAAAAGTGTGAAAGTATTAAATAATATGAAAACTCGAAATGAGTGATGAGTCTATAAAATGAATGTCGAATAGTGTGAAGGAGTGACTCAACTGAAAGTTATCATAAGCAAAGAACTGAAAAAGTTTATGAGATATGCTAAGCAGATTACTGAGATAGAAGGTAAAGAAACAGGATTCTATCTTCATTATTTTAACTTGCCTGGACAGAATAATGTTGATCCATATGACATATTTCATAGCGAGCTAGTTATTGGAGATAATAGAGGTATCTATTTGCACTCTAAATATAGACGCTTGACCAAAGACTTAGAAGGCAAGATTGTAATATGCGGAAGCTTTCATATTCATCCTTTTAAGAAATATCTAAATGATTATACAAATTCAGAGACTGTCGATAAGAATCGTTTGGCATATGTAGAAGAATGTTGCAGAAATTGTTTAAGTTTTGATGACATTGAAACATTATTGGTTGGTACAATGAAAAGAGACTCTACAGTTATGATTACATGCTTGTTGTCAGATACAGAGAATAACGTGTCATACTATATTCCTAGGAAACATGTATCTATTGATGAGCTTACAGGCGCATACAAAAAATTTAAGAAAGACCAACAGCCATTGGCATGTACAGAAACTATATATACAAAGGAAGGCCCTGTCACATTTCCAACTCCAAAATATCGTAGAGCATACAAATATATCTTTGACCTATTTGATAAAAACAGATTTGATTTAAATTCCGAAGATGAAATTATTGACATTTAGATGGAGTAAAAAGAACAATAATGAACAAGATAATATCAGTTGACAAACAGAGGGGTAATAGGGCAAGGTGGGACCTTTATATTATTCATTATGAAGATAAAGATGAAGAGAAATATGACGTCCATGTATTTAAGGAAGAGTATGATGTAATAATGTTCAAGAGACACTTACTCGATATTGGGGTTTCCGAGATTGATCTAGATAAATATGAAGAACTTTTACATGCTCAATGGGATAGAGAAATTTCATTAGAAATGTATTGAAAATATGGTTGGTAAAATTAATGAAAACAGATATCGTTTGCAAAATTGACGAATTACTGAGTTGTCCTAGGAATTGTGAGAACTATGAAGAAAGGGGAGTTTGTTTGATATTGTTGAAGCTAAAATTGACAGAAGGTATCAAGTGAGAAGATGAGAATCGTCAGACGATTAAAGAAGACGTGTAAGATGAGCAAACAAGATGTATAAAATGATCAAAAAAGAGGTGTTTTAATGAGAGTAGATGCGAGTCTAGAAATTTTATTGGTTTTTAGAGCACAAAATAGAGATATATGCATGGGTTGTTATTATCCAGAAGATGATTGGGAAATTGTTGTAATAGCTGACAATATTCCTGAGCTTGAAACAAAAGTAGCTGAGGAAATTGTTGAGAGCGGAATCATAATAAAGGGCGTCGAATATTGTTCGGCGGAGTATCTTATTTATGGAGACAACAAGTTTTTCCTTCAGAAAGTATTTGATATGGATGCGATTGCTTTACTGAGCAAAATAAAAAATTCTGACTATTATAAGAAGATAGAAGCGAAAAGACTTGAGGAGAGAGAAAAACAAGAGGCTAAGGATATGGAGCGTAATGAAAGGGAGAGACTTGTACAACTTGAAAAGGAAGCTGCACGACTAAGAAACAAATTATCGAGGAATGGCTAGGTTGACAATACTCAAAAATATCAAAATGATGAAGAAACTATGACTGATGACATTATGGCTACGGCGAAAGATGTGTTATGTGCTGACTAAAACTGCATCTGTATATATCTGTATGCATCGCAGCATTTCTTTTGTAGCAAAGTTTATATACTATAGTGTCGCATTAAGTATATAGTCAAGAAAACTGTTAACAGTATCAACGATTATAATAAACATTTGCCCAGAACGAACATTTAGACGATTGTTCATAAAAATATTTTGAAAATTTATTTAAGATAGCATTATGTCAATAGTTACGCAGTAGATTTAGATATCTAAAATAGAAGTTACAGAAACAGAAGTTGCAGAAATAAAAGGTATGTAATGAAATAGATTGAAGAGGTAAGACATGCAAAAAACTAATAACGCTTTGGTTGTCCAGCCATCAGAATTGGACGAGATATATCGTGGCGGGAAGGTATCGCCTGATGTTAAAAACGCATTTTCTACGTCATTAGAAAAAGGACTATCTAGAGAAGGCGTCACAATAGACAATTATATGGAGACAAACAAGAGACTAAAAATGGAAATGAAGGAATATTTGAATAGGTATCAGTTGCAACGTTCTATGATGGAATCTGTGATATACTATCTCAAAAATCCTAGTCTCGCACCAGTGAGACTTACAGATAGACTGACAGGTGTTTTTGGAAAAAAAGGTCAGCTTGAAGCGAAAAGAATAGCCAGAGATCCTCAGGCGATAAGAAAGCTATTCGAAGAAATGGCTCTCTCAATAGAGCAGAGCAGGGGTAAAACTAAGGAATTAGAACAGCAAGCAGTTTCTCTTTATAATATATCGTTGTCTCAGAGAGAAAATGTAGACAAGGATATTACAGATCTTCTTCAGAAAATATCTGTAAATAAAGATAAGATTATTAAACTTGAAGATGAATCTAATAAGATAAACGGAAGCATGGACAATCTCCTAATTTACATGGAGAAAATAGGTATGGTCGTCAAGGGCGGAAGACCTATACTTGGAGATTCAGAAAAGGTAATAGGAGAAAAAATAGATGATATTGTTCAAGACGCATCTTCAAGTTCGTCCTATGAAGAAAGGTTGGACAAGTTGGTAAAGCAAAATGAGGTTGCATCAACAGATGATATTGGTAAAGATAATAATAAAGAAAAAGAAGAGAAAAGTGTAGAACATACAATAAGTGCAGAGCGTGCTATAAGTGTAGAACAAACAATAAGCGCAGAACATGCTACAAGTGTAGAGCCGGTAAAACAAGAAGACGTAAGAATAACAGAAAAGAAAAAAATAGAAGCGATAAAGGTTTATCATATTATAAACAATGAAATTATCAAAGTAGAAAATTCTCTAAGAGATGTTAAAAATGAGAAATTGGTTCTTCATCAAAATTATGAAAGGGCAAAAGAGAACATTGTTTTATATGAGAGAGTATTGATCACACAGGTAGATGAGGCAAGAAATTATTTTGCCATGCTATTTGCTATTTATGATGCAGAAGTAAAATATACGTTACCGTCTGCAAGACTTATAGCAAGCTTGGCCTCGTTGCAAGAGGTTGCGACGGCGCTGACTAAACAAATATATGATGCAAGAAGTATTTTCAATAACTTAATAGAAAATGTGACGTCTGGCGCATTGGAAATACAAGAAGGGATTCAATTATTGGCAATACACCAAAGTTGGGATCCAGAAAGAATAGAAAAATCAGAAATTAGAACTGTGGCACTTGCGCAAAGGACGAAAGAGTTTTCCTTAGAAATGGACAGAAGACTAACGGAAATAGAGACTGCATATAAGAGTCCTTCTCTACAAGGAAGGATTAGAGAGAGGACACAATTGGAAAGTGGAGTCGGAGATGATTTCCTAAAAAGGTTATTAGTAGAAAGTAGCACAAAAGACGAACAAGGAAAATCTGGTTTATGACTATATGGCCAGACAAGGCAAATTTTCAGATTAAGAGGAAATGAAAAAGAAAAATATTTGAAGAACCTGACAATTGCCAATAACGTTCTATTGAATGGAATGAAAAATGATAATACCATAAAAAAGTCTAATTGGGACAACGTGGTATATGAAGAGGTTATAAGAATATTAGATGACCATATTTTCCCACTAACCAATTTGTTGAGAAAGACTGTTGATGAAAAGCACTATAATGACAATTTTGGAATATACGAAGAATTAGTATTGTCAAATGGAGGATTACCTGAATTTTTCAGCTATCGTCAATTGTACGACGATAAAGATGCGGCTAACCAAAGGGTGAGACAGATATTAGATTCAGAATTGGTTTCTTCTAAAGAAGACATGGTGAAAAAATGGATACACATAGCAAATAACGACATGTTAATGAGCAAGGAAGAAAAGAGGAAACATTTGCTGGAGATTATCCCTGACAAATTCCAAGCAATAGAGTTTTTCGAAAGGATCGAAGAAGAACAGATATTCGATATTAGAAATCCTATGAGTAATCTATCCATATATAATGTCGATGGTCTAGACAGCTATAAAGGTAAAAATAGCAAAAGTTACCTTTTGTCGTGGTTCAATTATATGACAGGTTTCGGTGTCTGGAACATATATGTTGCGCATATTGAAGAATCTGAAATAGTAGAAAGGAAGTGGCTATTAGATTTTTTAACAAAAGATAATAAATACAGTAAAGGTATATTTTTAGATAAGGGCGTATTTTCAAATGAAAAAGGTGAGAGTATGCTTTTATTTAAAAAGTTTCTCGAAGACCATATGAGTTCTGGAGCTTTCTTCTTGGCAAGGGATATGGACAAAATTTTTGAAACTATTTATCCTAAAAACATAAGTTTTTTTCAGTTTGGCCCAATGTTATTAAATGGGTCATATAATTCTAGTATTGACTTATCACGTCTCTTTATGGAAAACCCAGATGCCTACTTTCTGACTGCTACAAGAGAAGATATAGAAAGCGTTGGTTTATGCAACAAAGAAGACCCAATAGAGAAGATGGTTGGAACAAAATGTATCTGGAGAGCAAGCAAAATAACAGAACAGAGATTTGGAGTATGTTCTAGAGAACTTGAGGAACCTTTGAAAGCATTTATTAATTTCCCAAATATGAGATTTTACGTGTCTTAAGCGTTTTTATTTTTTCTAAAGATTAAGTGGGAAAATCAACTTAATCGGAATTTGAATAAAGACAAAACAAAACAACAAGGAGAAAGAAATATGTCTGAAATATCTGAAACGTTTAGAAAGATGGCATTGTTCGGAATTGGAGCAATAGCTATTTCAAAGGAAAAGATCGAAGAATTTGCACAAGAAATGGTCAAAAAAGGGGAACTGAACAAGGAAGAAGGCAAGAAATTTGTAATGGATGTTCTATCAGAAAAGAACAGACAATGCAAAGAGTTGGAAGAAAAGATAAACAAGAAGGTAAGAGACGTTGTGGAGAACAGTGGTGCCGCAACGAAGAAAGATGTAGAGAGTCTTTCAACTAGGATGGAAAAGATCGAAGCTACAATAGACAGATTAAAACAGATATAATGGGAGACGTCGAAGAGGTATATCAAGAGTTGTACACCTCAAACAATTCTTATTTCTTCAGAGATGACGGAAATAAGAATAACATCCCTTTTTTTATAGCTATAGGGATTATTGGAAGACCATTCGAGGAAGATCTAGTAATACCTGTAACAAAAGATTACCTGAAAAATCTGACATTGAAAAAACTTTTAGACGATCAAATTATAGATAAAGATGAAAATACTATACTTGAAAGTCTGCAACTGAGCAATATTGTCGATTTTGACAGGAAGCTAAATAGAGAACTAAAAAAAACTTTCAACTCATTAAAAGACTTAATTACTGATCCTTCAGAAGATAAAGAAATTTATTCTGAACCATTGAACTTTGGAAAATTGGAAACAAAGGGTCATTTAATAAAAGAAAAAAGGGTGGAAATGAATGAATTGGTTCTATTGAACATGGTGTATATTGAAATAAACTCGCAACATGAAGGTTATAACAACGTAAAACAATATGTTGCCAGATTTAAGATATATTCTTACAATAAGAAGAAGTCGAAAACAATAGAAAAGACAAACAGGATTGTATCAAGTTCTAGGCAACAATCAGTATTCGGTCCTTTCAAAACTCCTGTCATAGGTTATACAATGGATAAATATGATATGATGAGAATGCCTGTAGTTAAAAAAAGAATTGATGAAAGGAAAAAATGGTTGCAAGAATATTCAGACGAAGATATATTATTTTTGATATTTTCACCTATTAGATTTTTGAGATTCAAACATATGCAAAATAGGCTGACTAGAGACTATGTGGAAGATAGTAAATCTAGAATAGCAAAACCGTCAATTGTTAATGATATAAAGAAAAACGTCTTGTTTGATGGTATTTGGAATTATAATGACTTGGAATACTTGCTACAAATAGATTTATTAGTAGAAAACGGAGTTCTAGTTCCTACAGATTTTAACTATTTTTCACCGCCATATGGGATAGTGTATAAGGCTGTAAAGGATGGAGTGATGATGGTTGGAGAAATAGAACATCACTTCAAAAGTTCAAAAGCTTACAAGGAAGGTCATTTCATAATATACATGTGTAACAAGAAAATGGGAAGAGAAGGTACGCAAGTTTTAATTAAATATAGAGACGAATTGGGAAATACTAACAAAATGCTAACTTGCGCAGAGATGGACAAGGAGAGTTGAGAAGATGGGACATAGCAAGACTTTACGTGTTAATTTTGGTTAAAAGATGATACTGAATGGGATTGTTCAAAGATATAAATGATTCTATAAGCGAATTTTTATGTG
>Ga0187886_1002439_pt1 | contig 14961 bp, 9 predicted proteins | sample June2016WEW_20_1_FD_133001 | JGI IMG/M metagenome (GOLD analysis project Ga0187886, IMG submission 133001) | Peatland microbial communities from SPRUCE experiment site at the Marcell Experimental Forest, Minnesota, USA - June2016WEW_20_150 | ecosystem: Environmental > Terrestrial > Soil >... | reverse complement strand
GTCAATCGGCTGATTATGCGTAAAAATGATTGCGTTGTTCCGATTCCTAAATCATTGGATAAGCCCCATTGCCGCTTATATAGGGTCCATAATGCAAATGGGATTAGTGCGATTACGACAGCAAGATAGTATTTCCACTTCATAAAAAAAAACGTTTTTGGACGAATCGGTTTTTCCTTCAAAAGGCGTATCCAGATTATTAAACAAAGTCCAATTAATGCTGCTAAAACACCTTCGTTTTTAATATATAAAAGAGCGATTAAGCAACACAAGCTTGAAACCAGATCGATAGGTTGAGAAGAGATAATATATCTACCCAATAGAAGCATGGCAATGGAAAAGTATAAAGCAAAATACCCGTCCATGAGACCATTATAAAGCGAAGCGCCGCCAAAGCTATTAAAAAGAATAAGTAAAAGAAGGATGACAAAACTAAATGATCGGCGCGCAAAGGTAAACAGCCAGGCTACGGCAGGTACGAGCATAAAAATAAGTGATGCTTTGGGAATATATTCATTCCAAAAACCCATAACATGGGCCACCTGTGCGGCTAAGGCGGGCACAAGATTTGGGTAATCTGGATGTGAAAAAACTACAGAAGGCTGCTGCCAACCTGCTGATTGGCCAATGGTATCTGCCACATAGATCATTTTTGCATGGAAAAACCAAATGGAACGTACGTCCCAATCTGTAAGTGGTTCTGATAAAATCGGAGCAAGGAACAGTAAGCAAATAAAAGATATTCCTATCCATTTATTCATCGATGATGAAGTCAGTATCTGCCGTGTATGATCTCGGAAAACGGATAACGCAAAACAGCATATACCGAATATTGAAATAATACCTCCAGCAACCAAACTAATTGTTAATGATTGAAAGACTAAGATCATTCCATAGTTAATAATAAGTCCGCACATTAACATCAAAGGAAATTCTTGTATCAGTGGAATGTTTCTTTTCTTGATTGTTAAACTCCCATGCAATATTGGTCCAACGGCAAGCCACCCTTGGCCCAACAAGAATGTCAACCCCAAACTAATAAGTAAGAAAAGTTTTATGGCACTAATGACAGTATTCAAGCGCCACATCCTTTCTTTGGTCAATTACATCGCAATTGGGATTAATGATTATGTCATTCAGTGAAATTAAGAGATAAGATGATGTGCTATCATATTTTATTGGCCAAGATGCTTCTATAATACGCTGATAAATCCTAGGATCTTGTTCCAGCGGTTTAGATATTTGATAACTGGTAATGTGATGAGTATGCAATAGAGAGAGCATTTCCTGAACCTGATCTGGCAATACTTCTTGTCCTGAGTTGGGACTGAAAATATTGGTTAGCGGCAGTTTTGGGTTTTGGACGGCACCTAAATTTGATTGTTTCAATTCCATCCAAGTATCTAATGTCGTAGTATTAAATAATGCAATAACCAAAACAGATGCTGCGATAAGCATAAAGAATGGCGGACGAAAAACTATTAATATAATGAAAAAGACGATAATGAATATTCCATAGAATTTATTCCCCAAGGAATACTGGATCAATGCCCACGCACCAAGGAGGAATATGATAACCAACCGCTTGCGGATTTCGATGGTTGGAAATAAATTAACAAGCCTATTTTTGAGTGTTTCAATTATCATGTTTGCGCCTTTCGTGATTTTACCAATGATATGGCTTATCCACCAGACGGACAGGAAAGGTCACTGGCGATGAATTGCTCCCAACAACCAAACCCTTTTGAATACCGTTCTCCCTTGTATCCTTTTACGGCTTCTGCGAAGTCATGACGATCGATGAATCGAAGTAATTGCGAAAAACCGCTGACTGATATTAACATGGCGCGGGCTTTTATTTGGGTGCAATGGTTTTGACACTATTATTCATCTGTTTGGAGGCCATTTTTCAAAGAGCCCACTTGGAAAGGTGTGAAAGGATATCTATCATGGGAGATGGATAATAGCCGGTTGGAATCCGCAAATAGAAAGTGAACTTAGGAAAATAATCCACTTTTACCTTTTTATCGATCCTTCCCGCTGATACTCCGCTGCTTGCGGTGGAGATGTAAGCGGATGTTACCCTTTCTGGAAGGAAGGGGAACTTAAGAGGGGATGGTCGTTCTTGACCCGCCAGATACCGCGCGGCTTGCCGCGCGGTTTTTCATTCTGATCGCTCCGTGGAGTGGACTGGCGGGTTTTGCCGCGGTTCTGCTGATATCGTCCGGTATTCTCGGAAACAGTCGAAGATCCCTCGCGCGGAAAAACTTGGGCGCCGGACCCGCTTAATAAAACCGGTGGGCCGGGGCGAGCATGAAAAAATAATGCTTTTTACATTCGAGAGCATCCGATAGTTACGGCTGAGTAAATACTGGGAAACAAGACATCGGACTCCGTCTTAAATCTATAAATTGATCCGATAGGTTCCAAGACTCTGCTGTCCAAGCATGAGGATATTAAAATAAGAATTAACCGGAAGGCAATCCGTTTTCCGCATGTGGAACGCCGGAATTCCCGGGGGCTACGGGAGAGTCGATCTCGCGAAGTTGCGCCGCCCAAATGGCGGTGACGCAAAGAAAGTTAATGATGATATACGTCTCTTGAAAATATAGGATGGCCATGCCGTTGATCAGGAACAGACCCGCCAGACCGCCCCAAAGCACTGCGGTGGGAAAGCGGGTTCGGAGCTTGTCATACCTTCTCCATCCGGAATACAGGAAGAAACCTCCCAAACCGATCAAGAGGAGAAAGCCTGGCACCCCGAATTCTATCCAGGAAAGTATGTAAATATTGTTGGGGACCCACACGATACTGAGACCCGTTGGAGGGATGGTCAGGTATCCGAACGGAAGGAGATATTTGTTCGAAAAGATGATCTGCAAGCCCGCGTTCCATAAATTCAACCGGTCGCTCAGTATGGAATTGATCCAGGCCAGCGGCTGGGTCAGGAAAATCCATGATACCGCAAGCGCGGCCAATACCGTTCCGATGGCCGCGGCGATGAGAAATTGCTTCCTATGGTGGAAAAGGAACAGGAATAGCAGGACGACGACCACGAATCCCACCGTCAGGAGCGTGCTGCGGGAGATCGTCCAATACAATACCAGACCGTATAGAAGGGTTAATGCCAGATATGGAATCCTTCGCCAGGTGCGGGAAGCTGCAACCATTCCCGCACACACGAGCAGCGGCCAGTACAGGTAGGTGGCCAAATTATTCGAATAGCCGAAGAATCCCATAATCGGAGAAGACGTAGCACCGCCCCCCCAACCGAAGAGACCCTTAGGCGCTAATCCAAGACCCATTGCGTGTTGCAGGGCGCTCCAGACGGCGTTGGGCAATGCCGCCAGGATAAACAGGGCGGCAACCGGCTTCCAATCGCTCCATCGCGATCGCAACAGGCAGTCGACCAACAAGGCCGCTAGAACCCAATCGACTAACATTCCTCGCCGATTAAACCAGTCGTTGGAGAACAACCAGAGGATTCCGGCATAAATTGCAAACAACCGAAACGCCCAGATTAGCCTCCGGATGCCGCGTCCGAGTTGCGCGTTTTCCATGCCGCCGACCGTCCACCGCCACAAAATAAAGAGGCAGGAGAAAATTTCCGCCGGACTGACGGAAGTCCTCGGGCTCGGAATAAGGTAGTCCGTCGCGCAGGAGAGGAAAAGCCCGAAGAGGAAAACGTATTCCACCTTTTCCAGATGGTTGGCTGTAATCCGAATACTTCGGATGGTTGCGGCCAGCTCACGGGAATGTTTCATCCAGAATAGGACGCGGTTTGCCATGGAAAATTCCCTCTCCGAGGAAGACTAAGCTGCCATTATCGATATTCGGATAAAGCCTGTCAAGCGCGACGGCAAATTGCCTGCAGAGCGGCCAAGGGATTTCCGCCAGTATCCTCGCGGGAAGAATTCTCCAAAGGGATCATTGCGGGATTTGGAGTTATCCTGTGAATTGTGATGAACGGGGTAGAATTCGGTTGCCCGAGGACAACCGGACTTGAAAAGCATCCTGGGTTTCTTCCGCCAATCCGGAGAAGAAAATAAAATTTGATTACTCATATCGTGAAGGAAAATTTTTCATGGAGAATTCGGATTCCCGCACGGAAACGAAAATGGCCGAAGCGAGTAGGCTGCAAACTTAGGATAACAATCAACACCCGCCCTTATAATTTGGCACCCCCTGTTATTTGGATGGCCGGTTTATTTGGGATTGTGGTTGCACAGGCACCACCTCCGGAGCGGGCGCGGAATCCGATCGGGTTTTTTCGACCGCCAACCCCCCAAAAAAGATGGCCAACACCACGACAAACAACATCTGCCATTCCGACGTGGTCAAGCGCGAATCAAGTAAGTCCGTAAGGAACCAGGCGATCCACCCCACCCAAAGCGCCGCCAGAACAGGCTGGCGGTGCAGGACGCCATCGCGGTATGCCAGCCACCCCTTCCGCAGAACCAGCCAAATGATGCCCAGGAAAATCAGCAAGCCGGGGATACCATAATGCATGAGCATATAGAGAAACGCGTCATGTGGATCTGACCTCGATTGCGCGCCGGCCAACGCAACGCTGGGAGCGAAACCGGATCCGAATAAAAGAATAACCGGCGACTGTTGAAAGTATGTAAAGGCCTGCTGCCATAAATCGATTCGATACCAAAGGTTTTCAAAGAAACTGAGGGTCGGGGCAAGATGTAGGGCTAGGATGGATGCGGCAACTCCGAAAATGCCCAGTCCCGTAAAGGATACGGCCAGCAGGCGGGGGGAGGGGCGCAGCCAAAGCAGGATATATAAACCCACGGCGAAGCCCAACCCGAGTAGGAGGGTGCGATAGTAGGATAAATACAGACTGACCCCGAAAAGCAGGATGCCGGCTACGGCAAACCATCGCTTCCGGCGGTCGTGAAGGAATCCCAAAGAAATGAGAAATGGCCAGAAGATGTAACCACCGAAGGCGTTGGGGTGCCGGAAGAATCCGACGGCGACAGACTGGCTGACGGCCTCGTTCGCCCCGATAAAAATATCCTTGGAGGTCAGGGCGGAAAACGGCGGGGTGAAGATGCCTGTTATGCCTTGAAGATCGGCAATCAGCGCGGCAACCACCGATACCCCGAGGAAGATCCAAATAACCCTCTCCTCATCGGCGCGAACAATCTGCAGCATCAGGATCAGTGCAAAAAGCGAAAGGAGGATCCAACGATTCTCATTCAAATTGTATTGCCAGTCGCTGACTATTATCCAAAGGAAAGATGCCCACAGAGCCCAGAGAAGAAAAAGACGGACAATCGAATCCGAGAAAAACAGACGGTGCCATTGGCTAAAAATATCCGTGCGGCCGAAAATGAGAATCGCACAAGCGAAAAATACAACGAGTTCCACGACGGAATATTCAATGGGAAGAATACCGGGAAGCGTATATTGGAAGGTAATGGCGAGAAAAAAAATCAAGAGGAAGATATTTTGCGGAGTGGCGGATTGTTTTAATCTTGTCAACATGGGATTGTCCCCAGTACGAATCATATGCAAATCTCCGTAAAATAGCGAATAGAAACTACCTGGAATACAGCATTCTTTGCCGTTGAAGCCGCTATTATATCTTTGAATTTCAGAAAGGGGTAATAGAAAATCGTCTGTAACGATTTCACGCCTTGGTCGACAGGTGAGGTAAAAAGACGTCGAATAACTCCCGGGGGACCCTTCATCTGCCTCTCACGGCGGGATATTGCCTGTGACGCGGAACGGGGAACTGCGCCGGGGGCTTTATCGATAAAAACCTCCCTGCAAAAATATCAGGGCGGAAGTCAACCGTTGGATAGTGGTGAGGGGAGTAGAATACCGTTATCCGGGAACAACAGACCATGGCAGGACCACGTATTCTTTTCCATCACCTGGTGGAGAAAAACAAAATGGCAGCCGTTCGGGGAGAGAAGGAAGAAATAAACATGGGAAATCCGGATTTCCGCATGGAAAGAAAAAAGAACCATAGGCGGGTGTTTTTTCTTTTCGATGCCTTATTTCTCGCGCTCCTGGGCGCGTATGTGTTTCTTGGGATGACCCGGGTGCCTTTTCACGTCGACGAATCCACGCTGATCCGTTTAAGCATGGATTTTGCCTACATTTTCCAAGACCGCGCCATTCAAAAAGTTATTTATCATCCCACAACCGGTTTTTGGTCGGTGGAGCAATATCAACGGGAGCTGACGGGTTCGATCGATCCCCTGACGATCGGAATGGCCTGGAGTGCCGCCGGTATGGATCGCGGTGATCTGAATGGATTCTGGGTATGGTTGCCGCCGGATGTCAACGACGAATGGGCGTTCAATGTACAAATAGGAAATATGCCCGGCATCCGGCTGCTCGACATCTCCCGGATCCCGTCCACTCTATTTACCGCGATCAGCATCGCAGTCGTTTTCTTCATCGCGCTTGGGCTCTCCCGGTCGCGGCCGGCGGCTTGGATCGCCGCCTTCCTGTATGCGACCACGCCTTCCATCCTCGTCAACGGGAGGAGGGCGATGCAGGAGGGAGGGTTGTTGTTGTTCACCTCGCTGGTTGTTTTCGGCACGCTGTATATCCTGCGGTTAATCCGGGAGGAAAAATTACGCTGGCGCCGGATCATTCCGGGGTTTGGATTGTTCGGGCTGGCAAGCGGTCTGGCACTGGCCAGCAAACACACGTCCGCGCTGGTTATCGCCCCCGCTTTTTTTGCGATTTTTATCCTGCTCTGGTTTGCCGGGGGAGAATTGGAATCGCGCGAGAAGACGGCGGTTCATTTCCGGCTGTTGTTCGGCCTGCTCGGTTCCGGCCTGCTTGGACTTTCGGTTTTCTACATCCTGATGCCGGTCTGGTGGCTCTATCGGTTTCATTGGCTCATTTTACTTTGCCTCTCGGCCGTCTGTTTTACGATCGGTCTTCCCAAGCCGGGATGGGGGATTTGGATTGCCCGGACGATTTCCATTGCGGGAGTGCTTCTGATTTCCGTATTTGCCGCGCAGGCATGGAACGGAATCTACCAACCTATCGGGACCATGTTGCAGATCCGGGCCGAGATCATGTTTGCGCAACAGGCGCTGGGACGGGATATGTCGACGGCCGAATCCCGGATCGGGGAAATGGCCGACCAACTGCTTTTTGCGAAAACCCAGTATTATGAAAGCCATACTTGGGATGGCCTGGAAGAGGAGCAGACGCAAATTCGAGTATATGAAGATGCCCACCTGGACGGCCGCGGCGGGGGAATGGGTTGGGGGATCGTCGTGCTGGTGCTGGTCGTCGGCGGCCTGTGGGTCACTCTCTTCCGCCGACGCGGATGGGAAACGCTTCTCCTATTGTCGTGGCTGGCTGTCCCGGCCGCGATTCTTCTGCTAACGAATCCGCTCCCCTTCCAGCGGTATTACATTGTGTTGATCGCTCCCTGGAGCGTGCTGGCGGGTTTTGCCGCGGTGCCGTTTACAACATCAGATTTCCTCGGGAGCGTTCGAAAATTCCTCGTGTGGAGAAACTCGGCCGCCAAATCCGATTAATCAAAACCGGCGAACCTTCGTTGAGTCCGCCGGTTTGGCATTTATTGATTTTTCGCTGGCAGGCTTTCGCTACGGCTTGAACTCTACTCCGCGACGGTCCATTGCGAGGGCATTTTTCTAATTTCGGTTTCCAATTTCCGCCGCTGGGTTAGCAATTCCGCAGGGAGTTTATCGCCCAATTTGGCGAAGAGCTCGTCGTGGGAAAGCAGTTCGTTGTTCCACAATTCCCGGTCCAGCGACATGATCTCCTGGTATTGCTGCAGGGTAAAACTCTCGAGCCCCTTCCAATTCAGATCCCGATACAGCGGCACATATCCCAGCGGGCTCTCGGCCGCACCGCCTTCCCCATTGGCGCGTGCCACGATCCACTGCAGGGCGCGCATGTTTTCGCCGTACCCCGGCCAGAGAAAGTTTCCATCCTTACCGGTGCGGAACCAGTTGACCCCGAAAATCGCCGGAGGTTTCGCCAGCCGCGCCCCGAAGGAAAGCCAATACCGGAAGTAATCCCCCATGTGGTAGCCGCAGAAAGGAAGCATGGCGAATGGATCGCGCCGCACCTGGCCCACCGCGCCGGCCGCGGCGGCTGTGGTTTCTGAGCCGAGCGTGGCGGCCAGATACACGCCGCTCGCCCAATCCCGGGCCTGGTATACCAGCGGCACCACCTGGCTGCGGCGGCCGCCGAAGATAAACGCCGAGATCGGTACGCCGGCCGGGTTTTCCCAATCCGGATCGATCGATGGACACTGGGCGGCGGGGGTTGTGAAGCGGGCGTTGGGATGCGCCGCCTTGCGTCCGGATTCCGGCGTCCACGGCTTGCCGGTCCAGTCGATGAGTTCCGGAGGCGGAGTCTTGGTCATGCCTTCCCACCATACGTCGCCGTCGGGCGTGAGTGCGACGTTGGTGAAAATGGAATTCTTCCGGATGGTTTTCATCGCATTGGGATTGGATTGATCGGAAGTGCCCGGCGCCACGCCGAAATATCCGGTTTCGGGGTTGATCCCGTACAGGCGCCCGTCCGGCCCCGGTTTGATCCAGGCGATGTCGTCGCCGACGGTGGATACCTTCCAGCCCTCGAATCCGGCCGGAGGGATGAGCATCGCCAGGTTGGTTTTGCCGCACGCGCTCGGGAACGCGCCGGTCACGTAGGTCTTCCGGCCGTCCGGGGATTGCACGCCGACGATCAGCATATGCTCGGCCAGCCAGCCTTCCTCGCGCGCCAGGGTCGAGGCGATGCGCAGCGCGAAGCACTTCTTCCCCAGCAGCGCGTTGCCGCCGTATCCGCTGCCGAACGACCAGATGGCGTGCTCTTCCGGAAAGTGCACGATGTATTTGTTGTCCTTGTTGCACGGCCAGGCTACGTCCTTCTGGCCGGGGGCGAGCGGGGCGCCGATCGAATGCAGGCACGGGACAAACTCTCCGTTTCCGAGGACGTTCCAGACGGCCCGGCTCACGCGGGTCATGATGCGCATATTGACCACGACGTACGGCGAGTCGGTCAGCTCGATCCCGATGTGCGCGATCGGCGAGCCGAGCGGCCCCATGCTGAAAGGGATCACGTACATCGTCCGACCGCGCATCGCCCCGTCGAACAGGGCCGTCAGTTTGGCTTTCATCTCCGCCGGATCCACCCAGTTGTTGGTAGGTCCCGCGTCGCTTTGCTTTAGGCTGCAGATGAAGGTGCGGTCCTCGACGCGGGCCACGTCGCCCGGATCGGAGCGTGCCAGAAAGCAGTTCGGCCGCTTCTCCGGGTTGAGGCGCGTGAAGGTGCCGGCCCCGACGAGCGTCTCGCACATCCGGTCGTATTCGGCCTGCGATCCGTCACACCAATACACGGCGTCCGGTTTGCAGAGTGCCGCCATCTCCCGCACCCAGCGGCCGGCTTTTTCATTTTTAACATAGGATGGAATTTCCACGGAAACCATATTCTCTCTCTCCCGGAAAAGATGTCGAATTATAAATGATTTTCCAGTGAAAGAGGTAAACAATTCCAGCAAGATCAAATCGCATCCAAGGATGGATGCCGAGTTCTACTTCCAAGGCAGATCTTCGTATCGCATTTACATAGAGAACTCTGGGCGCACCACCGTCCGGCGATAAATCGCCGTACTCTCAACAGCGCCGGGTAAACCCGGCTTCAGATCGTTTGAACCAACAGATGACAAATTCCCTGCTGTGGGCTCATTGCCATATCACTGAAAAACCATATTTAGAAGCATCGACTGCTGGATTTGTTTGAAGCCCGGTTTTAGCCTGCCCTCGCGCTTGCCCTCGCGAAGCGGGGGAAGCGGGGGCCGGGCGCTGTTAATAGCTCGGGGCTTCAGCCCCGGGTGAACGATCGCCGGCCGAACCTTGGTGGTTTTCAGCGGTTATAAATATTGAAAAGAATGGCTGAGCTGATGTCCAATTCAAATAATCGAAGGGAAGAAAACCGGCTTAGAAGCGAAAAAAAACGGATCAAATCCCGATTCCCCCGGCAGATTGCTTTCCATCAGGCTTTGCACCGTTTTCGAATCCGGGCCATAGAACCACCATACGTCTGCTCCGGATTGCGCCTGGCAGGCGGCAACGGTTGTTATCCAGCATACCGCGCCCGATTCCGGTTTGGATTTTCCGAACCGTCCGACGTCATATTCATTGAGCGCGGATGCGAACTCGTCCGCGTCGGTTTGTGTATCCCAGCGCGTGTGCCAGGCGATGGCCGTGGCGGGGTCGGAATCGTTGTGCCAGACAACGACGCGGTCGCCGCCCCAGCCGGCGGCCGCCTGGGAAGCATGGAGCGTGTTCACATGGGTCCCCAGGATGAGATCGGTCGAAAATTCTCCCAGGACGTCTTCGTGGACCTCGCGCCAGCTGCCGGCAAGTGATTCGGGAAGGACCGGCTTCGCCACCTGCTCAGGCTGATCGCCCTGCAGGTAATCCTCCGGGTGCATGATCATTTCCGTGCTGGAAGGAGGATTTTGAAAGGCTGCATCCACCGCCGCCCAACCGCCTTCGGCATACAGGGACGCGATGAACGCTTTGCCTTCGAGATAAGGAAAGTACAACTGCTGCGCCAGGAAGTACGGAATGCGGAAATAATCCAGGTTGAGAGCGCTCAGGGATTGTTTGTCATAATCGATTTGATCTCCCAGCGAGAAGTATCGCTTCTGCCACATCTGCTCTACGAACGTGGCTTCCCCTTCCACCAGTGCCTGCTTCCCGGAAATAATATCGGAATTCTCCCCGCTGTTCCAATTATCCGCTGTAAGATTGTCCCTCTGGAATTGCAGACTATGTAAATATTCGTGCGCGAAGGTGGACCGTTCGCTTGCCCCGAATCCCGCGCCGGAGACGACGAACAGTTGCTTCTTGACCGGGTCGTAATACCCCAAGACATCCGTGGAGTACGTATTCAAATAAAAAGAGTACAGATCAAACTTTGCATCGAGCACGCCGAAGGCCGCGTATTCCTCCAAATCATCCTGTACCTGCTGGCGGGAATAAGCCTTCTTAAATTCATCCGTCATTTCCGCGCGCAGCTGATCGCGGGTGATCAGGGTGTGTTTCGCCGGAGCAGCGTCGGAGATGTCGCGCAGGGCGCGGACTTCCGACTCGATCCGGTCCATTTCGATCTCGATTTGGGCCGGATCGTGGAGGGCCACCGGTTTGCGCAAGAGATAATACGCCCCGATGTTGCCTGCTGCGCAGATCACGCTGGCGGGAAGGAGGCATCCCAGAAAAAAGATCGCCGCCAGACAACCCAGGGTGGTTCTTTGTCCCATGACCCGCCTTTCCCGAACGGGATCGTGAGATCCCAATCTTTGGAAGCCGATTATAGTTCCCCGTTTTATGGATAAAAATGTACACTGTCCAAAAACGGAGTTTTGTAATTTGTGAGAGTAATTCTCACTGGGCGAACTACGGCGCCCTCTACCCCCGCGACCGTGAAGGCACAAGGGGCTGCTTTTCGGATGATATTGTAACTCCCATTTACATCCGCATGGATCCTCCGGCCCTTGGAAGAGACAAACAACCCGCGACGCACGCGCCGTCCTTGATAGCGTTCTTGATGGCAAATCGGCTCCAGATCCAAGAAGGAAACCTTGCTTGTATGGCTTTCTTCATAGAGGATGAACTGGATCCCCGCCATCTCTGCCTTGTACTGCAACATAGTTGCGAAACGGGCGTGCGGGATCTGCACGAAGGATTGGTTGTTTCGCGTCCCCAGGTTGATCCTTTGCTTCCAGCTGGGATTTTTCCCGACAATCAGCGTACCGATCCGTTCTTGCACCAACAGATCGATGATGAACCGGGAGGCGCGATGCAGATCGTGGTCGATGCGCCGGTTGCGCGTGTCGGTGAGACGATCCAGGCGGCGCGAGGACGTGCCGACCGGCAGTTGGGATTGCAGTTCCGCTCGGCGCTTGTTGTAGAACTGGTTGTTGGACTTCAGCGGACGGCCGTTAACGACTACCGGAACGAAACCGGGTTTGTTTGAGGTTACCACCGCCAAATTGTCCAGGTTGAGATCGATGCCGGCGTACCAATCCGGGTTGAGCCGATCGTTTTTGTCTGGCTCCCGGTTGTATACCACCTCGACGACGTAATGGGTCTTCTTGGGTGCAATGCGCACTTGTTGGATGTGCTGTTTTTTGGTTTTCACCTCCACATCCAGTTGGGATGGACGAACAATGCCCTGCGTGAGCGATTTGCGGCTGATGGCCTGTAGGGTGTAGGTGAGAAGGTTGCGTCCTTCCGTCTTGTGCTTGTATTTAGGCAGTTTTGGCTTTCCGGTAAAGACGGAAGGGTCTTTCTGGTACACCTTGTTGGCCTCGAAGAATGATTTCCAGTCCTGATGCAGCTGGCGCAGCACCCACTGGGAAACCTTACGGGGTAGAGCACAATAATCCGGAGATTGCTGCATCAGTTTGTCCATCCTGGAATAAGAAATGTATTCACCCTTGAAGATGAACGATTGACGGATTTGATAGTTGGCGGCGTTATACAGGTTCTTGGAAAGGAACGCCGCCTGATCAAGGACGGGAAATCTTGGATCCTTGAGATCGATGATATGCCGTTCGACCAGTTGTATGGGATTCATCTCCTTTCTTTCCTTTTTTGATTTTGGGAGCCTGTTGATGATTGAATTCCGCGATGATGCGTTCGGTTTTGCGTTTGGAGCGCCGCTGGCCATACAGGCGAGCGTAAAACGAGGTCACGATGGAAACGAAGTTCTGCACCAGGTCTTCTTTTCCGTCATCCACCTGGTTGATGACCTCGATTTGTCTGCCCTGCATGGCCAGCAGGCTTTCCAAATATCGGAATCCGAAGCGGGTCAACCGGTCTTTGTGTTTGACGACGATCAACGTGATGGTGGGGTCGTTTAAAAATCATTTGAGTTTAGGACGAGCGTCGTTTACACCGGATCCGATTTCTTTGACGATTGCGGAGAAGGCATATCCCTTCGCGGCGCAATAGTCACACAGACGTTTGGCCTGCCCCTCCAGATTGCATTTGTTTTCGGCCGCAGAGACGCGAGTGTAGATTGCCGTTTTACCGCTTGCAATACTTTGCTTTTCCGTTTTTCGCGGATCATCAACGATGATCTTGCCGGAGGGTGTTGGAAAACCAGAGATATTTCCAGCTTTAAACCACCGCCAAGCTGTCCGATAGGAGGTACCAATATACTTTAAATAGACGATTAATTTCACATCTCCATAATAGAACAATTGTTCTTATTTGTCAATATTTGTCCATAAAATGAGTGATTGAATTCGATATGCGGGGCGGGTGGTTGTTTATGGATTACGATATTCTCAGGCGGCGCGGGAGCCAATCATTCCGGCGGGATAAGTCGATACCCCACTCCCGGTTCGGTGTGGATAAACGCCGGCTGGGAGGGGTCCGGTTCGAGTTTGTGACGAAGGTTGCTAATGTTGACTCGCAGAAGATGCTGTTCGCTTTCGTACGCGTTTCCCCAGACCATGCGCAAGAGCTGGCGGTGGGTGAGCACCTTGCCGGCGTTTTGCATCAGAATCCGCAGCAGGTCGTATTCCGTCGGCGTGAGGGTGATTTCGCGATCCGCAACTGTCACCAGCCTGCGCGGCAGATCCATCCGCAACGCGCCCGCCTGCAGTATGGGCTCGTCGGCGACGTTGGCCTGGTGGCGCATGACGACGCGGATGCGGGCCATGAGTTCCCCGGTGCCGAACGGTTTGACCAGATAATCGTCGGCCCCGGCGTCGAGCGCGGCGATTTTATCCTCCTCCGCCTCCCGCACCGAAAGGATGATGATGGGCGTTTGCGACCACTCGCGCAACCGGCGCGCAACCTCCACCCCGTCGATGTCGGGAAGGCCCAGATCCAGGATGATCAGATCCGGGTGGCCGGCAACGACTTCGTTCAAAGCTTCTTGGCCGCCGGCGGCTTCCAGGACGGTGTATCCCTGGGCGCCGAGGGCCACCCGCAGATACCGCCGGATGGGAGCTTCGTCGTCGACGACTAGAATCCTCAGGCCGTTTTCCATGAGGAGATTATTTTATTCCAATAACGGCAATTCCAGGGCAATGAGGGTTCCGCCGCCCGGGCGAGCCTGAGCGTATATTTTTCCCCCGTGAGCATCCACGATCCCCTTGCAGATGGAGAGTCCCAATCCGGATCCGCTGACGTTTTCCGGCCGCTGGATGCGGTAGAACTTGTTAAAAATGCGCGCCATCTCTTCGGAGGGGATCCCGATTCCGCGATCGCCGATTTCCAGGTGGGCCGTCGTTCCGTCCTCGCCCGCGCTGATATCGATCGGGGAGCCCGGGGGAGAATATTTCACGGCGTTGTCGAGGATATTAATAAGCACCTGGACCATCAGTGCGAAATCCACGGGCACGGGTGGAAAATCCGGGGAAATGTTCACCCGGACCGGATTCCCTGCAATTTGTTTTCCCAGCAATTCCAGTGCATTGTGGACGACGTCCGAAAGGTCCTCCGGCTGGCGGTGCAAATACAGTGCGCCGCTTTCGATCCGGGTCATGGAAAGCAGGTTGCCCACCAATCGATTCAGGCGCTCGGCTTCCTCCCGCGCGGTTTGGATCAGGCTGTGCCGGTCTTCCTCGTTGAGGGCGCCGGCCTGGTCGCCCAGACTCGTCAGCGCTCCGGTAATCGATACGAGCGGCGTGCGTAAATCGTGCGAGAGAGAATTCAACAGCGAGGACTGCAGCTTTTCGGTCGCTTCCAGAAGGTGCGCCTGCTGGGCCTGTTCGGTGAGCTGCACGCGCTCGATGGCCAGGGAAGCCTGGCTGGCAAAGGCTTCGAGCAGCCGGTAACCCTCCGGCGGAAGGTGGTTTGACGGGTCGTGCGGCCGTACGGCAAGGATTCCCACGCGGGCGCCGGCGGTGTTCAGCGGCAAATAGCGTGCGGTGGCCGCGGGGAGGGTGTCGGTTCCCCGGCCGGCGGGCTGGTTGTGTTC
>Ga0187886_1002438_pt1 | contig 14966 bp, 8 predicted proteins | sample June2016WEW_20_1_FD_133001 | JGI IMG/M metagenome (GOLD analysis project Ga0187886, IMG submission 133001) | Peatland microbial communities from SPRUCE experiment site at the Marcell Experimental Forest, Minnesota, USA - June2016WEW_20_150 | ecosystem: Environmental > Terrestrial > Soil >... | reverse complement strand
TTGCGCTCGGCCGGCGTCCTCGACGTACTGTTCAAGTACGCCTCCGGGCGCCGGCCGTCGCGCGCCTTGTATCTGCAGCCCTCTCATCGCGCCTCGCTACGATCGTGGTGAAACATCCGGGCTGGGCTGCGGCCCCGCCTGAACAAGCGACCGCCAACCGCCGATAGACGATCATGCTCGCCTTCGTATCACCCGTACCTGCCGGCTGGACGCGCCGGTTCGCCGGCCTGCTGCTGATCCTGGGAGGCCCCTTCAACCTGGTAAGCTTGGGCGCCTCCCCGGCGGCATCGCGCGCCCTCGCCCCGCCGCTGATGTTCGAACCGAACCAGGGACAAGCCGCGCCAGGCATTCGATTCGTCGCGCGCGCCGCACGCTACGTCGCGCTGCTCGACGAAGACGGCGGCGTCACCTACGACCTCCCGGCCGGCGCCGCTCGCGGGCGCGTCCGCCTGGAGCTGGCCGGAGCTAGTCCCCGGCCGGCGGCCGCCGGCCTGGAAGGACTCCCCGCCAAGACGCATTACTATGCGGGGAGCGATCCGGCGGCCTGGCGGACCAACATCCCCAATTACGCGGGAGCGCGGTATTCAGGCGTCTATCCCGGCGTTGACCTCCTCTATCACGGCCAGGGAGGTGAGCTCGAGTACGAATTCCAGATCGCGCCCGGAAAGGCTCCTGGACAGATCTTGCTCCGATTCGATGCCGCGGCGTCGCTCGACGGCTCCGGCGGCCTGGTTGTGAAGACGGAGGCGGGCGCGCTGCGCCACCGCCGCCCGGTCGCCTACCAGATGGTCGCGGGCCGTCGCAGAGAGGTCCCGGCCGCGTTCCGGGTCAGCGGCTCGCTGGTTGGCTTCCGGCTGGGGCGCTACGACACCCGCTTGCCCCTGGTCATCGATCCCGTCGTGAGCTATTCCACCCAGTTGGGCGGAGTCAATTGGGATGAGGGGTACGGCATCGCCTCGGATTCAGCCGGGGACGCTTATGTCACCGGTGATACGGCCTCGGCGAACTTCCCCGGCAGGGCGTCGGCGGGCGCCGGGGACCGCGACGTGTTCGTGACCAAGATCCGCGGCGGCTCCACGGTTCTTTACACGACGATTCTCTCCAGCGCCGGCAACGACGTCGGACGCTCAATTGCCGTCGATGCCGCGGGCAATGCCTACGTGGCCGGCATGGCCGGAGCCGCCGGATTCCCAGTGACTACGGGCGCTCTCCAGCGAACCTTCGGTGGCGTCGCGGACGCCTTTGTGGCGAAGCTCGACCAAGCGGGCCGGCTAGTCTACTGCACCTACATCGGGGGAAACAGCGCCGATGCCGCCTTCGGGATTGCCGTGGACGGCGCGGGCAGCGTCTATGCGACCGGGTACACCGAGTCAGTGGCTTTCCCGACCACCGCGGGAGCCCCGCAGCGGAGCTTCGGGGGAGGGTTTCGGGACGCATTCCTGCTGAAGTTGGACCCCGGCGGCGACGCGCTGGTCTATTCGACCCTCCTGGGCGGCTCCGGCAACGATTTTGGCGCGGCGGTGGCCGTCGATGCCGCGGGCAACGCGGTGATAGCTGGTTTCTCGGATTCTGTGAACCTGCCCTTGCGAAACGCTCTGCAAACCCGTTACAGCGGAAGCGGCGATGCGATGGCGGCCTCTCTGAACACCTCCGGCACATCCTGGAACTTCGTCACCTATCTGGGCGGCTCCGGTTTCGACCAGGCGACCGGAGTCGCGGTCGACGCGGCCGGCGCCGTCTACGTGACCGGTTCCACCTACTCCGCGGATTTCCCGGCGACCACCGGCGCCTATCACGGCGGGCCGCACGGGAACTACGACGTCTATGTCTCGAAGATCAGCGGCTCCGGGGCCATGCTCTATTCCAGCGTGTTCGGCGGAAGCGGATCGGATACGCCCGCGGCCATTGCCGTTGGAGCCGGCGGCGAGGCGTGGGTCTGCGGATTCACGGCGTCCAACGACTTCCCGCTCGCCGATCCCCTGCAAAGCTCGAACCGCGGCGTCTTTGACGGCTTTGTCGCGGCCCTGAGCGCCGACGGCGGCTCGCTTGGGTTCTCGACCTACCTCGGCGGGGCCGTGGACGACCGGATCTCAGCCATCGCTGTCGATCCCAGCGGCGGTGTGCTTCTGACCGGATTCACCTCCTCGGCCGATTTCCCCACAACCGCCGGCGCGTTGCAGTCGCCCGGACCGGCCGGCTACAACGCCTTTGTGACCCGCATCCAAGGCACGCCGCAGCCGCCCACCGTGGTTTCCGTGACGCCCTCCTCGGGCAGCGGGTCCACTCAGGCGTTCGCGTTCCTGGTCAACAACCCGCCGGGATACTTGAACCTGAATGCAATGCTCGTCCTGTTCAATTCCGCCCTGGTCGGCGAACGCGGATGCTACTTCAACTACGATCCCACCGGCAACTCCATTGCGATGGCCTCCGACGCTGGCCCCAGTTCCTGGTCCAGCCCGGCCATTGTGGGGACCAGCACCACGCTGGAGAACAGCCAGTGCCGCCTGAACCTCGGCGCTTCCTCGCGGACCGCCTCCGGACCCGACCTCACGCTCGACCTCGACCTCTACTTCAAGCCCGCTTTCGCCGGCGCCAAGTTCACCTACCTCTACGTCAACACCCGCTCCGGCCTCACCACCGGATGGCAGCGGTATGGCTCCTGGACGGTGCCTAGCGGGGGTCCCCCAGTTGTCTCGGTGACGCCCTCCTCGGGCAGCGGGGCCACTCAGGCGTTCGCGTTCCGGGTCGACAACCCGCCGGGATACTTGAACCTGAACGCAATGCTCATCCTGGTAAACTCCGCCCTAGTCGGCGAACGCGGATGCTACCTCAGGTACGATCCCGCCGGCAACTCCATTGCGATGGCCTCCGACGCTGGCCCCGGTTCCTGGTCCAGCCCGGCCATTGTGGGGACCAGCACCACGCTGGAAAACAGCCAGTGCCGCCTGAACGTCGGCGCCTCCTCGGGGACCGCCTCCGGACCCGACCTCACGCTCACCCTCGACCTCTACTTCAAGCCCGCTTTCGCCGGCGCCAAGTTCACCTACCTCTACGTCGACACCCGCTCCGGCCTCACCACCGGATGGCAGCGGTACGGCTCCTGGACGGTGCCCGGCGGGGGTCCCCCAGTTGTCTCGGTGACGCCCTCCTCGGGCAGCGGGTCCAGCCAGGCGTTCGCGTTCCGGGTCAACAACCCGCCGGGATACTTGGACCTGAATGCCATGCTCGTCCTGTTCAATTCCGTACTGGTCAGCGAACGCGGATGCTACTTCAGGTACGATCCCACCGGCAACTCCATCGCGATGGCCTCCGACGCTGGCCAAAGTTCCTGGTCCAGCCCGGTGACGGTCGGGACCAGCGCCACGCTGCAGAACAGCCAGTGCCGCCTGAACGTCGGCGCCTCCTCGCGGACCGCCTCCGGACCCGACCTCACGCTCAACCTTGACCTCTACTTCAAGCCCGCTTTCGCCGGCGCCAAGTCCACCTACCTGTACGTCGACACCCGCTCCGGCCTCACCACCGGATGGCAGCGGTACGGAGCGTGGATCGTGCCGTAACTTCCGGCTGCAATAGCGTCCTCCTCAAGCACGCTGTCGGGGTAGCCCCGCCAATCCCGCCTCTATCGACCGCCTCTCACCGCAGAACACAGTGCGCGGCGCGAGGGTCAACTCAGAGCGCCACGTTGGCGCATGGCTCCCTGAGGTATACTCCTTTGATGTGGCACGCCGGTCGGGCCACGGGTAGAGATTCATATGACTCCGTCCAACTCGGGCCAGCCCCATTCAGGTACGACAGAGTCCCCACGTCTTAACCGCGAACCGAGCAGTGCGGCCGGGCAGTGTCGGATTACCGCAGTGAGTGCAAAATGTTGGTGCTGCTGCCGCTAGCGACCGGGTTCGTTCTCTATCGTATCTATCGCCGCGCTGGACTCTGCTGGCGCACTGCCGTCCTCCACTCAGCGACAACATTCGGGGTTCTGGTGGTGCTGATTACTGAGGTACTGAGTCTGTTTCGAGCGATAACACAGATCAACCTAACCGTCTCCTGGGCAGCGGCCCTGCTATGTGCGGCTCTGGTTCTGCACCGAAGCGTCAAGAAGTCGCGTGGGATCGGCGCCGCGGCCGTCACCAACGAGCGAGCCTCGGATGTCCCATCGAGGCTGGAAGGCGCGCTGGTAGCTGGGATCGCGGTGGTTGCCTTTGTCGTTGGGCTGACCGCTCTGGTGGCGCCGCCAAACACCTGGGACGCCATGTCTTATCACCTACCGCGCGTGATCCATTGGTCCCAGAGCCGGAGTGTCGCTTTCTATCCTACTCCCGAGATTCAGCAGCTATTTCAGCCTCCTTGGGCCGAGTACTCGATTCTCCATCTGCACGTTCTGTCGATGGGAGATCGCTTTGACAATCTTGTCCAGTGGGCCGCCTTCTGCGGGAGCGCGATTGGGGTATCGCTAATCGCCTCCCTCCTCGGTGCAGCCAGAAGGGGGCAGGTCATCGCTGCCGTCGTCTGCGCCACGATACCGCAAGCCGTCCTCTCGGCGTCCGGAGTGAAGAATGACTGCGTCTTGAGCTTCTGGCTCGTCTGCCTTGCGAGCTTTTTGCTGATTTCCCGAAGTCGCCGGGCATGGATTGACGCAGTCGCGGTCGGATGCGCTCTCGGGCTGGCATGCCTGACAAAAGGCACTGCATATATCTATGCCGGGCCGCTTCTCCTAGCCGCGGCCGTTCCGTTGGGATGGCGTGTGCTACGCGCCCGGTTCTGGCACGTTCTTGCGGTGGTTGCCATCGCGGTTTCCCTTAATATCGGGCAGTACACCAGGAATGCTCTGTTGTTCGGCGCCCCTCTGGGCCCCCAGACGGCCGTGGCGGGCGGGTGTGCTTTTGCGAATGGAACATACGGCCCGCGGACGCTGTTCTCCAACGCCGTACGAAGCGTCGCGCTCCATCTAAGCACCCCAAGCGCCGCGTTCAACGCCGCTTGCCAGCGTCTCACAACCAGCCTGCTTCGATCAGTGGGCGTCGACCCGAATGACCCGGAGACCACCTTCTGCGGCACTACGTTCGCGATTCCAGGGTTTGGAGCCATCGAGGATACGAAGGCTAACACCCTCCACTTGATCGGCGCGCTATTCGCCGCGGTGGTGATGCTCCAGGGTAGATGGTGGAGGCGCAACCGGACCGCCTGGTTCTACGGTATGGCCATAGCGGTTTCGTTCCTTCTCTTCTGCCTCCTTCTCCGCTGGCAACCGTGGCACACGCGTTTGCACCTGCCGTTCTTCGTCTTGTCTTCCCCACTGGTGGGCATGGCCCTCGCCAGTGTTTTGCCGACCGTGGCCAGTTTTCTAACTGGCATGTTCTTGCTGCTTGTCACGCTACCGCTGCTGTTCGGAAATGAGCTGAGACCGCTGATTATTCCGGGCCGCTTGTTCGCCGGAGTGTTGGTGAACGGCGGGCGAACGGACTTCTACTTTGCCGGCAGGCAGGAGTTCCAGAGGAGTTACACTGCCGCAGCGAGGAGCATCTTAGAAAGCGACTGCCGCGATGTGGGGCTTAACTACTATGGAGACAATCAGATTTACCCCTTGCTGGTGCTGCTAGGCGCGCATCGGGGTGAGGTCAGAACCTCAGCAGTGGATGTAGCCAATATCAGTGCACCATACGCGGAGCCGGTGTCCCAGGGAGTTAGGCCGTGTGCAGTAGTGTGCATGAGTTGCACCACCTCAGACAAGTTTCTGCAACACGGCGAGCCGGGATGGCGTGTAACAAGATTTCAGGACATAGTCGTGTTCTCGGATCTCTCTCGCCCTGCCGGCGGAGGTCATGGGGGCTTGCGTTCGCCTGTCAGAGTAGGACTGTCGGTCCGTCCTCACGAGACGTCCGGGGACTTGACCGTGACGATCGGGGGACGACGGGCGGCCGACGTCACGCTGGTGGAGGTTCTTGTGAACTCAACCTTCACCGGGGAGCATGGCTGTTGGATCCAGTGCAACCCCTCCCAGAACACCTTGACATTGGTCAACGACAAGGGGGACGGCGCGGTTGGCAGGGCGCGGCCGGGCATCGGCCAGGCCCTTCGCAATAGCCAGTGCGCGCTCGACCCTGCACAGTCTTCCGTCAGGCAGACCAGCGGCGATCTGACAATCAGTCTCCGGCTGAGCCTCGCGCCGGCGTTCACCACCCCGAAAGCGATGTTCGTTAGTCCCCCGGCAGACACTGGCCGTCAGGGCGGATGGCAGACGGCAGGCGTCTGGACCGTCGCGAACCGATGACCGATCTCCTTCAAGGGCGTCTCACGGCAGTCCGCCGCATACCCGATGAAAGCGGCACGAGCCATCGGTTGTAGCTTGAAGGTCCACGGCCCCGGATGATTCCCTTCCGGAGTCTCTACTTCCCAAAGAAAACAGACAACCCCTTGGTCATCAGGTCCTCCGGCGACATCTGGACCGCCTCAGAGACGAGGCGCAGCCGCGCCGGATCGCGAGCTTGATCTTCCATGGAAACCATCCACCGAATGGTCATGCCGCAGTCCCGGAAGAACTGACGCATCCGGCGCACGTCAACGCGATTCAGGGCTGGACTGTCATGGACCCAGGCCGCCGCTTCTGGCAGGCTCGGCGAAGCGCCCACTGGCCACACGTCCTTCAGGGCATCCAACATCTGCTCCTTGGTCCAGAGAAGATGAGCCCAATCCGGCATCAGCTTTGAGATTGCCCCAAAATGATGCAGGTGGTGGCCATAGGAACACGTCCAAACGGGCTCGAAGGTCACCAACCCAACCCCTCCCGACCGGAGGACGCGCCGAATTTCTCCCAGCGCCGCCGGCACGTCCGAGATATGCTCGAACGTGGATATAGAAAAAACTGCGTCGAAGCTCGCCGCCTTAAACTCGAGCTGTGTGGCATCCATGCGGAGTAATCTGCCCCGGGACCGCGCACCCCGGACTTCAACAGTCTGATCGATGTCGAGGCCGACGCCGACATATTCCCTCACGCCGTGCGCCAAAGCCCTTTCGAGAGAGTATCCGTGAGGCGAGGCGCCAATCTCCAGGAGCCGCTTGCGGCGAAGTGGAATGGAGCGAGCGAGCGAATCCACACAGTGGTGGTTGTACTGCCGTATGTCATTCAACAACGCGGAATTCTGCTGGCCAGCATTGAACCGCTCTATCTGGCAGACATAGTCAGCCAGACGCTGGCGTTCTTGGACCAGTCCGCGCAGGCTCCTCATGAACTTCTGCCCACCCCAGGCCGTCATAGTCAAATGGTTACCGCGGGAGTCTCCAAGCGGACCCGCTCCGGTTCCGCAGACCGTTTTCGTGGCCTCTAACGGGGCCGCCATTTCCCTGCCACGGGTACACCCCCCGCGGCATCGAACTCAAACATCTCGGCGGGATTGCTCACCTCGCAGTTGCAGTTGGGCTTCGGCGACCATTCCCGTCCTCTGACCAACGCAATGGATTGCACGCCTTGGCCCGCCCAGTCGCCAACCACCGGCACGCCATTCGCCCCGACGCCAAAGGAAACCACCCGGCCCTTCGGCGCCAAGTCGGCGAGCAGGCCCGCCTCACCGTTCGACCTGCGGTAGACGCCAATGCTCGAATGGCCGTTTCCCTGCCAGTCTCCGGCGATGGGCGTGTCACCCGGCATGCCCAAATGGATCACGGGGGTGTCTCCCTCTCGCCCCGTCCAATCGTTGAAGACGCGCCAGGACGCATCTGAGGGCCGGAAATAGCCCGGTGTGGCGACCCCGTCCCCGTCCCAATCACCGGTGACCGGTATGTCTCCCGCCTGCATCCCCCAAACCTGTACCTCGACATCGGCCTTCCCGTCCATGTCCCGGTCCAGGTACCACGTCAGGTTCGACGGCCGGAACACACCGATCTCGGTCCTGCCGTCGCCGTTCCAATCTCCTGCCAGGGGCAGATCGCCCGGCTTCCCGAAGCGCAGCTCCGTGACCGAGCCGCTCACAGTCCGGAGACTCCAGGCGCCGTCCGGACAGAACACGCCCGGGAGACTGATGTTCCGAACGTCGCTGGAGACACGGTAGACCCGCCATCCGACCACGAGCGAGCGAGTATCGACCAGGGGTCGTGGCGAGGAGCAATAGATGCCGGCCCCCGGCGGCAGAAACGGACAAACCAAGCGGTGCAGGCCAAGATCGACGACCCGCATCCGGCGCTGCGTCTGGTACACGGGAGTCATGCCGGTTCCCCCAGAAGCGCGCAGCGCACGGCCCCACTCCCGCGCTCCCGACTCGTAGAAGCCCGCGCGTGGCGCCGGCACCAGTTGGTTCTCGAGCACCGGCGTCGCAACGTAGTAGGAGAGCCTCCGCCGGTCTGGCGACGCCGCCTGGAAGCGAAAATAACCCACCGACACGTCCGGCCTGCCCCGCAAATCCGCCAGGTGCGCGCCGATTTCGTAAACATACTCGTGGGGGTCCCGCAGGTTGATGAGCACCGTGCTGTTCGCCGGCACGGTGCTCAGGAATGTCAGAAGGTCAGCGTTCGCCTCGTCGATCATCATCTGGAAGCGGGCGCTCGTGGAGTTGTTGACCTGCGTCACTGCCAAGAGTGCGGCCGTCAGCACAGCCGCCGCCCAAAGCCACCGCGACGCCAGGCTCCGCCGAAGGCGCTCCACAAGCTGACCCAGCGCCACGCCGCCAAACACCGCGCAGCCCACGGCGAAAGGCAGCAAGTAGTATTCCAGCGTGGATTGCCAGGGAAGAAAGACCACCATCCAGCCCGCCATCCAGATCAATGCGTCGCCGAGCAAGCGCGTCTGGGTCTGTTCCCTGCGTATCATGGTCCAGGCGATGAACAGCGCCAGCGGTGCGAGGTACGGGAAATCGCGCACCAGCCAGGCGAGCCAGACTGTCAGCGAGCCGAGCATCCTTCCGGGAGCGATCTGGTATGCGCGGGTGTACGTTCCCGCGGACACTGCAGTCGAAATTGCGGTCCAGCGCAACAGGAAGTACACCCCGCCTGCAATCGCCGTCGCCGCCGCGAAAACCTCCCGCTCCTTGCTCCCCATCTGGTCGCCGGCGCTCTTACGTCGGCGAATCAGGAACCAGCCCACGCTGATTGGGATCAAGGCAATCGATGTCTCCTTGGCGCCGAAGGCGAGGAAGAATGCGGTAATCGCAGCCCCGAACAGCGCACTGCGAGCAAGTGAGTTTTCCTCCCGTTGCCTGGCTGCCAGGAAGGCCAGACCAGCCAGCGACACTGCGACCTGCAACGGTTCTGCCTTGGAGAACGTGTAGAAATTCTCGATTACCGGGCCGGAGAGCACGAACAGCAGGCCTGCTGCACCCGCTTGCAGCCGGGATGAGCCTCGCCAGAGCATGAAGTGGATCAGAAGCGCCGCGGTTCCAGCCAGCACGAAGAGGTTCGCCAGGAAGAACATGAACGGCTGCGCCCACGCGATCGCGTAAATCGCCGTGTAGTACAGCCAATAGGCTGGAACGAAGCGGCCCGCCTCGGCATTGAGGCGCAGAACGGCGCCCGGGTGTTGTGCCACTTCTCTCGCGCTATGGATCGTTACCGCGTCGTCGAGCAGCCCCAACTCCGGCGATAGCAGCCGCGGCGCCAGCACCAGCAGCGCGGCCAGAACCGGCCAGTAAGGGGCGAGACGCCCGAACCAGGTCCTGAACAGCCTCGCCTGCCCGCCGGACAGGCCTTCCGGCGCCGGCCCGCTCTCAACAGAACAATGGATAGGCCCCCGCATTATTTCGAATGGATCATCATTATAGCGTCCCTGGACTTCGGCTTGACAATTCCCGCTCCAAAAGCTGATTATGGCTTACTGCCGGCCGATCCCCGGCTCCAAGAATGGTCTTGTTGCGATGCGCCGACTCGACATCGTCATCCCGGTTTACAACGAAGCGGAGTCCCTCCCCTCTTTTCACGGCTGTCTGAGAACCGTCGTGGCCTCGCTAGAGGGCTACGCCGTTAGCTACATCTATGTGAACGACGGCTCTACGGACGAGACTCAGACGGTCCTCACGTCATTGACCGCCTCCGATCCGGCGGTCACGGTGCTCGAACTGAGCCGCAACTTCGGTCACCAGGCCGCTTTGAGCGCCGGCCTCACGCACGCCGACGCTGACATCGTCATCATGATGGACGGCGATGGCCAGCATCCGCCCGCGCTGCTGCCAGAGATCTTGAAGCTGCACGACTGCGGCTACGATATCGTGCAGACTCGGCGTCTGGATCGTGGCGCCTCTCTGAAGCGCTTCACTTCGCGCGCGTTTTACCGGCTGATCAACCGCTTGGGCGGGTTGAGTCTGCCGGAAGGCGCCGCCGATTTCCGCCTGATTTCGAGAACGGTGCTCCTCGCCTTGCGCGACGTTCGAGAGTATCACCGGTTTTACAGAGGTCTCATTCCGTGGCTTGGGTTTCGAACGGTTTTGCTGCCGTACGAGCCCGCCGAACGGCTGGCCGGAGCCTCAAAATACTCACTTCGAAGGATGCTCCGGCTGGCGAGCGACGGGATATTCTCGTTTTCGCTGACTCCGCTCAGGCTCGGAATACTGACGGGGGGGCTGTTCCTGTGCCTGGCGGCGGCTGAGGCGCTCTACGTCGGCTTCCTGTGGTTGTCCGGCCAGCGGGGCGCTCTGGTTCCCGGCTGGAGTTCCCTGATTGTGCTCTCAACCGTGGGCTTTGGGGCCGTCATGATCCTGCTCGGATTCATCGGCGTCTACGTCGGCATGATCTTTCAGGAGGTAAAGCGGAGGCCGGTGTATGTCGTCCGTTCCGTGATCGAACTCGGTGTGAGCGCTGAGGATCCCGCCGCGCAGAGTGCGGCTCACGGCGGAGCTGGAACCGCCTGATGGCTCGCTAGCTCCGCCGTCCTCTCGCCCGCCCCAGCTTCCGCCCCACCCAACCCGGCCGCGGCCGCACCGCTTCCCACCATTCCCGGCAGTATCGCGGCAGGCGCCGCCGGTTCTCCCAACACCCGGCCGGCAGGCTCAGCAGGTACTTGAACGTGGACGGCCGCAACGGCTCGTAGAACTGGTCCCGCCCATCCAGCAGAAAACAGTAGTACGAAAACAGCGCCTTGAACGGTGCGTAGCCGTAGCGCCGTTTCAGCACCTGAATCGTCTCGCGCAGCACTTCCTTGCGCGACCCCAAGGTCTTGCTCCCCCGATGCATGCGCGCATGGGCGAGGAACTCCGGCGCGCGGCCGAACCGTGACGTCCGCGCCATCCGGATCCAGAGATCGTAGTCGAAGGAATACTGAAGCTCGGTGTCGAGCCCTCCCACGCGTTCATAGGCCTCGCGCCGGAAGAAGCACGCCGGCTGGCAAATAAAGCACTCGTTTGCCAGCAGCTCCTCGTTGAACTCCTCCGTCGGATACGGCCGCAGGACCTCTCCGCGTTCATTCACCCAATACGCTTGCCCGTACACCGCGCCCAGGCCCGGGTCCGCCGCGAGGCGCCGCACCGCCGCGCCGACCGCGCCCGCGAGCAGCCGGTCGTCAGCGTTCAGCCAGCCGAGAATCGAGCCGCGCGACATCTCGAACCCCTTGTTGATCGCATCCGCCGCGCCGCTGTCGCGCGCCGAGACGTACCGGAGTCCGTCGCGGTGCCGCTCGAGGATCTCAAGCGTGCCGTCCGTCGATCCCCCGTCCATAACGACGTACTCGATTTGCGGGTAGTCCTGCGACAGCACGCTCTCGACGGCCTCTTCGATGAATCCGGCCATGTTGAGCGACGGCGTGACAATGCTGACCAGCGGGCCCGTGGACATGGCGTCGTGAAACAGCCTACCACAGCGCTCGTTCTCACTCCGCGCCGCGATTGCATCCGCCGGGATTTCCTCAGTACGATGGCCCAACAGAATTCAGCGATGCCGCCGTTTAGGTCTCCGCTGGCGGCCCGAGGCTGCTCTCCGCTCGCCCGCATGACCACGCGACCCTCGTGTTACCCTCAGGATTGCGGGGCGCGCCTCGACTCGGCCGCTTCGCAACCTTGCGGTCCCAAGTGAGCGAGCAGACCCAAAGATGCTGGTGCGGCTGTGAGATCCTCCAGCCTTTCTCCCCCGACCATCTGAGGTGCGCCTCCTGCCACTCCCTTGTCGTGGCGCGGATGCCGGCTCCTGAAGCCCTCGTGCCAGCCAAAGGCGAGGAAGGTTTCTATGGCAGGCAATACTATGAGTCCTATCTGCCGGAAACCTGCGGATATCCCAGCATCGCCGACAGGGCCCGTCTGGATCTGTCCGAGCGATGCCTCTTCTGGCTGCGGACCCTCCTCCGGTACAAGTCGCCCCCCGGCCGGGTCCTCGAACTCGGCAGCGCGCACGGCGGCTTCGTCGCTTTGATGAAATGGATTGGATTCGACGCGGCCGGCCTCGAAGTAAGCCCCTGGCTGGTTGATCTCGCTCGCGAAACCTTTGAAATCCCGGTGCTGCTCGGGCCTGTGGAGCAGCAAGAGATCAGCCTCGGCAGCCTGGACGCCATCGCGCTCATGGACGTCCTCGAGCATTTCCCCGACCCCGTGCGCAGCATCCAACATTGCCTATCTCTGCTGAAACCGGACGGTCTGTTGCTCATTCAGACTCCGCGCTTTCCGGAAGAGAGAACGTTCGAGCAGCTCCGCGCCGAGAACGCACCCTTCCTCGCGCAATTGAAGCCGCGAGAGCATCTGTACCTCTTCAACCAGCAGTCCATTCGCGACTTCTTCGTGCGCCTCGGCGTTCCGCACGTCCGCTTCGAACCGGCCATTTTCTCAGCCTATGACATGTGCCTGATCGCCTCGCGGAGCGAGGTCCAGCCGGTCGCCCAACCGGCGCCCCTGGCCGGCTCACCTTCCGCCCGGCTCGTCCAGGCCCTCCTCGATTTGGACGACCGGCTGCGCGGCGAGTCCGGCAGGCTGGCCGCCTGCGAAGAAGATCGCGCCGCGCGGTTGGACGTCATCGATGCGCAGGCGACCCGTCTGGGCGCCGTCGAGGGCGAGCGCAACCGCCTCGCCGCCGAACTGCGGGACCTGCACGTGCACTTCGAAGCCTCCGAGGCCGACCGCGCCGCGCGGTTGGACGTCATCCATGCGCAGGGGACCCGTCTGGGCGCCGTCGAGGGCGAGCGCAACCGCCTCGCCGCCCGGGTCGAGCGCTTGGAGCGGGCGCGCAGCGCTTTGCTGGCCAGCTTCGTCTTCCGGCTGCTGAGCAGGCTCGGTGTTCTGCCTCGGTTCGAACCCTGATGAGGCGGCTCCTCGCACTCGGCCAAACCGCAGCCATCACGCGGCTGAACGGGCGAGCAGCGAGTGAGCCGCTCCCTCACGCCTAGCCCGCTTTGGCCTGCCTTGCCAGAGTGACCCCCTCCGGCGCGGGCCGCCAGGACAGCGGCCGGTAATCCCCCGACAGCAGGACGCGGTGGGGAGCCCACCAGGTGCTGGCCCGCACCTGAATCCAGTGCGCCCCGGAGCCGGGCGGATTTCGCAGCGGCGCTACGAACCGGAAGCCGGGCTGGCGGACCGGAAAATCGCCGGCGGGCTCGCCGTCCACCGATACCGACAATACGAGGAGCTCGCGCAGGTATTTCAGCTCCGCCCAGCCGGCCAGGACCAGCAGATCCTCCCCGCCCTGGGCCTCACACCGGATGTGCAGTTGCGGCCCTGCCCAGCCGTCATTCCAAATGTCGGTGCGGTCCATATAGGCGGCTGTTTGTGGCGGCAGCGCTCTCGCCCTAGCGCTCCACCGTGCCGCGCGTTGCAGCAGCGATCCGCCCAGCCGCTGCAACCGCGGGAGCGCCACGAGGTTTAACGCCAGCTCCGGCCCCAGAACGGCTGCCGCCGCGCCGTAGGGCACGGCTCTAAGCCAGCGCCCTTGCCGCCTTTCCTGCGCCGCCCGCAAGTACAGCCGGTGCACCCGGCCCCGACGGTTCAAACGATAGGCCGCCAGTGAGGAAGCGAGCCGCCAGTACCGCAGAGTGAAGGGGGATCCCCAGTAGCGCCGGCTAGCGCGGATGCTGTCTTCAAGCCGTTGCTCCTCGGTTGACCGCATCGTCTTCGACTCGTGCTGAAGCCGGTACGTGGCCAGCACCTGATCCACGCAGTGGAACCGGTATCTCCGGGCGAACCGGCAGAATAGGTCATAATCCAGCCATACCAACCCGGCGTCGTCCAGCGGCCCGCACTCCCGCCACACCTCGGCTGTCCAGAAAACCGCCGGCTGCGGGATCGTGTGGCCCTTCCAGATCTTCAGGACCCGGTCGAAGCTCTCGAAATGGCTCGGATGCTCGATCCCCGTGTACCGGCCGTGCTCGTCGGTGAACCGGCACCGGCCCATCACAATGTGCCGCCCTCGGCCCGGGTCGATCTCGGCGGCGACACGCTCCAGTGCGCCCGGCAACAGCGTGTCGTCCGAGTTAAGAAGCCCGTAGATCTCGCCGGTGGCTGCGCGAAAGCCTTTGTTCACCGCGTCTCCCTGCCCTTTGTCCGGCTCGCGAATCACGCGAAGGTGGGGGTAGTGCGCCAGCACCGCCGGCGTGTCGTCGGTCGACATTCCGTCAACCACGATGTGCTCCACGTTCGGGTAGTTCTGGGCCAGAATGCTCTCGATCGTCTCGCCGATGTAGTTCCCGTGGTTGTACGAACTGGTCACGATCGAAATGCGCGGGAGTCTCTGTGCCATCACGAATCCGTTCCTTCAGATCCGTACATCCGTGCATGCACCCGCCACAACACGCCCAGCGTTTCCAGAGCGTGCTTCCGCCAGGAGAACCGGGACGCTCGCTCCAGTCCCCGGCTCGCCAATGAGGCTCGCAAGCCGGGTTCGTCCAGTATCCGGCCGATGGCCACCGCCAGCGCTTCAGGGTCGTTCGGATCTACCAGCAGTGCCGCGTCGCCCGCCACCTCCGGCAGGCTCGTCGCGTTGCTGCAAACCACCGGGCAGCCCGAGCGCATCGCCTCCACAACCGGGAGGCCGAATCCTTCGAACAACGACGGGAACACCAGACACTGCGCCCCCGAGTA
>Ga0187886_1002437_pt1 | contig 14978 bp, 14 predicted proteins | sample June2016WEW_20_1_FD_133001 | JGI IMG/M metagenome (GOLD analysis project Ga0187886, IMG submission 133001) | Peatland microbial communities from SPRUCE experiment site at the Marcell Experimental Forest, Minnesota, USA - June2016WEW_20_150 | ecosystem: Environmental > Terrestrial > Soil >... | reverse complement strand
GAACAAAATGGGCCATTCCAAATTTTAACGGATTTACTAGGGTGGCATCTTCTTAAAAACCATTCTTGAAATTGTTTTCTTAATAGCTTATGCTAAGATGGGTTTTAAGAATCATTTTGTTATATTTATATAAAAATTAATAAGTTCAGTTATTTCATCATAGCTAAAAAAATCATTAAGCTTTGGTAAATGATTATATTCAAGAAGCTTGTTAAACACCAAATGATGTTTTTCTATCATAATAGATTCCAAATACTTAGACAGTAACTGATCAAAATTCTCTCTATCCTCAAGTTTTAATTTTTGATTTTTAAATTTCTTAAAATGTATTATTTTTGAACTTTTAGTTTGCTTGTCACTAACATTTTTTAAAATATCAATTTCGTCATTAATTAAGTATTTATATAGCTGATTTATTCTAAACATTGTTGCTTTATCAACATCAAAATATAGAATAATAGCTTTTAAAAACATTAATTGCTTATACTCAGCTGTCTTCATATAAATATATTCATTGACCCATTGAGAAGTTAAGTTTGATGCAACAAAACCAAGAATAAAGCCCTCAGACCATTTAAGCCATTTAGGAAATATTCTGGTTTCTTCTTTTTCTTCCATAAATAAAGCTTTAAGACTTTCAGCAAAACTATGAATCATGTCTGTTGCTAAAATTTTTGCTTTACTATCAAAAAGTATGTCAGGATATTTACTCTGCATAGCAATTTTCCAAACATCAAAAAATTTTAAAGACACATCTTTAATTTTAAATATTAAAGGAGAATTTTCTATGATTTTAATATACTTTAGATCTTCTTTCATTACAGATTACTATTGTTGAGATGTTCCATGTTATTACTTATGTAATTAGACCATCTTAATGTGTCTTATTTTTTCGTAATGGCAGTTTTTTTAATTTTAAGATCTTTTTTTGATCTTAATTTTTGTAGCTCATCATCAGATAATCCTGTTACTTTGCATATTAGTTTTAAGGGAATCTTTTCTTTTAACATGTTATTAACAATTTTTTTTGTGTTTTTTTGTATACCTTGTTCTTCAAAATGTTGTGCTAATGTACCCATGGTTTTATGCTCCTTGATTATGTCAATTGTTTTTAGTTTGTTTATAAATTCAGTTTTGTCAGATATATTTGCTTCAGAAAACAGATAAGTAAAAAAGCTATTTAAATATGCCAAATGCTGATCTGTTGGTGTTAGATAATTGTAAACTTTATTTAATAAATCATTTATTTCATCGAATAATAATAAAAAATCACGATCTCTAATATGTTTTTGAGTATACTCGAGTAACGATATAATTTTATGTTGTTTGATAGTCTCATCAGAAATTTGAGTTAGATCTACAATATTAATATTCCTGGCAAAATATTCAGCCATTAACCCTGGCTCACGGAATAGATCTAAAAAATTTAATGAATATGGATATGGAGAGTCAGTGCCATGATAAAATATTAACGGAAAAACTGCTGGTAATTTTGGGTCATCTGGAAATTGTAATCTATGATTTTCAATTATTGCAATTTGATATTTAACAATCCTAAGTGGCATCATAATAATTGCCTTAGATTGATGCTCTAGTAGAGTATAGATATAGCCTTTACCACCAGAGTTAATGCTGGCTCTATACACAACATCAGTTAGTTGTTCTTTCAATTCCTCGTCAACATACGATTCTTTGCATAGTTCTATTTCATCTAAATTAAATTTTGACAAAATTTTGGCTGGAACGTGCGTTTCTAAAAAATCTTTAGCAATGGTTATATCGCTAAGACTTTGTTTAAAAAATTTATCATGAGGTTTATTAATTGCTTTCATAATTTTTCACTTCAGTATTTGTTAAAAATTAGTTTTCATTATAGTTTTAAAATTATAATGTATTAAAGTACAAAACATAATATCAATTATCGTGTAATTAAGCATGGTTATCTGACGCTGGGATCCAACGATACAAAGTTGGAATAGATATACCAAGATTGCGTGCTATATCCTTTGGTAACGACCCAGAAGCAAGTAATTTCTTTGCGGATTCTATTTTACTGGTAGTCATCTTGCGTCTTCGCCCACCCAGTCTTCCTTGCGCCTTAGCAGCAACAAGACCAGCTCTAGTTCTTTCAGCAATCAATTCTCGTTCCATTTGAGCAAGACTTGCCATCATATGAAAAAAGAAGCGACCAGATGGTGTAGCTGTATCTACGTTATCTGTAAGACTCTTAAAATGAATATTTTTTTGTTGAAGTGTACTGGTTAATTCGATAAGTCCTTTAACAGATCTACCTAACCTATCTAGCTTCCAAACAATTAGAGTATCGCCTTCACGTAATATATCTAAGGCTTGTTGTAGCCCTGGTCGATTATTGTTTCTTGCGCCAGATATTTTATCTTGATAAATTTTTTCACAACCAATATTATTCAAGGCCGAGCATTGAAGTTCCAAATTTTGATCTTGAGTAGAAACTCGTGCATAACCAATTAACATATGTATATCTTCCTTTTGATTCTTAAAACCCATCTTAGCATAAGCTATTAAGAAAACAATTTCAAGAATGGTTTTTAAGAAGATGCCACCCTAGTAAATCCGTTAAAATTTGGAATGGCCCATTTTGTTCTCACAAACGGTCGTTTGTGAGAGCGGTAAATAATGAATTACCAATGCCTTAAAGTTAGGTAATTCATTTAGTAAATATATTTTTCTTTAGAAGAATTAAGTTTTTTGGTAGGTGGGGATTCTTTTTCTGCTATTATTTTTCTTCTTTTTTTATTGCTGGCTTGTTGATGATTAACAAATTGATAAGCAATATTGGCACATATAGATGTTTTCTCTTGAATATTTATATGTTCAATTTTTTCTGATTTTTCTGATGACTCTAATAAAAGTCGTTTCTTATGTAAAATTTCTTCTACTTTTTGATTTCTTTCTTTTCGCATGTTGTTTTGTTTAAACTTAAAATCACAATATACTAAAGAATTAGATTTAAAAATTGCATTGCATAACATATCAAAATGTATTTGACTTAAACGATCTAATTCACTTTGATCTAACTCAAGCCTTCTAAGGCATGGGCATTGGCAAATTGTGTTGCACAATATTTGAAAACAAGAAAAATCTAACTTATCAAGCCCAATTTCCATTAAGTCAAGAACTTGAAGATTTGGTGATGCAGCAATAGCATTTAATATTGTTTGTGTATCATCAAAATTTAATGTGTAAATCTGACTCCACGCTAAATTTAATGATTTTAATTTTGAACAACTAAGAATAATTTTACTTAATGCTTGAATATCCTTAAAATTACTATTTTCTATATTTAAACCAAACAAATTGAGTGATTCCATATTTAAACATTTACAAACTACATCACATAATGCCTGTAATCGATGCATACCACTTAAGATAGTAAGATTAATGTATCGTAAACCTAATGATTGAATGTTGGAACATTTATCAATAAAGTCGCATACTTGTTGAAATTCAGCATCAGTTAAACTTTCCAATCTCAAATCACGAGTTATTTGCAAATCAAGAATTTGTTCGTATTTCTCATCATATTGAACACTAACGTCTAATAGTTCTTGAATATTATTTATAATGATTCTCATTAATTTAATTTTACCCCTACACACCTTTAAGCTTTAAATTTATTTTGTTTTTATTTAACAGAATAACACAATTTTTTTTACAAGCAAATATAAATTTAGTTGTTTAGTTTAGCTATTTTGGCTTACAGATATTAATAATTAGCTACACTAAATATAATTATGCAATTAATTACTATGTATGTTCATAATAAATATAGATATGCAGATATATGCCATATACACCTAAAGAACAGCCAGAAAATGGATTTGAAACTCCTTTTGGCAATATTCCCATGGCCGCAAAACAAGAATGGTCTGAGGATAAAATTGACGCTAATGAAGTATTCCAAGAAGATTGGTTTTTTCCAGAGGAATTAATAGACTCTAAAGGCACTAAATGGGTTAGGGAAAACAGTTCATACTCAACAACAATATCTTATTATGCTCCTAGTAAACAATCTTTTTATGAATATCATATTACATTCCCCAGAGAGTATCTAGAAGGTTCTCAGCCTCAAATTACTTTTCACGAAACGTATCCAGGATCACCAAAAACTAATATTACCGTTAATATAACGCAAGACGGTAAGGTAGCAACACAAGAAACAACTATTGAGTCACCCAAATCATTAATAGAAAGTCTAGCAATCTACCAAAAAGATAGACGCGAAAATGTATTAAAAAAGTTTAGATCGAAAGCCGAACAAAAACCAACAAAAAAGGCTCGCTCCCTTGATGAAATAGGCCAAGATTTTCAGGTAATGCCACAATCTTCATCCTCATCCTCATCGTCATCTTCAATAGAAAAGCCAGATTTAAAATCTGAAGAAAAAATAAAGAAAGGCCGAGGATTTACAGAACAAACTGAGCAACCCGTTAAAAGACATAGAGTTGAAAAGAAAAGATAATATTATCCCAAACCTTAGATAGTTTAAATTTTTAATGTTCTTAGGTTAAATTCCTCGCCACATTTAGGCTCACCATGTTTCTGTCGTTACAAAAGCTACAATATTTTATATGTTTCCAGATTAAGAGAATTAATAAATTATTAGTTACGCCTAACCACGTTTGGCGGCCCCACACCAAACGCACTCGCGCGTTTCCTACAAAAACACTGAATAAATCAGGAATTTTATACAATCTTCAGGAAATAATTTAACAACAAAACATACAATTAAAATTATATGTCATTTTATCCCAATTGTATGCCAATTTATGCCATAAATTTATTTTTTGTAACTTATTGATCTATAAAAAGTTTTTAAAAATAATATTTTATAGCTAGCATAAACTAGCATACGTTTGGGATAAATTCAGCATATATTTGGGATAATTTGTACTAATTTCGGCATATTTTGGCATACAATTGGGATAATTTGTCATACAAATTTTCTATTAATAATGCTAGTTTTTATAAAAATATTTAAATTTGTAGATTAACTAACGGACAACTGTTTTTCTGAACACATTTTATCAAGAAATTTATTAGTTGATTTACGAGCTTCTTCAATTATAGTATCGCCACCTTCAACAGTTTCAGTTACAAGAATTTCAAGTAATTTACAGATAAGCAGTTGGTACTCTATACTCTTCTTTTGAACAGAACTTACTGTGTTGTCATCTAAATTAGATAAAGCACCTGTAAAGGCATTTTCAACAATATTTCTAATCAACGATGCAGTCTTGACTTTTAACCTAAACGATTCTGATTTCATCCAAGAATGTAGTTGTTTATCTAAACTAACACAAAGTTGTCGATCTTTATTTTTGGTACCACTAAAATTTAATACTTCTAATAATTCGTTAGTTTCTTGAAATGCTTGATCTCGCATTTCCTCACCGTTGTCTTCAGTGGAAAGAATAAACCTTTCCACTAATTTAGCTGCAAAAACTATATCTCCCAGTCTAGATCTATAGTTTGGTGTCATTGGTTGATTTTGGTTAAGTTTAACACGATTAAATTTTAGTTCACCTTGTCGCATTTTTTCGTATAACAGATCTCTAATAAATTCTGAGATAGTTATTCTGTTACTATGACTACAATCAACAAGCCATATTACTAAGCGAGAATTAAACCTTATACTAACTGTAACCATTATAACAAACCTTTTATTTAATCTTATTTAGAAGAATATATAAATTATAATAATTATACAATTTAAAAAATTAAGCTGCTCACATACTGTCTTAAATCATTTATATAGTTTTTATAAATACACATTTATATATTTTTGCCTTTTTTAGCCGTAATTAACAAAAAATATTATGGCAAGGCTTATAAATATCACTAATTGAGGCTTTAAAAATAGTAGTTTTAAAAAAAGTAGTGATATTAGCTGTAATACTAATATCACTAAAAAAACCAATATCTATATAACAAAAACAACAGCAGTAGTCCCAAACCTTTTATCTTGTTTTAAGTAAGTTTGTAGGGTTATTATAATTAAAATTATAGTTAAATTTTTCTAACAAATATTTTTGCTTTTTTAGGTTGTCTAAAGTTGTTTAATAAACAAAAGCTTAAATATAAAAATTATAAAATTTAATTACTTGCTGCGGTTGATGTTTTTGTTTATAATAAAAAAAATCGTCAACCACAATTGTGTAGGGAAAATATGGATCATAAAAATGTATGTCCCAAGATGTCTATTGCTGCTGCAGCTAACTTTCTTGGGGTGTCAATGCAAGCTATACATAAGCAATTAAAAGCCAAAAAACTAGAATGTCCAAAAATCGGAAACAAAAGCTATATAGATTATTTTATTGCTAAAAAATTATTTGAAATAAAGTTTCAACAGCAAAAAATAGTAAGTCAAATTGTAAAAGGTGGAACAGGCAAAACAACTACAATAGATTATATAGCAAATTGTGCAAACACATACGGTGCAAAAGTTCTTAAAATTGACATTGATCCTCAAGGAAACCTAACAGACTTGAATAGGATAGATCCAGACAAATATCCAGTTTTAATAGATATAATAAAAAATAATTATCCGGTTGAAGAAGCTATTGCAAACGTTTGTCCCGGGATAGACATAATCCCTAGCAGAATAGAGAATGTAATTCTAGATAATGAAATAACTGCAAAACGCATGAACCTTACAGATATTTTTAACGATATCTTAGCTAATGTAATAAATAATTATGATTTTATATTTATTGATTGTCCTCCAACAATGAGCCAATCGGTCACTGCTGCCAGTTTATTTGCCAGCACAATATTAGTTCCTCTAAATCCTGAAAAATTTAGTGCAAAGGGTTTAAAAATTCTTAAAGAAGAAGTAATCACTTTATCCAAAAATTTTAAAAAAAGATTAGAATACAAAGTTTTTTTAAACAAATTCAGCAACAAAACAATATTATCAGATAAAGCTATTGTATCTCTGCTTAATGATCCAAAGCTCGAAGGAAAAGTCATCAAAACTATGATTCCTTTTTCCCAAGAAATCCCAAATTTATCTGATTTAGGTATAAATGCATTTTCACATCTAAAAAAATCTGCAATTAGAGATGACTTTGAAAGGCTAACAAGAGAAGTTTTAGATATTCAAACAAATGAAAAAACAATTGAAAACAAAACAAAAGAAGAGGCTATAAAAACACCAGAAACAATGGTAGGAGAAATACATGCCTGATATGAGCCAAGCTTTAAAAAACAGAAAATCTTTTTCAAAAACAGCTTACAGGTCTTGGAACTTCTCTTCTGAGTCTAATGAAGAAATAGAGTTAAATAACAATCATTTTATTAATAAAGAAAAAACAATCCCCAACAACATACAAAACAATGATCAAGTTATTGAAAAAAATATATCAGAAAACGAACAGCAAGGCGTTAGCAAGGCGTTAGCACCCCAGCAGCAAGGCGTTAGCAAGGCGTTAGCACCCCAGCAGCAAGGCGTTAGCAAGGCGTTAGCACCCCAGCAGCAAGGCGTTAGCGCCCCCGTTAGCAAAAACAACACAATTATAGAGCCTCTGCTGGTTATACCTGCTACAGGAAAAGAATTAAAATTGCTTCTGTTTTTACACCAATTATGTGTTAACAACTGTTCATTAACAACTGCTGAAGTAGCAACAAAAGATTTAAATGATTTTCTTGGAATAAAATCAAACAGACTGAGAAATCTAGTATTAAGATTATCTAAAAAAAAATTAATAAGGGTGGTTATACAAAATTGTAGCAAGGAAAGTGCTTATAGAATTTTTGAATTTTCTAAAGAAATATATGATAAATTATTATGTAAAACAATATCAATTAATACCAACAATCAGTCATCTCAGGCGTTAGCAATCCCGTTAGCAGGTTTAAACGTATGTAGTAGTATTAATAATATAACTACTACATACTTACCTGAAGAATTTCAACTAATAGATTATACTTCATTAAAAGAAATCGGGTTTGACGACTCCCACTTAATTCAAATTTATAGAGAGCACAAAAAGAGACCGGAAATATCTTTATCTGCTGAAATTATTCAAAACTCAATTAACTCTTTTGCGTTTGATTTGAAATATAATGATGTAGCTCGAAGTTTTAAAAATTCTCCAGCAGTAGTTTTAACTTCTTTACTCAAAAAAGGGCAACCATATTCCAGTAAAACGCCAGATAAGGTTTTAACCCCACAAGAAGAAGCAAAACGAGATTATTTATTATCTCAAGAAAAAAAACAACAAAAAATCACAGAAATTGAAGCAAAAGCAAAAGACCTGGCTTTACAAGAATGGCTTAATTTATTACCAGAAGAAGAATTATTAATTTTTAATCAAGATTTACGACCAGAGGGCATGCCAGAAAGGTTATATCAACTATCAAGAAAAAAAAAGGCTGTAGAAACTGCAAAAGATTATTTTAACACAGTGTTGTGGCCAGAAAAGCTTAAACTAATTTTAGCAGCAGCTCCCGGTCAAAAATTGTATTTACTCTAAACTAAGAATTCTTTAATCAAAGAAAATTATTTAAAAATTATAACTTTTGCTACTACAAGCAAGGTTTACATAAGTTATTAATCAAAATCTAAGGCTGCCAAAAGCAAAATATATAAATTTTTTTATAATTAATTTAAGAAGTATTTATTAGCTCACTTAAATGTAACCCTCTAAGATTATCAATAATAACAGTATAAATTTGCTCCCAGCTATCTACAAAATAATGAATAAATAAGCCTCTAATTTTTTCCCATAATCTAAGCTTACTTTGAGTTTTCTCTAACGCTGCTTTAAAATATTTACAGCAAAATTCCTGAATTTGGTCAATTAAAAATGCTTGAAACATCAAATACGCTAGCACCGTACTTAAATATTTGTAGCCATGACCAAAATTGTGTTCAAATTGGTAGCCTTGATTTTTTAAAGTATTAAAGGTTTCATTCTCTATGCGCCATCTACACCTCCCACTTTTAGTTAATTCTTCTACATTATTTTGATCTAATGGTAAATCAGTGATCCAGCAGAAATATTGCTCTTTTGGTTGATTACTAATAAAAACTTGAAAAAGATTTACTTTAATATCTTGATTAGAATCATTTAATGATAAATTATTACAGAATTTATAGTTAAAAATGACGCCGTCTCTTATATAACAAACTTCCTCTTTTTTAGCGTTATTATATGCATCAAATAAATAAGGTAGATCTTTTTCTTTAGCGGTAATAATAAAAGGTAATTCTAGTTTTTGTAATAATCTTATAATAGTGCTATCCGCATATAATGCATCTAATAGTACTATCATTTTCAAATGTGGGTGATAGTTACGTAAGCTTTGTAATAATCTTTTAGCAGCATTATGTTCACAATCATTTTTCGTAACACCATCTTGTTTAGTTGTTGGTTCAAGTATTAAAGGAAATACTGTTTTGTAATTAGGGTGGGCTATAACTGCTGTTAACATTTGATGCTGATATGTTACTGTTCCATCTTTATGATTTTTTTGGCAACAAGATTCACAATAAATGTTATTAGAACTAAAATAACCAGTACCATCTATCGGTACTAAACAATAATCTTTAAAATATCTGTATTGTTCTAAAACTTTAGCTCTTTGTATTAAAGCTATAGTTTTGTTAATAGTTTTTTGTAAATATTGCGGTAAAATTAAATCTAGTCTTTCTCGCATTTGGGTATCGCTAGGGGCTTGTTGTATATTATATAAAGCACTTAAATTATGTTTAACCATTTCATCTGATCTGGTTGCTATATCAAATTGTAATAAAGACGGATATTTTAATCCAAACATTGCTAATCCAGCCATTAAAACATCAGGTAGAGATATTTCTGCTGTTCGTTTTACTGAATCTTTAATTAATTCAAAAGATTTTCTAGTTGATTTTAGCAATCCAGGCAAACATAAATGCTTTTTCATTTTTTTTACTAATTGCTTTGGTTCCATGTTAACCTACCTTTAAAAATTGATTAACCTATAACCAAAGTTTACGAAAAATATTTTTTTAAGTCACTAAATATCTAACAAAATAAAAGAGTTTTTTATTCACCGGGAACTGCTGTAATTTTAGCTAACGGTTGTTCATAAAAAATAACGTAGAATTAGTAATGGTTTTATCTTTATTATTAAAAATAAACACACTATATCAGAGGATCATTACCTTTTTCTAAGAATAGCTAAAATCTCACATAAAATAGCGCTTTTATCTTTAATATTGAAGTTGCGTTTTGTGAAATAATGTACTACACGCATTAAACGTTAGGTATAACGCTAAATAACTTAACGGTAAAGGAGTACATTATGTTCATTTACAAAAAAACAGATAAATTAATTTTAGGCTTAATTTGTTTTTTTATATCCTATCAAGCTTACCCAGATTCTAAGAAATTAAACTCAGGAGCATTTAATACATATGCAGTAAGTATGTATTCGAGCATATTAGATAAGCTTTTATTGTTCAAAAACGATAGGTTTAAGGTGTTTTATGGTGGCCCAGTTTCTCGCAATAACGGGCAAGGTGTAAAATGGATAATGCCAATTATATTTCAAGATGAACAATACAAAACAAGAGCTTTATATGACGTTTTATTTGTTAATTGTGATCCTGAAAATGCTAATGGTGCAAAAATTTTATTCTTGAATGTATCGGATGCTAATGTTAAGTTTAAAAATTTATTATCAGAAGATTACAAAATTTTTCATAAAATCATAAGCGGTAAATATTCAAAAAATAAATATATTGTTATTCGTCAAATGGATTTTGGAATGGTTCACTATCCAGATATTTTTATTTCATCATTGTTTTCTAGGTGCTGCGATGGTGATATGAGCACTATGTTACAATTTCTTAATCAGAGATTTAGAACAGAAAGAGCCTATAAAACCATTTTTAAAACCAAACAAGAGGATATTGTGTTAACAGAAGATGATCAAAGAATAGTTTATGAACCAATTTTAATGAAAACCGAAATAAATAATAATTTTTATTCATATTATGTAACTAAAATAATTATCAAGAACGACAATTGGAAATTATATTATATTGCTACAAAGAATAAGAATTATAAAAATATCGCAACAGATAAGGTTCTTACCAGATTGGATTCAGGTTGTGTTTCTGGACAGATTTATGGCGATGATTCTTGTGATTGTGCCGAACAATTGTACGAAGCCTTAAAAAGCATGGTTGAGAATGTTGATTTTAGTGTGGTAATTCATATACCGGCTCATGATGGAAGAGGATTTGGAACGGCATTAAAAGCTGAAACCGAAATCTATAAAATTGGTGGCATCGGAAGAGTTAACGAAGTGAAACACCCTTTAAATACGATAGAAGCATCTAAACTACTATATGGTCAAAATCCATATGACTTGAGAACTTATGATGGAGCCGCTACCATTTTAAAAACTATAAATGTAAAAAAAGTATTACTAATTACTGATAGTCTTTCAAAAACTAATGCGTTAATCAAAAATGGAATAAAGGTTACCAGAGTAAGGACCAACTCCAATAAACCGTCCTGCATCAAACATTTGCTTGCAAAAAGAAATTCAGACTCTTATTATTCAGAATAGTATTTGGATAAATTATTATGTATAAATATTTAGTTATATTTTTTATAAGCTTCTTAATTAGTAACAGTCTCTTTGCTGAGCAACCAATAGAAACGTTAGATAAAAGGATTAAAGATACAAATTCCTTAGTTTGCGTTGGTCTTGATCCAGACATTAACAAGATACCAGAAAGCATTAATAGTTTAAAAATTTCAAATGAAGATAAAATATATAAATTTTTAATAGAAGTTGTTGATATAACTGCTCCCCATGCTTCTGCATATAAAATACAAAAAGCTTTTTTTGACCAATTTGATGGTGGACATGCGTTATTAAGAAAAGTTGTTTCTTACATACACAATAATCATAAAGGAATATTGGTTATAGTAGATTGTAAAATAGGTGATACTGACAACACTATGAAGGCTTATATGAAGAATATATTTAAAGATATTCGTGCTGACGGTGTTGTTGTAAATCCTTATATGGGCGATGATGTGTTAGAACCGTTTATGCAGGATCAGAGTAAATTGGGAATAGTATTAATACAGACTAGCAATCCTAATGCTAAAGTCGTACAAGAATTAACATTAAAAAATGGGAAAAAACTATGGGAAGAAATGTTAGACATTTTAATTACAAGGTGGAATAAAAATAGAAACTTAATACCAGTATTATCCAGTAATGTGGGGTACGCAAACTATTCGTCAATAAGAAAAAGCATTCCCCAAGATATGCCAATCTTACTTGCTGGCGTTGGGCTGCAAGGAGGAGATCCACAAATTATTAAGCAATTACTTAATAATAATAAAAGAGGGGTTTTTGTTAATTCGTCTAGAGGGATATTATACCAGTATAATACAAAAGATCAAAATTGGAAAAAGGCAGTTTTACAATCGGTGGTGGAGTTAAAAACTATTTTAAATAAATCAAGAGAACTATAATGAAAGTCTTTAAATGTCTATTTATAGCAACTTTGTTAGTAATTATTACTATTAATGCGTACGCTATTTCAGGAAAAGAAGGAGGATTTTTACTGATTACAGGTCCTTCTGGGAGCGGAAAGTCAACAATCATTTCTTATTTAAAGCAAATTGATCCTAGGTTTGTTTATGTTACTCCATATACTACGCGTAAACTTAGACGTGGAGAACACGATAAATTATCCATTAGTGTAAAACAAATGAAAAAACTAGAAAAAGATAAAAAATTATTGGTTGTTAATAAAATTTATGGGATATATTATGGAACTCCCAAAACTATTATTGACGATGCTATAAACCAAGGTAATTTCCCAGTATTAGATTGGCCAATAGAAAAAATAGATATAATGAAGAAACATTATAACAATAACATTTATGTAGTTTATGTATTACCAGAAAATATAAAGGAATTAAAAAACAGGCTAACTAAAGATAAACGAGATAAAGATGGACAAAGGTTAAGCTTAGGTATAAAGGAATTAAAAAACAACCTTCAAGGGTTATATGACAATAATATAGATTTAAAGATTATAAATAAAAAGCATGAAGAAAAAAAAATAGCTGAAATAATATACGATAAATTTATCAATAATGAGAAAGTTGACTACCAGTCACGCAAAAGTCAAGTTTAATTATTAACATAATCAAACTTTAAACAGAAGGCCTAGAGATACGGTTTTTTTCTTTTAAAATCCAGATTGTTTGGATATGAGAGCATTCTCTGTTTGTTGGTGATTCAGAATAAAACTTACAAGTGCAAGAATACCTATCCTCATGTTTTGTTACAACATAATTACCATGAAACCCGCGTACTAAATATAAATTTGGTTTATCTAAATCTTCTATTGTTTTATTTGTTATATACGAAATAGTATGTTTAAATAATTTTAATAATTCTGGTATTCTATTTTGAGCCATATATAAATTAAACAAATATAGAATTTTTTCTCTATTTTCCTGATTTTGAGCTAAGAGCAATTTTTCTTGTTCCAAGATAGATAAAATTAATATAGGTAATTGTTCACGATTTTCTTCAGTTACGGTAATACAATAGTATTTTTGGTTATCTTTATATTTTCTAGCCCAAACTTCATCATCGTGTACTATAGTAGCTAACAACGGTTTATTAGAATATATCATTTTATCAACGGTGTTTAAGAAATTTTTAGCAAGAACTTGCATGCGACCAATTTCGTCAAGACATAATATTTTTACGTTTTGATTATCAACAACATCATCTAAGTAAGGTATTAATTCTCTTTCTAACAAATCAATGTTTACTGAAAATTTTCCCATATTAGGATCACATTTTTGGGGGCTTATACTGGCCATTAATGATGACTTATCTGATTGTAAATATTTTACCTCAAACCCTGTTCTACGATCATCATAACGAATTTCTTGTACTATACAGCCTCCTACAGTACCAGCAGGAAGTCCTATAAGCACTTTTTTTAGTATAGTTGTTTTGCCAATCTTACTTGGGCCAGATAAAAAAATTTTTACTGGGTGTGCTCGTGAAGTAAACATATTTATCGGCTAATAATAAATATAAAAGTAAATTTATAAGTTGTTGAATTTATTATTTATAATAATATAATTTTATACTTTAAACAATACACAAGCGCTTACAAGGATTTTTAATATGTTGAAAAGAGACAGGAGCAATGCCCAAGAAAGCTTATTCTACTATTCAAACCATAAAAAAGCAAAGACAAACAGTTTATATGAACAAGAAATTACACAAGATGGAAGGCCAACAAGTAGTAACCAAAGCAATAATAACGATACAGATAATAAAATTAAAATGATATACAATAGCTATACTAAATGCAGAGGTACTCCACAACTCTTACAAATATTTTGCAGTAAATGTAATAATTATATTATGACTTATCAAAAAGATGGTCCTGGTGAATTATTACGTTGCTACCTTGATAGAATCCATTTGCCTAAAGAGCTTAATAAAAGGCAATTTGAACATTTCAAAAAATCTGAAGCACCTAAATTAGAGTGCAGTACATGTGATTCTGTTATTGGTGTTCCAATGATCTATGAAAGGGAAAACAGGCCAGCCTATAGAATGAATAAAGGCAAAAGTTTTTTTAAAAAAATCGGTCTCAATTTGCGGTAATTTGAGCTATATTTCTATGTTTGGCGATAATCTAAGTTATAGTACTCCACGTCTTCTATAATAAACAAAAGTTATAGACATAGCTTCTGGTTTTGCAAAGTTAGTTGTACCAAAAGTTATAGTCAAGAGCATGGTTATTAAGCTAATTACTTACCCTTATCACAAACGACCGTTTGTGAGAACAAAATGGGCCATTCCAAATTTTAACGGATTTACTAGGGTGGCATCTTCTTAAAAACCATTCTTGAAATTGTTTTCTTAATAGCTTATGCTAAGAT
>Ga0187886_1002434_pt1 | contig 14986 bp, 13 predicted proteins | sample June2016WEW_20_1_FD_133001 | JGI IMG/M metagenome (GOLD analysis project Ga0187886, IMG submission 133001) | Peatland microbial communities from SPRUCE experiment site at the Marcell Experimental Forest, Minnesota, USA - June2016WEW_20_150 | ecosystem: Environmental > Terrestrial > Soil >... | reverse complement strand
TTCTGGAAGATCATCGAGGCAGTGAAGCTGCAGATCGACGGGGACGATCTCCTCGCCCCACTTCTGAACGGGTCGCGGTGGAGCATCGCCCGCAACACCTACATCACACCGGGCTTCCGAATCGCCGCATCCCTGGGTATGAGCCTGTGAGCGACGCGACGACAGACAGAGGGCACCTGGCGGATCGGCGACGCGTCCTGGCGAGCCTTGCGGCTGCCTGCCTGGTCCATGCTGCGATACTCGTGGCGCTCGCACTTGGCGTGGGCATCGGCGTCGCCGCGCGCGTGACCCCGCCGGTGACGATCGATCTCCAGCTCTCATCAGAACCCGGCACGGACGCACTAGCCGCCTCGGCAGGGTCCGAAGGCGCCCCTGCCGGAGGCGGGGCAGGGAACACCGGCACGGCGTTTGTCGGACCGGCAGCCGGCACTCCTGCCGCGCCCACGGCACCTGCCGCGCCCACGGCACCTGCTGCGCCCACGGCACCTGCTGTGCCCGCAGCAGTCTCTGGCGGTCAGGGCTCAGACTCAGGAGGCTTCGTCATCCCCACGCCGCGTGCTCAGCCTTCAGATTCCACGACAGCCCCTCCGACCGGGCCCTCCTTCCGCGAGGCCGGTGGAAAAACGGGCGTCGTGCAGGGAATCCCATCGGTTCCCAGTCCTGCCCCAGCGCCGAGCGTGCCTCCGGTGGCGCAGGGGAAGGGCCCTGGCGCAGCCGCTTCGTCGGGCGCCGGCTCCAGCTCCGCGCAGCGTAGCGGGACGGGCGTCCTGGTGACGGGCTCCTCGGGGTCCGCATCGAGCGGATCTCTGGATCTCAGCCAGCTGGACAAGGCTCTCGCCGGCGGGGCTTCCACGAAAGGCGCCGGCAAAGGCGGGAGTACCGGCTCGAGCGGCAGCACAGGCAGTCCCAGCACGGGCGGGGCTGGCGGCTCGGGCGGGAGCGGGACGGGTGCGGGAGGCAGCGGCAGCTCCGGCGCAGGCAGGGGTGGCCAGAGCTACAGCGTCGTCTGGGAGGGGGCTGACTCCGGGAAAGGACGCACTCTCCTCTCGAAGGTCCTTCCGAGAATTCCTTCATGGGTGAGCGCCCAGGGCCTCACGCTTTCGGTCACCGCGAGCGCCACCGTCCTCCCCGACGGCGTCTTCAGCGGAGTGGCGATCCAGCAGTCATCCGGCTACGCCGATGTGGACGCGGCGGTCATCGACGCCCTCCGCAGGTGGCGGTACACGCCCGCCGAAAGTGGCCTCCCGGCCAAAGGACACTTTTCGTTCGTCATCCTGCCGGGATGAGCCCCGCGCGGCCATGATCCCCGCCATATGCCGGCGCGCGCTCTCACGTTGACACCTCCCGGATATAGCAGTACAATCTAAAAAACTCCTGGGGAGGGGACAATGATCTTTTCTATTGGTGATCTGATCACCTTCGTCGTCGTCCTTCTCATGCTCGTCATCTTCCGGGCGCTCGACAGGAACAACAGATCGCTCGAAAAGCTCAAGAGATTCAGCGACAAGATCACGGAGAACCTTTCTGCGCTCGTCGAGCAGAAGACCGGGCAGGTGAAAGACCTGTCCCTCGAGCTGCAGGCGAACCTGAAGACGGGAAGGGAGATCCTTGCCCGCGCCCGGGGGGTCGAGGAGCTGCTTCAGGGCAGGACCACGGACGTCAAGGAAATCCAGAACCGCTTCGCAGAGTACGACAAAGGGCTGGCCGAGCTGACTGCCATGTCGGCGAGGGTGGACAAGAACCTTCTGCGCATCCGGGACGAATCGGATTTCGTGGAAGGCGTGGGCCGCAGGATCGAGGAATCATCGAAGCGACTGGAGCTCGTCGAGAAGCAGATCCCCGAGCTCCAGCAGGGCTTCGCCGCGCACGCACGCGAGGAGCTGGAGGCTGTCCGTGTCGAGGTCGTCGCGGGCGCTGAAGAGAAGCTCGCCTCTCTTTCCCACCAGCTCGCAGAGTCGGAGAAGAAGGTGAAGGATTTCTCCGCCTACATCGCGCGCCTGGAAGCGCGTGAAGAACAGACGGAGAAGGAGAGGCTCGGGGCGCTCGGCAAGGCGTTGAATACATTCGAATTGGATATGAAGGGTAAGCTTGCCCGCGCCGCCCAAAGCGGAGAGACCCTGGAGGGCGAGGTGTTCGCCCGGTTGAGCGCCCGGATCCAGGAAGACGAGTCGGCCATCGCGAAATCGATCCAGACAGTCGAGATGCGGCTCTCCGACTACCAGGGGGACGTGGACTACCGGGTGAAGGCGTTGGAAGAGTCCAACCACGACGTGGACGCCCTTCGCGCATCGCTTTCCCAGACCATGGAGAAGATGACGACCGGCGTGCGCACGGAGATGAAGGGGCTGAGCGCCGAGCTGATCGCGGGATGGACGGCGGAGATCGCCGGAGCATCCGCCGCGAGGGAACAGCTCAGGGCGGGGATGGCGGATCTGGAGACAGGGCTTGCAGGGCTGAAGACCAGGGCCTACCAGGACGTGGAGAAGAAACTGTCCGTTTTCGAGGACGAGTTCTTCGTGGGCTTGAGGACGCGTTCCAGCGCGATGCAGGAAAAGCTGCAGGCCTGGCAGGCTGAAATGGAGACCCGCGCTTCCACGTTCGAGACCGACGTGAAAGAGCGAATTGTCTCCGCGGACGAGTCCATCCAGGCTCTCCGCGAATCGGTGCGCCAGGAAATGGAGAAGACGAAGAAAGACACCTCGCAGTCCTTCGAGAAGGATCTTGAGGGGGTACGGGATACGCTGGAGGCCGGGACGCGAAAGATGCATCGGGAAATCGAGGCACGTCTCAAAGAGCTTGCCGGCGAGCTCGACGCCGGGCGCAAGGAAATCGCAGAGCTGTTCGAGGCGTCCCGCGCCGAAGTCGCGGTCTGGGAAGGCAAGGCCCGTCAACAGCTGGCGGAAGCCGAGCTCGCGATGGCGGAGAAAATCTCCACGCTCTCCGGAGAGGCGGCCTCGTCGATCGGCGCGGTCCGCGACGGGTTCACCGCCCAGCGCGAGGATCTCCTGGCACGCATGCGCGACATGCAGGTGGACGTCGAGGGACGGATCAAGGAGCACAAGCAGCAGCTCACGGATGCCCGGGAGAAGTCCGAGGAAATGCAGGAGAAGCTCTTTGGAAAGATCGAGGAGAGCTACCGGCTCCTTTCCGTGAACATCACGGAGATCGACAAGCGGGTGAAGAACTTCATGGGCCAGACGAGGCTGTTCGAGCGCGCGGACTCGCTGAAGGCCGCCCTCGAGGGCACGATCGACGAGATGAAGAAGGAAATGGGGAAGCTGAACGCCGACCGCTCCGAGATCACCGAGATCGAAATCCAGCTCTCCCGCACGAAGAAGCTCGCCGACGAGGTCTCGGTGAAGCTCACCCGTTTCCTGTCGGAGAAGCGGCGCATCGAGGACATGGACAGCGAGTTCAAGAAGATCATCGCGCTTTCCCGGGACGTGGATCTGAAGATCGACACGCTCTCCTCCAGCAACGACGCCCTGCAGCAGATCCAGGCGAAGATCCGGCAGTTCGAGGACATGGGAAAGGCCGTGGAGGGCGGCTTCGAGAGGCTGGAGAAGAAGCGCGAGATCCTCAGCATCACCTCCGAAGGCGTGGACAGGAACTTCCAGCGCCTCGAGGGGATCGAGAAATCCCTCCAGGAGGCGGACAGGGCCGCCGACGATCTTGCCGCCAAGGTCCAGGACCTGCGCTCTGAATACGAGACGCTCGCGGGCAACAAGAAGGACGCGGACTCGGCCATGGAAACCGTGGGAAAGCTCCACGGGATAATGGCGGAGCTGGAATCCCGGCTGGAAAAGGCGCAGAACTCACGGGAGTGGATGGCGCGCACGGAGACCCGTTTCGAGGAGATCGGGCGCCAGGCCCAGGAGCAGGTGCGCCTGCTTGAATCCATCATCAAGGCAGAGACGAAGAAAGAGAAGCCCGACCGCGGGGCGCCCCCCCTCGACAAGAGGGAAACCGTCGTGAAGCTTTCCCACCAGGGCTGGTCAGTGCAGGAGATCTCCCGTGTGACTCAGCTCAGCAGGGGAGAGGTGGAGCTCATCCTGGAGCTCGCGCCCAAGGTCTGATCAGTGCGCGGGGTCTCCAGGCTGCTCCTCCGCGCCTGAGAAAGTGCTTGACCCGACGCGAAGAGCGCTGTTACCTTTACTATAAATAATTTCTCTCCAGGCGGTACTGATGTCAAAGAAGAAGGACCAGGAAGAAGTATCCGAGGGGCCGCAGAACAGGTCCGGCCCCGAGCCCGAGCAGGGCTCCGCGGCCGCAGAAGGTGCGCCCGACGGTGACCCGTGTGCGAACGTGGAGGAACGGATCGTCGGGCTGGAGAAGGAAATTGCAGATCTGAAGGACAAGCTGCTCCGAAAGCAGGCCGACTTTGAGAATTTCCGCAAGCGGATGCTTCGCGAGCGTGAAGATGCCGCGCGATATGCCAATGCCTCGCTGTTGAGCGACCTCATCGGGCTCATCGACGATTTCGAGCGCGCAATCCGCTCCGCGGAGGAGTCCCGCGACTTCGGTACCTTCCTGCAGGGCATCAGCATGATCGAAAAGCAGTTCGTCGAGATGCTCGAGACCAGGTGGGGACTGAAACGCTTCACCTCGGTCGGTGAAGGATTCGATCCGAGCAGGCACGAGGCCGTTCTGCGCGTGGAGGGGCCAGCCGGCAGCAAGCCCACGGTCGTGGAGGACTACCAGAAGGGTTACTACCTGCACGAGCGCGTGCTGCGGCCCGCGAGGGTGAAAGTCATGGTTCCGCCCCCCGACGGGGCCGCGAAGGAGAGCACGGATGACGGCGCGAGGTAGGGGGAAGGCCGGATGGGCAAGATCATAGGGATCGACCTCGGCACGACCAACTCCTGCGTGGCCATCATGGAAGGCGGCCAGCCCGTCGTCATCCAGAACTCGGAAGGTCAGCGGACCACACCCTCCATCGTCGCCTTCACGGACCGGGAGGAGCGGCTCGTCGGCCAGCCGGCGAAGAACCAGATGATCACGAATCCCGAGAAAACCGTGTACTCGATCAAGCGTTTCATGGGGCGCCGGTTCGACGAGGTGCGGGCAGAGACGAGCAGGGTCGGGTTCAAGGTGACGGAGTCGGGCAACGACGTACGCGTGGAGATCCGCGGCACCCGCTACTCGCCTCCCGAGATCTCGGCGGCGATTCTCCAGAAGATGAAGAAGACCGCGGAGGACTATCTCGGGGAGACGGTGACGGATGCCGTCATCACGGTTCCCGCGTATTTCAATGATGCTCAGCGCCAGGCGACCAAGGACGCGGGGAGGATTGCGGGCCTCGACGTGAGGCGGATCGTCAACGAGCCCACCGCGGCCGCCCTTGCCTACGGCCTGGACAAGGGTGGGCGGGAAGAGACCATCGCGGTGTACGACCTGGGAGGCGGGACCTTCGACATTTCCATCCTGGAGCTCGGGGACGGCGTGTTCGAGGTGAAGTCCACCAACGGCGATACACACCTCGGCGGCGACGATTTCGACCAGCGGATCATCGAGTGGCTCGTGGGGGAGTTCCGGAAGGAGACCGGCATCGACCTGCTGCGGGACCGCATGGCGCTGCAGCGACTCAAGGAAGCGGCAGAGAAGGCCAAGATCGAGTTGTCCAGCGCCCAGACGACGTCGGTCAACCTGCCTTTCATCACCGCCGATCAGAGCGGAGGGCCGAGGCACCTCAACCAGACCCTCAGCCGCGCCCGGCTCGAGCAGCTCCTGGAAGACCTGTTCGAGAAGACGCGCGGTCCCTGCCTCCAGGCCCTGCGAGACGCAGGCCTCGGCCCGAAGGACATCGATCACGTCATCCTCGTAGGAGGCTCCACCCGCATTCCCGCGGTGCAGGCGATCGTGCGGGACATCTTCGGCAAGGACGGCAGCAAAGGAGTCAACCCGGACGAGGTCGTGGCGGTCGGCGCGTCGATCCAGGGAGGCATCCTCGGCGGCGAGGTCAAGGACGTTCTGCTCCTCGATGTCACCCCCCTGTCCCTGGGCATCGAGACTCTCGGCGGCGTGTTCACCAAGCTCATCGACCGCAACACGACAATCCCCACCCGCAAAGGCCAGACGTTTTCCACCGCGTCGGACAGCCAGACTGCGGTCTCCATCCACGTGCTCCAGGGGGAGCGGGAGATGGCGGCGCAGAACCGGACCCTGGGGAGGTTCGATCTCGTGGGGATTCCTCCCGCCCCCCGCGGCATCCCCCAGATCGAGGTCACATTCGACATCGATGCGAACGGCATCGTGCACGTCTCGGCAAAGGACCTGGGAACCGGCAAGGAGCAGAAGATCCGAATCGAAAGCTCCTCGGGCCTGTCGGAAGACGAGATCAAACGGATGGTGCGTGACGCCGAGTCGCACGCCGCGGAGGACAGGAGAGAGCGAGAACGAGCCGAGACGAGCAACGCGGCCGATTCCCTGCTGTACTCCACGGAGAAGTCCCTGCGCGACCTGGGAGAGAAGGTGAGCGAATCCGACCGGCAGGCCGCGGAAACCGCCGCGGCCGAACTGCGCGCGGCCCTCGCCTCGGAAGACCCCGGGCTGATCAGGTCCAAAATGGAAGCGCTGCAGCGCGCCGCATATGCGCTTGCGGAGGAGGTCTACAAGGACGCCTCAGCCCGATCTGCCCAGGCCGGCAACCCCAGGAACGACTCCGGCAACGGAGAGAAGACGGGCGCGAAGCCCCGCAAGGGCGCCGGCGGGGAGCAGGGCTCCCGCGAGGGCGCCGAGGACGTGGACTACGAGGTCGTTGAGTAAGAGATGGCTAAGCGTGACTTTTACGAGGTTCTGGGCGTTCAGAAGAATGCCAGCCGTGAAGAGATAAAGAAGGCCTACCGCCAGCTCGCGATCAGGCATCACCCCGACCGAAACCCGGGGAGCAAGGAAGCGGAAGAGAAGTTCAAGGAGGCCACCGAAGCCTACGAGATACTGGCCGATGACCGCAAGCGCGCGACCTACGACCAGTACGGCTTTGCAGGCCTGAACGGCATGGGCCAGCCGACGGCGCAGGATTTCTCCACGATCTTCCAGGGATTCGAGGACATCTTCGGCGACGTCAGCGGCATTTTCGACTCCTTCTTCGGCGGCGGAGGGTCCCGCAGGCGCTCGTCGAGCCGGGGCTACGGCCAGCGCGGCTCCGACCTGCGCTACGACATGGAGATCAGCTTCCTCGAGGCTGCCTTCGGCGTGAAGAAGGAAGTCACGTACGCCCGTGCGGAGCGCTGTGACGTCTGCAAGGGAACCGGCGCGGACAAGGGCAGCGGCAGGAAGCTATGCCCCACCTGCGGAGGCTCGGGCCAGGTCCGAAGGAACTCCGGGTTCTTCTCCATCGCCTCCACGTGCCCAAGCTGCAACGGTGAAGGTGAGATCATCGAGAAACCGTGCGCCGAATGCCGGGGCACGGGCACGCTCCGTAGGTCCCGCACGATCACCATCACGATTCCCGCGGGCATCGAGGACGGCAAGCGCCTCAGCCTCGCCGGCCAGGGAGACGCAGGCGCGAGCGGGGCGCACGACGGCGACCTGTACGTGTTTCTCAGGGTGCAGCCGCACGAGAGCTTCGAGCGGGACGGCAAGGACGTGTACTGCGCGATTCCCATCTCGATGACGCAGGCTGCCCTCGGGGCTGACATCGTCGTTCCAACCCTCGACCAGAAGACGGTACGGGTGAGCATTCCCCCCGGCACGCAGAATGGCCGGGTCCTCCGCCTGAAGGGCGAAGGTATCCCCGAGCTCCATTCCTCCACGAGGCGGGGGGACATGTACATCAAAATCGTGGTGCGGATCCCCACCAAGCTGAGCGCGAAGGCGCGCGAGCTCCTCAAGGAGCTCGCCTCTGCCAACGGAGAGGAGTCCAATCCCCGCCCCATTCCTCTTGCCGAGCTGAAGAAGTAGATCCAGATGAGAAAGCCGCCCGGTGCCGGGCGGCTCGATGGTTCCTGCGCGATGCGCGCGGTCAGATCACCCGATATTTGATCCCCACCACCAGCGTCAGCGACCAGAAGGTGTCCTTGAAATTGCCAGCCGCGGTACTGTTCACCGTGGTGTCGGTGAGCCCCATGTCGAACTGAAGTGCGGGAGCGATGATGAGGCTGCCGCCGAGGGCGATGTCTGTCCCCGCGGTGAAGTGCAAGCCATATTCCCACTGATTGGTGTTGCTCGTGTCCAGCGTCTGGGGCCCGTTCACAAATACGCCCGTAATCTGAGGATTATAGCTAAGGTTTGATGTGCCCCCGAGGAAATACCCGATGAACCCGCCGGCACGGACTACAACCTGGATCGATGGAGTGAGAGGCACACGGCCCACCAGGGCAATCGGGATATTCAGGTAGCCGTAGTTGGAATCTGCAGTTTGATCGGACGTGAAAGGTCCTTGAGTGTAGCTGCTCCACGTGCTGTGGAAGGTGAGGTACGAATACTCCGCACCCACGGACACCCCGAGATCGATCGACCCGAGGTTGAGCAGGTACAGGTCTATGCCCACTCCGCCGCCCGCGGCCATGCGGGCCGCGCCAGTGACGCTGGTGTTGTCCGTCGTGCCCAGGGCGACGCCTGCGCCAGCCTTTGCCTCGACGTCCATCCCCAGAGCAGCGGCAGTCATCGGCAGTCCGATCGTCAGGAAACCCAACAGGATCAAAATGAAAAGCCTGTTCCGCATGATCGACCCTCCTAAAGTGTGTTGGCTATCTATGCATAGGCTCTCTATGCATAGATAGCCAATAGTAACATCGGAGGGTCAATAATTGTCAACAGGTATTTGTTTCAGCCCTGGCTCGACCTTGACGCGAAGTACTTCAAATCCCAGATCGTCTGCTGAGGCTGTTCGGCAACCATGGCCTGCAGCCTCCCCATCAGCCTCTTGAACACGCCCATTTCCATGAATGCCCGCGCGTAACGATTGTCTTCCCATGTGCCGATGGCAAGGGCTTTCGGGCGTGCGGTGAGAAACTGCATCCTGACGAATCCCTTCTGGGACCTGGCATGGTCGAGGATCTCGTTCTTCCAGACCTCGCACGCCAGATCGAAGGCTTCATCCTTGAAGTGGTACATCATGGTGGCCGTGTACATCTGTGCGACCTCCTTCGGCTCGTTATATAACACATCTTTCTCCTCCTTTCATCCCGCGTTCATGGGATTCCGACGCCCGACACATTAGTCTTGAATGCATGAACGGAGGTTCAACGATGAAACGAATTGCCTTGACGGCCCTTCTGATCGTGATTCCCCTTGCGCTTTTCGCACAAGCCCCGCAGGCTCCCGAGAAGAGAATGCTTCAGCAGCTCGGCTTGACGGATTCTCAGGTCAGCCAGGTGATGGACATCCAGTCAAAGACACGGGTGGCGATACGGCAGGACGCCGCCCAGGCTCGACTGCTGCAGGCACAGATCGAAAAGGCCATGATCGCCACTACCGTCGACATGCAGGCTGTCAACGGGCTGGTCGATCAGCTGTCCCAGGTCCGCGCCTCCATACAGAAGACTTTTCTGGCAGCACGGGTCCAACTGCAGCAGATAATGGGTCCCGACAATCTCCAGATCTACATGAGGCACATCAGGCAGCAATTCGCCCGCGGGTTCCTGGGGAGGCGGCCGGGCCCGAGAGACATGCCCGGTTCACGTGACGGAGGCGGCTGGATGTAGGGCGGGGCACCCGGGCACAACCTTTGCGGCGCCTCGGGTGCCCCTGGATTGCCCGCAGTCCGCGGGCCTGCTGAAATAGAAAGCTGTTTTCTCGCGGGGAAGGACACTTTTCCTCCTTTTCGCCTTCCCCGCTTTTTTCATTCTTTCCATTTCTATCATGTGACTGCCGAAGGACTCTGTCGCAAACGTGTCGCAGATCGTCACGATCGAAAAAACGGCCTTGACGGAGCGTGCAGGAAAGCTGAGCGCGGCCAAGCTCGATCTCCTCCTCACGGGAATCGACATCGTCCTCGGGCGCGAAGCTGCACAAAGCTCGGGCCAAATGATTCGCGAAGGCCCGACACGAGGTGTGGACCTCTCCCCTCCACTGCGATACCATTTGCTCATGCAGAATGTGGTCTCGATTTCAGCCGTGGCGGCCGCGAGCCTGCTCGTTGCCCAGGCCGCCCTTGTGCTCGTGCGTACCCCTTTGTGCGCGCGGCGTTCGGTCCCTCTTCTCCTTGCCGCATTTCTCATCATGCTCACTCTCCATGTCCTTCCGCCCCGCGGCTCAGCTATTCATGACCTCATCCTCATTGCCCTTCTGTGGGCTGCCGGCTCCTTCCTCATCCGCGCCTCCAACAGGAGGCTGTTCGGGTCGTGGGCGGGCGCCAACATCTCGTTCGTTTGCACCCTGGTGATCTCCCGTGCCCTCGGCCACGGGGACTCCGACGCCTACATGGCACTTCGTTCCTTCGGGATCACGCTCCTCGCAGCATTTCCACTCGGAGTCCTGTTCGAAATCTGGCGGAAGAAGCGCTCCCTGTCAGCGCTCGCAGCTTTCATTGCCGGCTCTCTGTGTTTGTGCCTTGCGGCAATCGAAGGAGTCGGAGGCATCGAATCCATCGGCCGGGGGCCGTTTGCCGCGGCGCCCGAGCTTCTCCTTTCGCTTTGTACGGGATGGCTCGTTTTTCAGGAAGGATACCCTGAGAGAACGGCTTGGCGCGGAAGCCTGCCAGGGCTCACGGGGAAGGAAGAGTTGACACATTCCCTTTACGCACGTCTGCTTGCCGCCGAGAATGCGCTTGTCGGGCAGGAACGAACAACGACCGCGGGTTTCCTGGCCCTCGGTGCGGCGCACGAGTTCAAGAATATCCTGTCTCTCGTCAGGCTCGCCGCTCATCGCGGGCTCGCGCAGAAGGATCCCGGAGAGAAAGACGAATGCCTGCGCCTGGTCGTGGAGCACACGAACACGGCCCGGAGCTCCGCGATTGAAGTTCTCGAGCGGATCTCATCGAACGGGGGAGAGGAGGCCTGCGCTCTCGATGCGGCCCGCGATTTCACAGGAACCGTTCGCCGGGCTGGCGCCGCCCTGCGGGGAGAGGGGATCATTATCGAGGCGGACCTTGGCGGAGGAGTCACCTTCCGTGCACGAAGGTTCGATGTGGAGCAGATCATCCTGAATCTCGTCCAGAACGCCGCCGAGAGCTACCGCAGATGCCCGGGCGAAGAGACCCGGACGATCAGGATCGTCGCGAGAGCTGAGGACGAATGTGCGATCATTGAAGTCCGTGATTCGGCAGGCGGGGTGGACGAGAGCGTGCGGCACAAGCTCTTCACGCCTTCACTTTCTGGCGCAGGGGGCAGCGGGCTGGGGCTCTACCTGTCCCACAACCTCGCCATGGCGAATGGGGGAACCCTTGACTACCAGCCTCTGGTCGGGGGAAGTGCTTTCGTGCTGGCGTTGCCTGCGGTTGCCGTCGAGTTCGCCCCGCCGCCTCCGCGCACATGAAAAAAGCGCCCCGGGTGGGGCGCTCTCTGATTCATTACCGTAATGTCACGAAGCCAACATCCTGATATTTGCAGTGTGCCCTGATGTGTCACCCAAGGTTCTGTCGGGGAAAGTGAGTGAGTTACCCAGGAAGTATCCGGAGCTGTCATAGATGTTGCCGTTTGTCGGGTGGATGCCTGTGAACTGTCCAATGTACGTTGTGGTAAGATAGTATGTGCCGTTGTTGAGCTTGGCAAAGCTGAAATAGTAGTGAACATAGATTCCGTCGTAGCTGCTGTAGTATTCACTCACGTTCGCGACTACGGCGAAGGTGCTGTCCATAAGGGTCACGTTCTCGTATGATCCGCCGGCCAGGAAGTCTGCGTGCCCCGTTGCCGATACCCATACGTCTATATTGATGACGTTGCTCGGGAAGATCGCATCCAGCATTGCATCGCAGCTCGAAAGCAGGAACAGTGAACCCACGGCAAGAAGAACCAACGGCAGTAGTTTTCGCATCTTCATTTTCTGCCTCCCTTAGAAGTAGATGACGAAGTTCAGGGTGGGAACCATGCCCTGCGTCAGGTCGGTCCAGTTGCCATGGATTGCCTGATGGACTGCTGCTTCCAGATCCTGGGTGCTTGCAAATACCTGGGTTCCCGAGAGGTTGATGCCCCAGAACCCGAACTTGAGGCCTGCGCCAAGCCTGGCATTCACACCGACTCTGCCATAATTCGTCCCGCCTCTGAGGTAGAGCATGTTCGGCCCGGCCTCGGCGTAAAGCAGGAACGGCTTCAACAAGATCTTCACGCCAATATCGAACATGTTCAGGAATCCGGGCACATAATAGCCGGGAATTGTATAGCCGCTGCTCGGGTCGACATAGGTCGTATTGTTGTAGACCCAGTAGTCCGGCATCGCGTACGCGTCCCATGAGAGGTACAGGATCGACCAGCTCCAGCCGACATGGAAATTCAAAATTGGGTCGACGTTGTTCGGATCGGGCGGGTTGGCAATCGATCCTGGTGACAAGCCAATCCCCAGCTCTGCCTCGGAGAAGGCTGCGGGGACTGCAACCGCCAGAAGCAGTATCGCTGCCAGAGGCAACAAGAGCTTCTTCATCTGATTCCTCTCCTTCGTTCCCCCCGAGCTCCGTGCCGGGGAAAGATCAGCTTGTGTCTAGAACTGTAACACCCGCCGACCCGAATTCCAACACGACGGTTCACGCGCGATGTACCGCGTCGACATATCGACCTTGATGGACTGGTGTTCGGCCTGTTAGAATTGCCGCGGATGGGCTTCACAGTTCTCGCAGTCAATCCCGGTTCCACCTCGACCAAGTGCGCCGTCTACAGGGACACGCAGGAGGCATGGAAAAAGGGGGTCTCGCACAAGTCAGAGGATCTTGCCGGGTTTCGCAGGCTCCAGGACCAGCTGGAGTATCGAAGCGCGGCGGTGCGTGATGGGGTTGCCGAAGCCGGCATACCGCTCTCAGAGATTTCTGCCGTCGTGGGCCGAGGAGGGCTTCTCAAGCCTTTGCCGGGCGGTGTGTACGAAGTAAACGAGCGGATGAAAGCCGATCTCATCGCGGAGAAGTACGGCAGGCACGCTTCGAATCTCGGGGCGCTCATTGCCGATTCCCTGGCCTCGCAGCTGGGAATCCCCGCCTTCATCGTTGATCCAGTGGTCGTGGACGAGCTTGCGGCGGTCTCCCGCTACTCCGGGATCCCCGAGATCCCTCGCCGGTCCATCTTCCATGCGCTGAACCAGAAGGCCACCGCAAAGAAGGCTGCATGCAGCCTGGGGAAGCAGTATTCCGAGTGCAGCCTGGTCGTCGCTCACATGGGCGGCGGCACCTCCATCGGGATCCACGTGAACGGGATGGTCGTCGATGTGAACAACGCGCTCGATGGCGACGGGCCCTTTGCGATCGAGCGCGCCGGCACCGTCCCTGCGGGTGACTGGATGCGTTGGGTTCTTTCTCACCAGCACGATCCCCAGTCGCTGCAGCTTATGCTTACGGGCAGGGGAGGGCTCGTGGCATACCTTGGCACGAACGACTTCCCCGCCATCGAGCAGTCGGCCGAAGGGGACGGGGCGCTGGACAGGACACTCTGCGACCAGCTCATCCACACGCTGTGCTACCAGATCGCCAAGTCGATCTCGGGGCTTGCGGCTTTCACGAACGGACGGCTGGACGGGGTGGTGCTCACCGGGGGACTTGCATTCTCCCAACGCGTGGTGAAGGAAATCAGCGAGCGGGTGTCCTTCCTCGGGCCCGTGCTCGTTTTCCCCGGAGAGAACGAACTGGAAGCACTCGCACTGGGCGCGCGTGAAGTGCTCCTTGGAGAGACCCCCGCGCGCATATATGAAGGATGAAGGGAGTTGTATGAACAGATCGGGGAACCGGGCCCGCCGCATCAAGGTGGTTGACGGACGATTTCAGTACCGGATGATCGCCATCTCGTTGTCCATGATCCTGCTCGGGCTTCTTCTCTTTCTCGGCCTCACGGCGCTGTACTATGCCATTGCCCGGGCGGCGGGAATGGCGCCCGATCCGCGGGTTCTCCTCCTCATCCTTCCGCCCCTGCTCCTGAACGACCTGGCGATCATGGTGGTGGTCATGCTCATCGGAGTGATCATGTCGCACCGGATCGCGGGGCCGGTGTACAGGATTGCAGAGGACATCGATCGAGTTCTCTCGGGTGAGCGGGGAGTCCGGGTGAGTCTTCGCCGAAAGGATGCGCTGGAGGATCTCGCGGAAAAGGTCAATCAACTCATTGAGCATATCGACGACGCGCGTGCGGGCTGAATCGCCCGTTCTTCCCTACAACCGCAAGTACCTCGGATCCAAGCGCCAGCTCCGCGAGTGGCTTTCGGAGAGCATGTGCACGATTGCCGGCACGCCCGGTTCCTTCATCGACGGCTTTTTCGGAACGGGCTCGGTGAGCCTGGCCATGGCGCGCCGGGGAGCAGGGAAGATAGTCGCCGTGGACAACCTCCGCTCGAACTGCGTGATCCTGCGCGGCTGTACCACGTCAAGCCCGCGGACCGCCGAGCTGATAGACCACGCGAATGCGTCCTCACCGCTGGAAGGCTACATCAGCGAGAATTACTCCGGGACCTATTTCACGAGTGAAAACTGCCGCAGGATGGACGGGATCCGCGAAGAGATCGAACGGCTCCTCCGTACCGGGGAGATCTCGGAAGTCGAGCACGACGTCCTTCTGGCCAGCTTCCTCCTGGCCGCCGATCGGGTGGCGAACACGATCGGCCAGTACGACGCGTTTCTGAAGCACATCGGGGGCCGAAACCGGGCCGGTGGCAGGCATATCCTTGACGAAAGAGTGAACACGCCGTTCGTCATGCAGCCCCTTGATGTCATCGCCGATGCCGCTTTCGACGTGAGAGAAGGCGACATGATCGCGCTTGCCCCGCAGCTCGAGGCAGACGTGGCGTACTTCGATCCCCCCTACAATCACCGCCAGTACTGCGACAACTACCACGTGCTGGAAAATCTCGCGCGGTGGGAGAAGCCGCCTCTCTTCGGCAAGACGCGCAAGTTCGACAGAACGGGCTTGAAGAGCCC
>Ga0187886_1002433_pt1 | contig 14987 bp, 11 predicted proteins | sample June2016WEW_20_1_FD_133001 | JGI IMG/M metagenome (GOLD analysis project Ga0187886, IMG submission 133001) | Peatland microbial communities from SPRUCE experiment site at the Marcell Experimental Forest, Minnesota, USA - June2016WEW_20_150 | ecosystem: Environmental > Terrestrial > Soil >... | reverse complement strand
TAGCTGTACCATCTTTTGTCATATCATATCCGCCCACTGAAAAGCCTCCCTTGACTCCTTTGGTTGCAGGATGGCTGTCAATATATACTCTTACGCTGTCGCTTGTAACATAAAGCAGGTCATGCAGACTTCCACCCTTTGTTCCGTCATAACCGCCTACTGCAAATCCGCCCTTTACACCCTTGACATCACCATTACCAACATAAGCCCTAACTCCTTCATTATAAACGGCAAAGACAATATTTCCTGCTTTGTTCCTCACTTCAAACAATGCCGAATCCATTAAATCTGTAGTTCCGGCTATTCCAAGACTGGTAAGACTGGTCACCGGCCCCTGAACATCCTTCGCAACAAGCGAATAAGGCACACTCATTATCTGGCTGGTTCCCATTGTGGTCCATGTGGTTCCCGGGTACTCAATAATTGTTCTTATATATAGTGGCTTAGATTTCCAGTCTATCGCAGAAAATGATGTTACTTTTCCGCCCGACTGTGGAGTGCCCGTTCCTACCACCAGCGAAATCAGCCCGAACTGATTTGATGTAATCGATGAGAATAATTCCTCGTAGATAAGGTTACCTGCCGAAAGTGCATCCACTATGTCAATTTTGACAGGCAGGGGCTGGTTGGGAATAACATTCCCCGAACCATCGCGGGCGATTGCCTGGTAATTAAAGCCCTGGGGGACCTGGGCTTTGCCAAGACAAAAGATAAAAGTAAAAAGACAAAAGAAAAATGTCGAGCGAATCGCAGATCCTGACCGCAGCGTCGGGAGCGCAGATCCTGACCATTTCGTAAGGAATAAAAGTGCTGAAAGGAGGAGTTTTGTTTTCATAGCAATAAGAATTAGAACTTTGAAAACGAGAGAATTTTATGAAAGTTAAGATTAAAAGCTATGCAAGTCAATTTTTTTTGAAAAGCAGACAAAAACTTATGGGAAACATTAATAATCTTATAAAAAAACGTCCCATTATTTGGTTTCAGCCTGCATGGGAGGATATGCCTTATATGTATATTAAAGTATAGCTAAGTTATTTTTGGAAGGAAGATTGTTTTTGTTAAAAATACCGATCCGATTATATGAAAATTTTATACAATTTTAAGAAGGTCAGTCCTTAAGATTTTTAAGCCTTTTTATTTTACATGTGAACCCAACTGGGGTCGAATTAGTGCCCTTTTGGTTATATATTGGGGCTAGATTTAAATACAGAGCAAATGTTTCCCATATGCTTCCCATTTAAAATAAAAAAGCCCTGATGCGAGGCATCAGGGCTTTTTCTTTGTAGACAAGAGATTTGAAATATCTAACCAAAGTTTAATCAGAGACATGGAAAGAATTATTAAGCTGAAGGAAAATTTATTTATTGGTTCAAAAAGTAAAGATTAAGGATCAGGTTCCATCACATAACTAAGAGTGATTGTAAAATTAATTTGCATGTAAGTGAAAAATTTAGGAACTTCGTTAAAGACACCTATATCTGAGAAGCTGTTAATTAGAAATTACATTCATGACAGAACTCCTTTCCATGGATCAGGCATTTATTAGAAAGCTTACAGATATTGTTCTTGCAAACCTGCAGAATGAAAACTTCAGTGTAAACGATCTTGCGCGTGAATCAGGCATGAGCCTTTACAGCTTAAGCAGGAAACTTCATTCAATAAAAAAGAAAACAGTAAACCAGTTTATCCGTGAAGTCCGTTTGTATAAAGCGTTGGAGATGCTTCAGGATGGGACATTAACGGCAGCTGAGATTGCATACAAGGTCGGATTTGGCAGTCCTGCTTATTTCCACAAACGTTTTCATGAATTTTTCGGTTTCCCACCTGGAAAAGTCATAAAAGGTGACGCAAATAATCGGGATCTGATTATTCGGGCCCGCAGAGACATTGAAAATGGAAGGAGAAAACCTGCATGGAGTACTTTTATTCTTTCTGCACCTGGGATACTTCTTCTTGTTGTGTCCTTAGGAGCGATTGGGTTTTTGCTATATAAGAGATTTTATAAATCTGAATTAAGAGACAGCCTGATATCATCAGATGGCAGAATTTCCATCGCGGTGATGCCTTTTCAGAACAGGACAAATGATACAATCTGGGATATCTGGCAAAATGTGATTCAAAATGAGATAACCTCATTCTTGACGAATTATGAAGAACTGAAATTAAAGCAACCAGAATCAGTCTCTGGGTTACTTAAAGACCAGGGCGTTACAACCTATACCTCGCTCACACCTTCTCTTGCAGGTATTATCTCTAAAGAACTTTATGCGAATGTATTTCTATTGGGCGAAATAACGAGGGCAGGTCCTACTTTACGAATAGATGCACAATTAATTGATACAAAGACGAAAGAAGTTTATAAATCTTTTCAGATAACAAAACCTGCAAAAGAAGATTTTATCTTTCCGATCATTGATTCACTATCGGTTCAACTAAAGAATTTTCTGCTGATAACTGTATTGAAAAAGGAATTACTTCCTGATGAAAGACGGCTGACATCTACTGACTCACCGGAAGCATACAGGTATTATGTCAATGGGTTAAAGGCCTTCTTAAGGAAAGATTTTTCTGAAGCAGTTGATCTTTACTCACGGGCATTAGCTCTCGATTCAGACTTCACTATGGCTGCCTCCGATATGTCTTATGCTTTTTCTTATCTGGGACAGCTTGATCAAACCAGGAAGTGGTTCCTGTGGCTCTACAAAAAAAAGGATATGATGCCCCCGCTTCAGAAAATTTTTGTGGAATATTCATATGAAAACAACTTTGGAACACCATATCAAGCGCTCAAATGCTTAAAACGGCTCCAGGATTATGATAAAAAAGGAGTAAATTTTCATTTTTTATTAGGTCAGCAATACCTGGAGTTGGGCCAGGTTAGTCAGGCGATAATCGAATTTGAAAAAAATTTAGAGACATTGCCTCCAAAATCAACAATCGATTGGGATTATACAAGTTTGGGACTAGCATATCATAAAGCCGGCCAGTTTAAGAATGAAAAAAGGCTTTATAAAAGAGCAGAAAAGCTTTTCCCTGGAAGTTCCGAATTGATTTGCAGACAAGCTGTCCTGTCTTTAACAGTAGGAGATTCATCAACATCTAACCAGCATGTTGAAAAATACAGATCTGTCCTGAAAAATAACGCCATTTCTGAGGCTGAAATTACAACAAAACTCGCTGAGATGTATTCGGAAGCAGGTTTTCAGAAGAATGCTGAAGCCTGTTACCGGATGGCACTTTCGCTTGAGCCTGATAATCAAGTCAGGATAGAAGCCCTTTCTTATTTTCTCGTTGATAGCGGGCGCAACATTGATGAAGGTCTGGCTCTTGCTGATGCTGCTCTTAAATTAAAACCGGATGATTTCGAATTTCTGCATATTAAAGGATGGGGACTATATAAGCAAGGCAGACAGCAGCAGGCTCTTGAATTGCTTCAAAAAAGCTGGGACTTAAGAAAGCAGTATTCGGTTTATGATCATACGGCATTTCTTCATCTCGAGGCAGCGAAAAAGCCTGTTGCTGGCCAGGGATAAAACTCCTCCTTTTTTTACACATAAATGATCTATGAGTTCGCTTGCTTATTAAAAGCTATTGTTAATTGCATTTTCTAAATAATTCTGAGAAACCTCTGAAAAGTTAAATAATTTAAGGGGAAAGTATAAGTCCTTGCCTTTAAATTACTATGTAAGGAAAGGTATTTCATCAGAAATTTACTTAAACATAAATAGCTCCGGAGTTTAACTAAAATTTTATAACTATGAAAAGAAGAGATAGGATTAATAAAGTAGTACTTGTAGGAACCACTTTGGTTTTCCTGTCATCTGTTTTGACCAGTTGTTCAAAAAAAGATGAAGCAATACAAGAGAAAACGCTTACGATTGATTTGAATGACCAGGCAAATGCTGCTCTGTTAACTGTAAGAGGTTATACCGTAATTGATAATAAAATAATTATTGCGTACACTGGATTTAGTGATTTACCTTATACTGCTGCTGATTGTGCCTGTACATATTGTGGCGGTCAATTAAAATACAGTGGTTATAGTTATGTTATCTGGGAATGTTCAGACTGCCATACAACTTTTGGTTTTGATGGAAGTATATATAGCGGACCAGCCACGACTACATTAAAGCATTATATTGTTAGTAAATTAGGTAATATTCTTACGGTCCATCTTTGATAACCCTCTGTTTCTGCAATTAATTTGTTACGATAATTATTTAACGTAAAAATCATAATAGAAGCAATTGAAAAAAATGGTCTGTGCCGGGAACGATAAAAATATATATAATCACAATTAGTTAAGCTCTTGGGAATCAGCTCCGTTGGCTTTTATTTTAACTCAGATTAACAAATAAAAATCCCCGGTGCTTTTGCGCCAGGGATTTTCCTTCGTAGCGGAGGGAGGATTATTTCATGATCCTCGGCGGGGGTGCTTAACAAGTCAAAAGCCTTGCAGCGCTCGCGCGCTGCCACGGGTTTTTTTGTTTCCATCCCTTCAGAAAGCAAGCTTTCTTCGGGCTGTCAACAATAAAGCCCTGCTGCTTCGCATCAAGGCTTTTTCTTTGTAGCGGAGGGAGGATTATTTCATGATCCTCGGCGGGGGTGCTTAACAAGTCAAAAGCCTTGCAGCGCTGGCGCGCTGCTACGGGTTTTTTTGTTTCCATCCCTTCAGAAAGCAAGCTTTCTTCGGGCTGTCAACAAAAAAGCCCTGATGCTTCGCATCAAGGCTTTTTCTTTGTAGCGGAGGGAGGATTCGAACCTCCGACCTTTGGGTTATGAGCCCAACGAGCTACCACTGCTCCACCCCGCAGTATTTGTTGTGGGTGCAAATGTAATATTACATGAGCAATTACCCAAACAATTATCCATTTATTTAAAATTTTAATTATTAAGTTTGCTGCTGATTTACCAGCTTATTTAAATTCCCGATTGATTTATATCTCCTTAGTATTAAATGTCTTAATATGCCAAGAATTTTCAAAGCCACCGAAATAGAAAAAGAGGATAAAGAGATAAAACGCGATTACCTCGATCGCCATATGCCTCATGTAATGTGTCCCGACGAAGTGAAGAGAGGTGAGAAATTCGCTGTGAAAATCGTCATGGGCGAGCAGTATACTCATCCCGACGAAGCCGATCATTTCATCAGCGTGCTGCAGCTCTGGAACCGCGAAACTCTTCTTGCCGAAACTCGCTATACCGCTGGTGCGTACGGCAACAAACCGTCACATGCCGAAATCGACTTTTATATCGTTGCACCCGAGGTGTCAATGAACCTTTCCGCCATGGCTGTTTGTACAAAACATGGACTTTGGCAGAGCGAAGATAAAGCTGTAAAAGTTATATAAAACGGCTACCGATTACCGGATGTCTGTTTGCAGGATAGTAACTTTTTTATAACCGGTTGCCGGTCGCCGGATATTATTATCTTTGCAAGCCGCTTATATCTTAGAATATGGCAAAGAACGAAAAGAAAAAAAGTAACTGGCGCGATAAGTATAGGTTCTCTGTAGTTAACGATACCACCTTTGAAGAGGTCTGGAGGATCAAGCTTACACAGTATAATGCATTCCTCCTTATCACATTCCTGATACTCTTCATTATTGGAGCGACAGTATCCCTTGTTGCTTTCACGAACCTAAGGAATTTCATTCCGGGTTATCCCGATGTTACAATGAGGCGCAATATACTAATGAGCGCTATCCGCCTCGATTCTCTCGACCGCGAACTGGCTCTCAGAGACAAATATTTTGCGAACCTTAATGCCATCATTGCCGGAAAGGAACCTGCAAACATCTCTTCAACCCAGGACATATCCGGAAATTATAAGGCAATAAAATTCAGGAACTCAACTGAAGACTCAGCCCTCAGGGCGCAGGTTGAGAGCTCGGAAAGATACAACCTGACGTTAGGTCCCAACTCCCCGGAAGCCGTTACCAGCCTGGCTAGCCTTCATTTTTTCCCTCCGGTGAAAGGTGTCATCTCGGGCCATTTCGACATACGCTCAAAGCATTATGGCACCGATATAGTAACAACGCCAAAATCGCCTGTATCGGCGGCACTCGATGGAACAGTCATTTTCACAGGTTGGACAATGGAAACTGGATTTGTTATCGAAGTACAGCATCCGAACAATATCGTCTCGGTTTACAAGCATAACGAAAGCCTTCTGAAAGAGACCGGCGATCGTGTTCGGGCAGGAGAACCAATTTCCATTGTTGGCAGCACCGGCGAATTATACACTTCAGGTCCCCACCTCCATTTCGAGATATGGTACAAGGGGAGCCCTCTGAACCCCGAAGAACATATCATATTTTAATCACGGCACACGGTATGCCTCAGAAAATTGCACTGCTGGGATCCACTGGGTCAATAGGTACCCAGGCACTTGATGTCATTTCGAGATACCCTGATGAATTCAAAGTTGATCTGCTGACAGGCTGCAATAATATTGAACTCCTCACAATCCAGGCAAGAAAATTTCTTCCCGATTCTGTGGTGATCTGCAATAAAGATCATTACAGGCAGCTTCAGGAAAACCTGCGAGGTACCGGCATTAAAGTTCTTGCCGGGGAGAAGGAGCTGGAACAGGCAGTTGCATCATCGGATGCAGGAGTGGTGCTTGCAGCTATTGTAGGTTATTCGGGACTAAGACCCACTATTGCAGCTATAAATGCCGGCAAAAAGATCGCCCTTGCCAATAAGGAGACACTGGTTGTGGCAGGGGAACTTATTACAGCTTTTACCGCCATATCAGGCAGTACTATCATACCTGTCGATTCTGAACACTCGGCTATCTTCCAGTGCCTTTCAGGGGAGGATAGAAAATCAGTGGAAAAGATCACCCTTACTGCATCAGGCGGCCCATTCCTTAAACTCTCCGCGGAGGAGCTTAAACATGTAAAACCAGGCGACGCTCTCAAGCATCCGAACTGGAATATGGGAGATAAGGTAACTGTCGATTCTGCATCCATGATGAACAAGGGACTTGAGGTGATAGAAGCAAAATGGCTTTTCGGACTTGATCCGGAACAAATAAAGGTAATAGTTCATCCACAATCCATAATTCACTCATTCGTTCATTTTAAAGATGGTTCCGTGAAGGCTCAGCTTGGAATTCCTGACATGAGAGTACCGATTCTTTATGCCCTAAGCCATCCTTCAAGGTTCGTATCCGATCTTCCTAGGCTCGAATTTAAAGATCATGACAACCTGACATTTGAGGAACCGGACGATAATAGATTCAGAAACCTTCCCCTCGCCTTCATGGCATTAAAGAAGGGTGGCAATATGCCATGCATTCTGAACGCTGCAAATGAAATGGCTGTCAATGCTTTCCTGACAGGGAAAATCGGATTTATGCAGATGCCCGACATCGTTGAACATACACTTGAAAACAGCAGATTTAAATCCTCTCCTGATCTTGAATCTCTTGAAGAGTCGGACAGGGAGGCGCGGATTATTGCTCAAAACTACATTGATAAACTACAACACTTAATATGACAGTTCTTGTAAGAATACTTCAGCTTCTTCTGAGCCTTTCAATCCTTGTGATAATTCATGAGTTTGGCCATTTCACCTTTGCAAAGATATTCAAGACCAGGGTTGAGAAGTTCTACCTTTTCTTTGATGCATGGTTTTCGCTTTTCAAATTCAAAAAGGGCGAGACTGAATATGGAATCGGATGGATCCCTCTCGGCGGATATGTAAAAATAGCAGGGATGATCGACGAATCAATGGATCTTGAGCAGATGAAGCAACCGCCCCAGCCGTGGGAATTCAGGTCAAAAAAGGCCTGGCAGCGGCTTCTGATCATGACCGGCGGTGTACTTTTCAACTTCCTGCTGGCGCTGCTTATTTATGTTACCGTTCTCTTTGCATGGGGTGAGACTTACCTGCCTACAGCCAATGTGAAATATGGTATTGTGACCGACTCGACAGGACATGAACTGGGATTAAGGAACGGTGATATGATACTTTCGGTCGACAATCTGAAGATTGAAAAATTCACCGAGATAAGGAATGATATCATTCTGAACAACCGAAAGTCAATTCAGGTGGAACGCGAAGGCCAGGTAGTCAATATTCCGATATCGGAGGAGGTTATCCCCTTGATGCTTAAGGGGAAATTCCTTTTTGAACCCAGAAGACCATTTAGTCCTTATGTAATTTCATTTATCGATAAGGATACTCCGGCAAAAGCGGCAGGAGTACTTGTAGGTGATGAGATAAAAGGAAGCAATGATTCCTCCTTCGTTTATTTTGATGAATTCCAGGGCTTCCTGGCAGCACACAAGGAGCATCCAGTTACACTCAATATAATCAGGAACGGGAAGCCGATGAACCTGGCAGTGACGCCAAATGCTGAAGGTAAGCTGGGAGTTGCAGCATCGGGTGTGACATATGCCCAGATATTTGAATTAAAAACAATCAAATACAATGTGCTGCAGTCAATACCTGCTGGAATAAGCACAGGATTCAAGGCGATAGGAGATTATCTTAAGCAGTTTAGGCTTATATTTTCCAAACATACAAAGGCTTATGAATCCCTTGGCGGCTTCATTACCATCGGAAGCATCTTTCCTCCGGTCTGGGACTGGCAGATATTCTGGAATCTCACGGCATTTCTTTCCATAATTCTGGGAGTGATGAATATTCTTCCAATACCTGCACTCGATGGAGGCCATGTGATGTTCCTGCTGTTTGAAGTTGTCACCGGCCGCAAACCAAGCGATAAATTCATGGAATATGCCCAGATCGTAGGCATGGCAATCATTATTATGCTGCTTTTGTATGCCAACGGGAACGATGTCGTAAGGCTTTTAAAGAAATACTTTTAATTCATTGGGGTTTGATAATACCCAAACTATTTTTAAATTTGCATAAACTTTAATTATACAGCAATGGGAAACATAGGAATGACCGAGATATTACTGATTCTGCTAGTGGTTGTACTTTTATTCGGAGGACGCAAGATCCCGGAACTCATGAAAGGTATTGGACAGGGAATGAAGGAGTTTAAAAAAGCTCAGCAGTATGACCCTGATGAAGACAAGGACAAAGACAAGTTTCAATAGTATATTGATTGAAACCTGAGCCTGCATATTCTGCAGGCTTTTTATTTTAAACAGGTTCGTATTTCTGATCGCGTCTTACAGGGATGAATCCTGCTTCCCTGATTGCCGACTGAAGCTCACCAGCTGTGAACCTGTTGTTTGATCCTGCAGCGCTCACTACATTCTCCTCGATCATGACAGAACCGAGATCGTTCGCCCCGGCATGCAGCGAAAGCATCCCGGTTTCCCTGCCGACAGTAAGTATGGAAGCCTGAATATTCGTTATATTATTGAGCATGATACGGCTAATAGCGATCATCCTCAGGTAACCCGGAGCAGTGTAGCTGCTTTTAATGCCGAACTTTTCCCTGAGAAGAGTCCCTTCATCCTGGAACGGCCACGGGATGAACGTTATGAAACCATATTTGTCACTCTCTTTTTCAGCCTGCAGATCCCTGAGGCTGATGAAGTGACTTATCCTTTCGCTTATTGTTTCAATATGGCCATACATCATGGTGGCAGACGTAGGAAGGTTAAGCCTGTGCGCTGTCCTCATCACCTCAAGCCATTCACCCGATGTTGCTTTTGCAGGTGAAACGATCTTCCTTACCCTGTCAGACAGGATCTCAGCTCCTGCGCCGGGCAGCGAATCAAGTCCGGCTTCAATCAGCTTTATCAGTACATCTTGGAAACTTAATTTTTCCTTTTTCGCGAGGAAAACAATTTCCGGAGGCCCTAGAGAATGGAGCTTAAGCGAAGGATAAAGCTCCTTCAGCTTCATGAAAAGATCGGCATAGAAGCTTAGGCCCAGATCAGGATTCATCCCTCCCTGGAGAAGAATCTGGTCGCCGCCGAGGGAATAAAGCTCATCTATCTTTTTTCTGTACTGTTCCATCGTGGTGATATAAGCATCTGGTGATCCTTTTTTCCTGCAGAAATTGCAGAAGCTGCATTGGGAAAAGCAGATGTTGGTTATATTCACATTCCTGTCGATCATCCAACCCACCTTCTTGCCGGGAATGTGTATCTGCCTGAGCCTGCCCGCGACATACATTAATTCCTCGATAGGGGCTTCATTATAGAGCATCGTTCCCTCTTCCAGGGTGAGAGGCTGCAGGTTTAAAGCTTTGTCATATAATTCATCAAGCACCATAACCTATAAATTTACTTAACCACGGAATTACACCCTCCTGATTGCCAGGAATCATGGAGGCACAATGTTTTGCGAATTTTTAAACCGAAAGATTTTTTAATAAAGCAAATTTACTCCGTGTTTTACCTCGTGAAACTCAGTATTACCCTGTGGTAAAAAAATATAACGCTGAAGATCAAATTTTGGTTTTTAAACATTCTGTAAACCTTTGCAAAGGTAACAGTTTGAAAACTAAACATTCAATAATTTGTTTAACTTTACAACCTTTAAAAATCTTAAATAAAATTATGAAACCGGAATTAATCAAAATATCACAAATATCTTCCGATCAGTCAGTTGTATGCATTCTTGGAAAGAATGAAATTCCCGAATTCCTGAAACTGACCAAACCGGAGAAGGAGTATGCCCTGAAGCAGCTGAAAACGAAAGAAGACCACGTTTTCATCAATTCATATTTCAAGTGCACTTATTTGGTCAGGATAAAGGAAGGGGTGCCCGTTTTCAAGGCGAAAGAGGAGCTCCGAAAAGCAGCTTCAAAGCTAAAGAAGCTCATTAAGTCAAATAATCACAAGGAGCTTATTATAGCTTCTTCCCATGCATTTACAGGTGCAATTGAGAATTTTGCCGAAGGGCTTATCCTTAGCGCTTATAAATTTGACAAATACAAATCGCCTGATGAGAATGAGAAAAGGAACAGCTATCCCTCAAAGCTTCTCTTATATGGTGATTCAGGAAAAGCCGAAATCAAATGGCTGACCGATCTTACTGATGCTGTTTATTTTGTACGCGATCTAATCAATGAACCTGTAAATCACCTTAATGCCCCTGCACTTGCCAGGGAGGTGGAGAAAATCGGCAAGGCAGGCGGGTTCAGTGTTGAAGTTCTAACCAAAGGCAAGATAGAAGCTCTCAAGATGGGCGGGCTTCTTGCCGTCAACAAAGGTAGCGTTGATCCGCCGGTATTCTGCATCCTTGAATGGAAGCCCGGCGCATGCCTCAATAAGCAACCGGTCGTTCTTGTAGGCAAAGGCATTGTTTATGACACCGGAGGTCTTAATATCAAAACCGGTGATTATATGGCCAACATGAAAGGCGATATGGCAGGTGCCGCAACTGTGGCAGGCGTTCTTTATACAGCTGCGAGGAATAATATTCCTCTTCACCTTATCGCTCTGATTCCGGCAACGGATAATCGTCCCGGCGGAAATGCCTATACGGAGGGTGACATAATCAGGATGTACAATAAGATGACCGTTGAGATCGGAAGCACCGATGCGGAAGGAAGACTTATTCTTGCCGACGCAATAAGCTATGCATCAAAGTACAAACCTGAACTTATAATAGATATAGCAACACTTACCGGATCCGCTGCCGTCACCTTCTCTGACCAGGCAATTGCAATGATGACCAATGCAGACAGAAAATATATCAGGCTCCTTGAAGAGTCGGGAGAAGAGGTTTATGAAAGAGTGGCCGAGCTTCCCCTGTGGGAAGAGTATGGGGAGATGATCAAGTCGGACATAGCCGATGTCAGGAATGTAGGCGGGCGGGAAGCAGGAGCAATTACAGCCGGAAAGTTCCTTGAGAAATTTACCATTTACCCGCTTATTCATCTTGACATTGCCGGAACGGGGTCGCTTAAAAAGGATGATTTTTACCGGCTGAAGGACGGACCCGGCTCAGGACTCAGGCTTCTTGCAACATTTTTGAAGAAGCTTGCCGGAGATTATAAAAAACTGTAAAAAATGGATCCAAAAATGATAATTGCCGGAATATCACAGGGTGATATTAACGGAATCGGATATGAAGTTATTATTAAAACACTGATGGATGGCATGATCAATGATATCTGCATCCCGGTGGTTTATGGATCGCCGAAGGTAGCAGCATACCACCGGAAAGCCCTGAACATTAATAATTTCAGCTTCAATAATATAAGAAGTGCGGATGAGGCCAATCCAAGGAAGGCAAATATGATAAATTGTCTCGATGACAATATCAGGGTAGAGCTTGGAAAATCAACGCCGCAGGGTGGAGAGGCTGCTTTCATCTCGCTCGAAAGAGCCGTCGACGATCTTAAAAACGGGAAAATAAATGTTCTTGTGACTGCACCGATAGATAAGAAAAATATCCAGTCGGAGAACTTTCATTTTAACGGGCACACGGAATATCTTAAGGAAAAGGCAGGAGCAGAAGAAGCTCTTATGTTCATGATAAGCGAAAACATGCGCATTGGCATTGCTACGGGACACTGTCCGCTCAATAAAGTATCTGAACAGATCACCATGCCATTGATCCTTCGCAAAATAAAGCTGATGAACCAGTCTCTCATTCTTGATTTTGCGATCCGCAAGCCTAAGATAGCCGTGCTTGGATTAAACCCCCATGCCGGCGAAAATTCACTCCTCGGAAATGAAGAAGCTGATGTAATTATTCCGGCTATCAAACAAGCCGAAAAAGAAGGATTTCTTGTTTTTGGTCCATTCGCTGCTGACGGCTTTTTCGGTGCAGGCTCATTTTCAAAATTTGACGGGATACTGGCAATGTATCATGACCAGGGACTCGCTCCGTTCAAGGCGATTTCGTTTGACTCCGGTGTAAATTTCACCGCAGGGCTTCCCTTTATCAGAACCTCCCCCGTTCATGGAACAGCATTCGCGATTGCAGGAAAAGGTGAAGCTTCTGAAAACTCGTTCAGGCAGGCGTTATTCCTTGCATGCACTATTTTCAGGAACAGGCAGATATATGCAGAGATTTCAAAAAACCCGCTTAAACACCAGGATATCGAAATTCGCTCTGACAAGGCTGATGAACTTCCACCTGATATTTATAACCATGAACAGCCGTTATGATAGACTATATTAAAGGAACCATTACCCAGATCACTCCTGCCTTTATTACCATCGAGACAGGAGGTGTCGGATATTTCATAAATATTTCCCTGACGACATTTACAAAACTCGAAGGCAAAAACGATCTTAAAATCCTGGTGCATGAAGTTATCAGGGAGGACACTCATCAATTATACGGTTTTGCCGATAAAGAGGAGCGGGATATCTTCCGGCACCTGATATCTGTTACCGGCGTTGGTGCAAGCACTGCAAGGATGATGCTCTCATCTCTTACTCCCGCGGAAATTGAAAAGTCAATTATAGGGTCGGATGTAAATCTTTTAAAAAGTGTGAAGGGTATCGGTTTAAAAACTGCCCAGAGGATCATTGTTGACCTCAGGGACAAGATAGGCAAACTAGCCGGAAGCGGTGAAATATTTGCTTTTGCAGACAATACAAGACGCGATGAGGCGTTATCTGCATTGGTGATGCTTGGGTTTGCCAAAGGCGCTGTCTTAAAAGTACTTGACAAGATCGTGAGGGAGCAGAAAGACCTCACTGTCGAGGAAATGATCAAGAGGGCGCTGAAGAACTTGTAAAACAGAATATAAACCGGGTTGGGATCAGAGAAATCATATCGGAATCTTCTGGTATTTTTATCTCTTGCACTTTGCGCAGCTTTTATCTTAAGGTCAGCGGATGCGAGCGGCCAGGTCGCTGTGCGTGGCTCTACCGCTGAAGACACAACCAAAAAATCAGTACTTAAATTGCACGACGTCTCAGGAATTCCCTGGGAGTCAACCTCCAATTCCCCCCTCTTCCTCAATAACCCTTCTAACATAAAATCGACCGTAATTTATAATGCCGATAAGAATGAATATGTTATTTATGAGAAAGTTGGATCTTTCGATTACAGGACTCCGGTCCATATGAGCCCGGAAGAATTCCGTAAATACGAGTATGAAAAGTCAATGCGCGATTACTGGGATTCAAGAATCTCCGGCAAGCAATCAGGTTTCAAGTCAAGTCTCATCCCGCAAATCGAGATTGGTGGCGCTGCATTCGACAAAGTATTCGGAAGCAATGCAATAAACATTATCCCCCAGGGATCAGCCGAACTTATCTTTGGCATTAACATTTCGCATACCGAAAACCCGACTCTCTCGGAAAAGCTCAGAACCATTCCGACCTTCGATTTCAAGGAGAAGATACAGATGAACGTGACCGGAACCATCGGTGACAAAGTTCGTCTTGGCGTCAATTATAACACCGATGCCTTGTTCGACTTTGAGAACAAGACAAAGCTGCAGTATGCCGGCAAGGAAGATGAGATACTGAAAAAGGTTGAAGCAGGTGATGTCACTCTTCCTCTTACCGGGACCCTGATAACAGGAAGCTATTCTCTTTTCGGACTCAAGACCGAGATGCAATTCGGCAAGCTTACGGTAACAACAATATTGTCACAGCAGAAGGGTGAATCATCGACCATTCAGGCCAAAGGAGGAGCTCAGCAGACACAATTTGAGATAAATGCAGATGCATATGAGGCAAACCGCCATTTCTTTTTGTCGCAGTATTTCAGGGACATCTATGACGAAGCCCTGAATAATCTGCCAGTGATAAGTACGGGTGTAAACATTGAAAGGATCGAGGTCTGGATCACAAACAAGACAAGCCGTTTTGAAGAAGGAAGCAACAGGAACCTTGTCGCATTTATGGACCTTGCTGAAAATAAAGATCATATCTACAACAAGGTACCGGCATTTCAGGCAGCTTCCGGCTCACCTGCCTATCCTGATAACAATGCCAACAGGATGTACGAGCAGCTGACATCAACATATGCATCACTACGCGATGTGGACCAGGTAACCAATACTTTTAATCCGATATCATCATCATTCCAGATAGGCCGTGATTATGAAAAAATAGAGAACGCAAGAATGC
>Ga0187886_1002431_pt1 | contig 14991 bp, 15 predicted proteins | sample June2016WEW_20_1_FD_133001 | JGI IMG/M metagenome (GOLD analysis project Ga0187886, IMG submission 133001) | Peatland microbial communities from SPRUCE experiment site at the Marcell Experimental Forest, Minnesota, USA - June2016WEW_20_150 | ecosystem: Environmental > Terrestrial > Soil >... | reverse complement strand
CAGATGGCCAGTTTCTCGCGTTCCTCGAGGCTAAGTTGTTTGTAGGCAGTAGGCATGTCCGCGCATTCTAGCGCGGAGGGCTTCCTCTCCCCCTAAGTGTTGCACTTCATTGTTGAACTCGGGGGGAATATTTTTTGTGGAAATTAATTATATGTAAATAATATATTATGTATTTGAAAAGATTTATAAATTATTGTATTCTATATATGTTTTATCATCAATGGATAAACTTGTCATAAGAATCTATTATAAAATATTCATCAATGGAAAGGGATACTATGGATATAGAGTCCGAGTTAGAAAAAGTTAGATATTACATAAATTCGGGAAAATACCGTGAAGCGAGAAACATTTTGAGAAATATTATTATTAATGATAGACAAAATGAGATTGCATGGATGCTTTTTTCATATACTGCGGAGAATAATAAACATCGACTTCAATGTCTTGAGAATGTACTTAAAATTAACCCTAATAATCAGGATGCGATTCAGCAAAAACTAAAAGTATTGGAAGAAATAATAAATGAAAAAGATTCGAATAAGTCTCAAAATCATATTATAATATTATTTGGATCAATAATTATCATTTCATGTTTGTTCACTATTATGATCGGGATTTTACTTGGTGGATTGTTAATTATGAAACCAAAATTATTTGCAACATCAAATACTGCAATCAATGCAACAAATTCAAATAATCTAATTAATCCTACTATTATTCCACCAACTGCGATAATCATTCCCACTGAAACAAAACCAAATAATACACCGATACCAGAATTACTCCCAGGTCCAGCAAGAAGGTATGTACCTTCTTCAAATGATCAAATGCCATCTATATTTGATGGAAGTGATATTGAGGATTATACACTAGATGATGGAAACTATTTTTATATTCAATTTGAGACTATGGAAAATGAAAATTCATTTTATGTAAATATGGATGAACCATCAATTAGATTCTGGTCTTATGTTGGAAGAACCATTGATCAAGGTAAACAAAAATATTCAGATCAAAGTCAACAATTTCAGATTGATAGTCAAAATGCTCATTATGTATGGTCTAAAAGTACATATAATAGTAAATATTTTACTGAATCGGGTCAGTTTATTGAATATGAAAACAGTGAAATATTTGGTGATGTAGGTAGAGTAATTAGAAATACCAATGTCGTAGTTATCGTTATAGTTAAAATACGTAATATGAATGGTATTAATAAAAATGATATAAATGGAATTAATAATATATTAGATACATATACTGCAGAAGTAGAAAGTAGAATGAAGTAATATTATTAAACACGCCCAACACGTGGCTGCAGGCGACTTTGCTAAGGCTCCGCGAGAAAACGATGGAATGCGGTTTTTGGATTTACTGCTAAAATACCGTCAACAAGTCGGATGCGGCCAAGCGCCTGAGCCACCAGCCGTTGGGTGGCACAAGTTCTTCGTTGTTTTGCCTACCAATAAAGGAGATTATTTGCATATGAGGTTTACCATTCGTTCAATATATTTTGTCCTTTTCATGACCTTATCAACTTCCTGCGGAGCCGTCGTAACGCCGAAGCCGTCGGAGCAACCACCTACTTTACCGATTGTCACGCTGGCGACCGCGACGGAAACAATGATACCGACCATTACTAACACTCCCACCGTAACCGAGACCCCTACCGAAACCGCCATTCCGGTTCCTGATTACTATAAAGGTGTTCCGCCGAGTCGCGGAGAACTTGTTAATATTACAACGGATCAGGTTCCTCTTATTGTAGCTAAACTTCTTGAGCACTCGGGATTAAAAGGGAAACCAAAAAACGAATATGGTATTGAAACTAATCCAGCAAACGGAGGGGCATATATATTCATCACATGTTGGTATGGAGATAGCTGCCTTATAGACACGGGTGCTACAGTCATAAATCCCAGCGGAGGACCGTATTGGGATGTCCTGTTTATAGAATTAATTGATCCGGATGGAACTCATAGGGTTGCTGTAGTATGTTTTGATGGTATATATAAAAAAGATATTGAGCAGCCAGCCGATAATCAATTAAATTGGCTTCAGAATATTCCCAATGGTTGGATATTTTCAATTAATATTATCACGATATTGGGAGAAGAAGATCCAAAGAATCCATATAATCCTGCTGCGATGGATCTCACCGACAATGCGCCTGAAAAAAACAAGGAACTATTTAAAAAGCTAAGGCAAACCGGTCAAAGCAGAATTGGTCATATCCTTCCTGATGGCATCGAACAAATAATTTGGTATGGTGGGGTTTACGCACACCCCGTACCAAAGTGATAATACAAATAAATTCGTATTTCCTCATCTAGGCAAAGTGAGAAAATTCCGTATATAATACATAAGGAATGAGAATTATTACTGCCATATGTATATATCTCGGTGCCACCCAACACGTGGCTGCAGGCGACTTGGCCAAGGCTCCGCGAGCGAACGTTGGAATGCGGTTATGAAAATCCTGCTAAAATAACAGCTACCAATCGAATGTGGCCAAGCGCCTGAGCCACCAGCCGTTGGGCTTAAAACAATTATCAACTAACATAACTATGTTTATATTCGGATTCAAGTGAAATTTAGATACCGGAAGGAAACTTGATATGCGGACAAAATCCTTGCTCTTATTATTTTTCTTTCTTAGTTTAGTTGCCGTTGGATGCAATCCTTCCGGCGGAAGTAGTTTACTAAAAACTACCAATACGTTCGCTGCTCCAAGAACGATTGTTCTTCCGACTTTAACCAGAGATTCAACTGTAACATATTCACCATTGGCCACTCCAACAAATTCGACAATATTGGCTGCAACGATTACATTTACACCATCATTAACCACAACGCTAACTGTTACTACAGCTCCCGTCGCTATGCCTCATTTGCGAGTGGTATACATGGATAATAATATATATTCATATTGGACTATAGAACCACCGTCGCAACCCATCCAATTATTATCAAATCATCATGATCTCGGAAGTGAATATAATCCAGGGTATGCACAATTATCAGGTAACGGTAACGAAATTGTGTTTATGGGGGAAAGATGTCCTCAGACAAATGTTGGGATCGACATAATCAGCTTCAAAGGGGGTAATATTCGGACACTACTTACGCCTGACCAGATTGCTCATCTTGAAACACTCTCAGATTCATCTTATATTTGTGGAATTTGGAAATATAGTCTGGTTCCTGGTACATCCAGGATGATATTTACCACAGCTGGTTTGTTTGTGCAGTCAGAAGGCCCTGTATCGGATTTATTTAGCATCGATGTTGAAACAGGTGTATTAAGGCAATTACGCAGTAAGGACAGTGGAGGGATTCCAGAATTATCACCCGACGGCAAGAAAATGACTCTTACACGATGCACATCCATATCATTGGCTTCAATCAATGGTAGTGAATTATACCCAAATGTAATTTCATATACACAGTGGTCATATAAATGTATATATCCAAATATTGTTTGGGCAGCTGATTCATCTGCATTTGGTATGCTAATTCAATCCGAAAAGAATGTAACAGTTTTGTCGGTAAACGCCTCAGACGGTATAGCTACCACTCTGGTAACTTTGGAAAAGGATTTTGAAGGCGTGCTTTCACCTACTCTCGATTGCATTGTAGATAATCGCCCTGACACGGAATCTACCGACATTTATCCCTACCTGGTTTCATTGGAGGGAACCACTCCCCTGCGTTTATTGAAGATGGGATCGTCAAAATTCATATCATTTTCTCCGGATGGCAAGCACTTCGCTTTTTCTAAAGAAGACAATACCTCAAATCCAACACTCTATATTGGTACTCTGGACGGCAATGTTACAAAAATCTCCGAGATGCGCGACTCGCAATTATTTCGCTGGATCAATAATCTGCAATTTGTATATTTAAAAAAGGATTCAATACAATTAGGAGATATTAACGGTAATTCGACCTTATTAGCCTTGGCTGGCGGAATCTGGTTTGATGCAATAGATTTAGATTTTCGAAAAGGATAAATCATAAAGATAATTTATCTACCTAATATGATAAAACTAAAAAAAAGAATCAGGCCCAACCCGCGGCTGCAGCCGATCCCCGCTAAAACTACGCGGGGGCAGGCTTTGGCCAAGGCTCAAAGAGAGAACGCTGGATTGTGATTGTGGAATTCCTGCTAAAATAGTAACTACAAAGCGGAAGCGGCCAAGCGGCTGAGCCGCCAGCCGTTGGGCCTGCAATACAATAAATACGAACCAGTCAAAAAGGAAGTGGTTATGCAAAAGAATGATGCTCCAAAAATTATGCAAGAAATGCTTATGCAACTTCACCAATGAATCCCTCAAGAAGAATAAGAGCAATGGCAATGGTTGCACTCTCCATCACCATTGGAGTTTGGATGGTGGGATGCACGACTTTAAGCGATGAAAAAGTATTATTAACCAATTTAGGAAGAACAACTCCTCAAGAGACCATATCAGACTGCTATATCGCAATTATGGGTTATGGAGGAGTAGAAATATACATAACTAATCCAGACGGAAGGCACTTAGGCGTTTCACCGACATCTGGGGCGATAATCAATGAGATACCAGGAGCTGATTTTCAAAATAACCCAGATTGGGGGTATGAATCATCTCGAGGGGATTCCACAACCGGAACTGTCAAAATAGTGGTTGCGCACATCCTTGACCCAGTTGAAGGCCTCTACAATGTGGAAGTTCGTGGTACTCCAGTCTCGTCAGGAGGAGGATTAAGTGTAGGGGCAAGGTGCGAAAAAGAAGTAGAGAATATGCGGATGGTAAACATCGAACATGATCAAGAATTACCATTAGAGTATCAGTTTACCTACTCTCCGGAGAATGAAGAATTGGTGACGGAGTTATTACTGGTTCATTCGTGACGTAATAAAAACCAAGCAGGCCCAACCCGCGGCTTCAGCCGACTTGGCCAAGGCTCAGCGAGAAAACGCCGGATTGCGATTTTAGATTTCCTGTTAAAATGATAACTACATGGCGGACGCGGCCAAGCGGCTGAGCCGCCAGCCGTTGGGCGCCAAAGAGCATGATAAGCAATCGAAAATGACCGATAATTCGATGATTGGACTTCCAAAAGGTGTCGTATTTCTCCTTCCATATAATCCCGCTTGGAAGCGATTGTATGAAGAGGAAAAGAAAATATTGCAGAATAGTATTGGCGATAATATCTTGGATATTCAGCATGTTGGCAGCACTTCAATTACAGGTATGATAGCAAAACCAATTATTGATATTGCTATTGCAGTGAATAATTTTGAAGGTGCCACTATCTGCATTGAGCCCATTGAATCTTTAGGTTATCAATATAGAGGTGAATTAGGGATTCCTCGAAGGCATTATTTTTCAAAAGGGGATCCACGGACTTATCATATTCATATGAATGAAATTGGAAGTGGTGATTGGAATAATCAGATATTATTTAGAGACTATTTAATTAATCATGCCAAAAGTGCACAAGAATATGCAAATCTAAAGATTGAATTGGCAAAACGTTTCCCAACGGATATAGATAAATATATGGAAGGGAAGGATTCTTTCATTCGTCATATAATATATTTGGCAAACCTAGAAACACAAGGTAATCAATAAATAGACAGTTAGGAATACCACGGCGCCCAACCCGCGGCTGCAACCGACTTGGCCAAGGCTCAAAGAGTGAACGCTGAAATTCGATTTTAGAATTCCTGCTAGAATGGTGATAACAAAGCGGAAGCGGCCAAGCGGCTGAGCCGCCAGCCGTTGGGCTGCTAATCAACAGAGGAATCAATATGATTTGGAAAATAGGTCGTGATAAATTGAAGTATTGTGTTTTATCATTGTTTATTTTTATAAATGGCTGTAAATATATAAATACTCCACATTCAATACTTCCTCCTGAATTGAGTATAGATGAATATCAACTTGTAGATGCGCCATCTATTGAACCTCTTTCCTTTTTGCCCGTATCTGGTACTTCTGCTGAAATCTTAGCGAAACACCAAAAAGAGCGAGAAGATATTCTGGAAGAAAACTGTCCTTTCTTTGCAAGTTCTCCTGGAACTCCAATTCAATTGGGAGATAGTCAGCTGGTAGCCTTAGAAATATATTCTGATCCAATTGCAGGGCAGGGCGCACTAGAAGCCGTTTCTATTCAAGTAAAAAGGGATAATGAAATAATTTATACTATACCGGCAGGAGTGGGCAGCCCGATTTCTAATTATCGAGGATTATGGATCTATTCAAATCATTGGGTGCTAGAAAGTGCTAATGTAAACGAAAATATAACTAACAGAAACGAAGCAATGCTAGATGTATTTGGACAAATAGTAAGGGATGGGGTATTGCTAAATGAACGCTATAAATACGATGAAGCGTTTGGTTTTCAATTAATGAATGGAAAGCCCTTCTATTTTTACAAACGCAATAATCAGATTGATGTATCGTATAATAATCAAGAAATATTATTAGGATATTCACAAATACCTCATTATCAATGTTGCAGCGCTGGGGCTCTAGACCCAAGGAGTGCTAAAAATATGGTGGCCTTCTACGCTCAGAGAGATGGAAAATGGTATTACGTTGAAATTGGTGTATATAAAAAGTTATAGCAGCCCAACCCGCGGCTGCAGCCGACTTGGCCAAGGCTCAAAGAGAGAACGCCGAAATGCGATTTCTATTTTCCTGCTAAAATGGTAACTACATAGCGGAAGCGGCCAAGCGGCTGAGCCGCCAGCCGTTGGGCGTAAATACCCAATTCAACTTTTAAAATGGTAGGTAAATATAAAAAACGACGATTCTTTAAAAAGTAAAGAATTATTATTGAAAATAATGGAACCGTTTCTGAAATTAGCGACGAATAATATTCGAAAAACCAAACGTATTGTCGATTCAGAGGTTGCAGAGAATTATGAAGTATTAACCATCATTGCATTACTAACGGGTATTGAAAAAGTCCTAAATACAACCTTTTTCCTCATGTATATATCGGGGAAGATAGATTGGAAATGGATGAAAAACAATCGGGATGTAGAACCTGGAGTAATCCAATGTAATCGTGGTTTATCAGCCAAATTAGCAAAACTAGAGGAACTGGGAATTATAAAAAATGAATTGCAGTGGTAGTAGATTTGAGAAATGAATTTATTCATATGTGTAGTATGGATGTTCGATACAAAATTGGCCTAAGTAAAGAAGAGAAACCAACCTTGGAATTAAAACCAAATAATCCAGAAATAACATTCGGTCCTGTGCCGATAATGGAATTTGATACCAAGGTGGCTTATTAAAACGCTATCTTTCCTTTCTCTTCTTTCTCTGTTAGTCTTACGATGATTTTTCAGCCGATTACTTGAGTCCGAGAGGTGCCAGCGGGACGACTACTCCATCCGGCAGGACAAGCACAAGCGGATTTTCTCGCAACAGGCTCTTGCCGATGCCGAATACCCACTCCACCTGTCCCGGTCCCTCCGTGTCTGGAACGGCCTGTACATCATAGGGGATGGGATTGTTGGCTATGGAGCCATTGGGGAACAAAAAGTCGAGGTAAACAGAACCCTCGGGCCAGTCAGTGATCGTCATGGCTCCGTGTTGGCTAGTGGCCTGCACGATAATCAGTATCTCGTCTTCTGGCGGAGTTAGAGTGAATGAGCCTGTTTTGAAGGACGATGCCGTGAACACTTTGGTAATCGTCAGGTCCACTCCGAGCACCATTATGGGTCCGTCTAATTGCGCACAAGCCTTGCCGTTGTTGTCCTCGGGCGCGGGATCGACGGAAACCGATTTCGGGTCGGCGCAACGGTACGCAGCCACTACGGGTAGCAGGGCGGTCGGTGTTGTCGTCGGCATTGATGTCGGTACCAATGTTGTCGTCGGCATTGATGTCGGTACCAATGTTGCTGTCGGTGCCACGCCTAAAGTAAACGAACATGCGCTGGTGGCAAGGAGCAGAAGCAATAGAGCAATCGTAAGTGCAAACCGTGTTTTCAAAGTCCACCTCCTGTGGATTTGAGTTTCGTACCTAATGAAATTAGTGCAAGAAACTTAGCTTCTCTAGTTGAATTGTCTCCTTCCTTGAAAGATTGAGTTGGTAAGGTACGTGTGCGGTTAGCAAAGACCATCCGTGGTAAGCGGTGGCCGCGATCCTGATGCTTAGTGTACCCTCCTAAGTCCAAAATCGCAAACTATGGGGCTTTTCAGTTGAAAATATAACTTCCTAGACATCGAGCAGATAAATCAACTGACAATGGTGATTATTGAACAAATAAGTATTTATCTAGATAATATCGATTGGCAACAAGCATTTAGAAACCTATCAAAGAATATCTCGCTATTGCCAATTAATCCAGAACCAGAATATAGCAAAGTAATTAATCTCGATTCAGATGATTACTTACTAATACTAAATAAACTAACAAATAACCTAATTGGCGAAGGAATGTTGAAAATATTACAAACAAAATAATCATTTACGCCCAACCCGCGGCTTCAGCCGACTTGGCCAAGGCTCAAAAAGAGAACGCCGAATTGCGATTGTAGTTTTCCTGCTAAAATGGTGACTAGATAGCGGAAGCGGCCAAGCGGCTGAGCCGCCAGCCGTTGGGCGTTATAATACCGTAATTATAGGGGTTGAAAATGGAAGCTATTACAGAAACTCTTGCGCTTGGTGCTTTAGCCGTATTTGCCGCATTTGGATCTATATTAATTCTTTTAGGATATTTCGAGGGAGATCCTAATCGAAAAATAGTAAAAAGAAGACAACCCTACAAAGCAGTAATAAAATCTGGAGCAATAATTGATATTTTAGTTTTTATTCTAATTGCCTTTATTTCTTGTCAACCAATTGTAATATCAGCTATTTTCCCATGTTCATTGCAAATAACTATGACTCCAACGGGAATATTATCCAATATCACTCCATCAAGAACGAAAACTCTTGGTCCTGTTTATACTGTTACAAAAACACCGACACCTACAATAACAAATACTCCATCTCCTTCACCTACAGAAACAAAGGTAATTATATTTACCGATCAATTTAATGACAACAGTAATAATTGGATTATCGGAAAAAGACCTGGTTCTCATCCTGTTTATACAGATATCAGGTCAGGTAAATTAATTTATTCACTATTATGTCCACATGAACTTGGAGTAAATTATTGTTCTGAATTAATAGAAATACCGTCAATAAATGTAAAGAATTTTGATATAGAATTTACTTATTCAATTGTAAAAAATGATTTTGATAATGGAATTTATTTTGGAATAAAATATCGTTCTAAGAATAGTTATTATTTGTTATTAATTGATAATAAGGGGTATATAGATTTGCAATTGACAAGATATTATTCCTCAACAAATGAATATTATTCAATATCCCTTTTCCCAAAAATTAAGAGTAAAAATGTAATCTTGGATTTGGAGGGTGTAAATAAAATAGAATTGATTATTAATGAGCAACGCCATACATTGATAATAAATGGTGTTGAAGAATTTACTATTGAGGATAAAAATCTAAATTATCCTGGGACTATTTCTTTTTATTCATCAATATTAGATGGTGGTAAAGGTGAAATCGATATTGATAATTTATTAATTAGTCAATAATAAAAAACGCCCAACACGCGGCTGCAGCCGACTTGGCCAAGGCTCAAAGAGAGAACGCTAGATTGCGATTTTAGATTTCCTGCTAAAATGGTAACTACAAAGCGGAAGCGGCCAAGCGGCTGAGCCGCCAGCCGTTGGGCAAAAAATCATTCCGGGGTATTTGGTATATGATTGAATTGTAGTGATAATTTGGAGGCCATTATGGAAAAAGGAGCCGAATTACAACGAGCGCGAGAATATGCTAATAAGGGAAATAAGTTTGAGGCACGAGAGTTATTACGGAAAATCATTCAGAATGATAAAAGAAACGAGCAAGCTTGGCTTCTTTTTTCACAGGTAGCTGAAAAACAAGAACATGAAATACAATGTCTAGAAAATGTTTTGAAAATAAATCCAAATAATGAGCAAGCCCGAATAAGATTATCTTTGCTAAGAACACCACCAATTATTGATGAAAAGAATTTATCCCCGAAAAGTTCTAATAATTCACTTGATAAAAAAGTGATAGAGCGAAATAATATGAATAAGAAAAAGGAAGATATTCCAGAATCAATAATTAGAATTCAAACGGTTGGTGATTTCTTGAAATATACTGGGATGAAAGTTATAATCGGTACAAAAGATGATAATTTCTATGAAGGAATTATTGAAGATTTATCAAATACAGGAACTTATTTAATTCTACGAGAAGTAATCTTTAAATCAGAGATTGTTCCAGTGAGGGATAAGAATAAGATAAGTATATCAATTCAAAATATTGATTTTATGCAGATTAAAGATAGATGTGGGAAATAAAAATTAATATTTAAGAATTGGAATAGTATCTACCCAAATCTTGCCCAACACGCGGCTGCAGGCGACTTGGCCAAGGCTTAGTAAGCGAACAATCAATTGCGATTTCATATTCCTGTAAAAATGGTAACATAAGATGCGGTGGTGGCCAAGCGCCTGAGCCGCCAGTCGTTGGGTGCCCAGATCAAAAACCCTGCGCATAATTCACGAGGTTTAGTTGACTAAATCAGAAGAATATCGAAAAGAATTGAATAAACTTAGTAATTGGGATGATTATCTTCGGAAAGCATCAGGATTACCAGGCCCTCGTGGAAATTTAGAATTAGCTCAGATTGTTGTCGATGAAGGAAACCAGGATTTATTTGAAAGATATCTATTGCTTACTCCAGAAAAAGCGCCTGAAAACACACAGGATGTATTTCTTGCTTTCTGTGCGGTTGTGGGATTAGGGCGTCTAGTTGCAGAGGGGAAAAGGAAATATTTACTACCGCTGCATAAACTGGCCTCAGACCCAAGATGGAGAATTCGAGAAGGTGTAGCAATGGCGCTTCAACGGTTGGGTGATAAAGATATGGAATTATTGCTAGATGAAATGGATCATTGGAGCAAGGGTGGACCCTTGGAACAGAGAGCAGCAGCGGCAGCGTTATGTGAACCAAGACTATTAAAAAAAGAAGAATATGCAAAGAAAGCATTGAAAATACTCGATGCAATTACATCCAGTATAAGTAAACAAAATGACAGGAAGGGGGACGAATTTATTGCTTTGCGAAAAGGATTGGGTTATTGTTGGAGCGTAGCAGTAGTGGCGTCTCCGGCATACGGGAAAGATCTGATGGAAAAATGGATAATATCGGAAGATAAAGATATTCGATGGATTATGAAAGAAAATTTGAAGAAGAACCGATTGATGCGATGTGATGTAAAGTGGACAAAGAAAATGGTTCAGAAATTGGTGTAGGGCACCCAACCCGCGGCTGCAGCCGACTTGGCCAAGGCTCAGCGAGAGAACGTTGGATTGCGATTTGAGATTTCCTGCTAAAATGGTAACCAGATAGTGGACGCGGCCAAGCGGCTGAGCCGCCAGCCGTTGGGCCGAAAACAACTAATATTACAGAAATGCGTATTTATAAATACTGAGAAAATTGAAAGGAATCGATAAAAAGACATCGAAGATTTTCGAATAATGTAAATATTTGGGAAGATATGACTGAAGGGTTTTTTCCACAACTGACACGAGGAAATTCATGAATAGACCTAATATTCTAACAAGAAAGCCCATACTGTCCTTTTTTGTATTGACTTACATTATCTCATGGGCAATTTGGACTCCGATCGTGATAAATTACTATCGGAACCCATTTCCCATATCATTTACAGAAACACCCGTATTTCTAATTCTTCTTGCCTTACTGGGCTTCTTCGGACCAACTATTTCTGCTTTAATTATGGCAGAGCTTGAAGAAGGAAGAAATGGGATTAAGAGACTTCTTTCCGGATGGAAGCATTGGCGAGTTGGCATACAATGGTATCTTGCCATTATTGCTATTCAATTTTTGATTGAATTTCTGGCTACGAAGCTATATACCACCTTCGCAGGCGTCAACCCCGAAATCACATGGAACTCTTGGTATGGGGTGTTTCCAACGTTTCTTCGAGCAGCACTAATCGGAGGTGCTATCGCGGAAGAAACAGGTTGGCGCGGATATGCACTTCCGAGATTAATGAAAACAAGAAGCGCCTTGACTTCCAGTATCATCATCGGCGTATTTTGGGCTGCTTGGCACCTCCCGATAAGTCTTGTGCCGGGTGCGAATTTCCCCGTGCCTTTGAACCCTCTCCTGATAATTGTGTTTTTGCTCAATGTAATATTCATCTCAGTTGTAATGACTTGGCTATTCAATAATTCAAGGGGAAGTATATTCATCTGTTATATTTTCCACGCCTTGCTAAATACAGCGTTACTAGGATCGATTATCCATTTTACAGATATGGAATCTGCCTGGTGGGGGAAACTGTGTTTTAGTACCGCACTACGTGGGATTTTCGCACTATTATTGGTGATATTCTTTGGCGCAATTCATTTATCACGTAAGAGTGAAAAATTGGTTATTAATTCCTTATGATGAAAGTATCTACCTTGTGTAAAGGGGTGCGGCCCAACCCGCGGCTGCAGCCGACTTGTCCAAGGCTCAAAGACAGAACACCGAAATGCGATTTTGGAATTCCTGCTAAAATGATATCTACAAAGCGGAAGTGGCCAAGCGGCTGAGCCGCCAGCCGTTGGGCAGAATTTGACAAATATGGGTTTATCGTTGAATATTATTATTTAAATGAATAGGTAAATATCAGGAGGAATTATGGGCCAATTGCAATGGTTGCAAACTTCATATTCAAGGCATGGTATTCCAACGTATTCAATGGAAGTCAGGCACAATGAGTTATCCAGATGTCAAATAATTCGTGGCCGAAATCAACGTGATGTTGAAAGTAGAGCTAGACAACGCTTGACTGAATGGGATCATATATTTCAACAACAGACAAATGAATCAAGAGCCCAAATCCTATCGAATGAAGCCCAACAATTATTAGGTTCAATGAATTCATTACTTGCAAATGGTGTAAATAATTCGAAATTCTTTAAGTGGGATGACTTATATGATAAATCAGAATTTTCCGTTACGAAGCCCGTACAACAACCGCTACCCAAAAAGGGGTGTATGGCAGAAATATTGCCATCATCAAATAATAAATATCAAGAAGAAATACAACAACTGATAGCACAATACAACAATCAAGTGGCTGCTTGGATTGCCAACCGTGATAAATTCATGGCAGAACAACAAAAAAGGAATCAATTGATTGATGAATTAAAAAATAAATATTCTCAGAAGGAAGTCGGTGCAATATTAGAAATAAACAAAATGATACTTGATAATTCTGATTATCCGATAAATTTCGAAAAATATATTGTAATTGATTACAATCCAAATAATAAAATTATGATCGTGGATTATCAATTACCTTCGCCTGATAATATTCCTACAATGAAAGAAGTACGCTATGTAAAATCCCTAGGGAAGAGTGTTGAAAAGCACATCACCACATCCCAAAAAGAAGCTTTGTACGATAATATCATTTATCAGATGACACTTCGATCTATTTATGAATTATTCCAAAATGATACAAGTGATTTTATAGCCTCAATCGTATTTAATGGCTACGTTCACACAGTCGATCCATCAGTAGGTAAGAAGATAACACCATGCATTTTATCAGTACAGGCGAACAAGCCAGAATTCCTTGAGTTTAATTTACTGCAAATTGACCCCAAAATGTGTTTTCGGCATTTAAAAGGAATTTCTAGCTCGAAATTGCATAGTCTAACTCCCATACCTCCTGTTCTAGTAATGGATAAAAGAGATTCTAGGTTTATTCAACCAAGAGAAATCGAATCTGTTTTGGAGGAGGGCGAGAATCTGGCGGCAATGGACTGGCAGGATTTTGAGCATCTTATTCGAGAAGTATTTGATAAAGAATTTTCTGGAAATGGCGGGGAAGTAAAAATAACGAGAGCAAGTAGAGATAGAGGAGTTGATGCCATCGCGTTTGATCCTGATCCTCTTCGTGGAGGAAAAATCGTTATCCAAGCAAAAAGATATACCAATACCGTTGGTGTAGAAGCAGTACGAGATCTATATGGAACATTAATTAATGAAGGTGCGAGTAAGGGGATATTGGTTACAACATCTGAATATGGACCAGATGCATATGATTTTGCCAAAGGTAAACCAATTATTTTGTTAACCGGCGGAAATCTTCTTAGTTTATTGGAAAAGCATGGTCATAAATGCAGGATTGATCTAGCAGAAGCAAAATTAATATTATTGGAGGAAGAGAAGAAAAATAAGGCAAAGTAAAATTCTGCCCAACACGCGGCTTCAGCCGACTTGGCCAAGGCTCAGCGAGAAAACGCTTAATTTGCTTTTGTTATTTCCTGCTAAAATGATAACCACATAGCGGAGGCGGCCAAGCGGCTGAGCCGCCAGCCGTTGGGCGGCCAAAATAATTCTACTTGTATCCAAGTATTCTGATACTCGAAAGGAAAGTTGCTTTGAACCCACTGGACCCTAATCTCCTAATATTCAGTATAGTTATCACAGCTATTCTTTTTTCTGTCATTGCTTTCTTTACCCATGCTGGATTTCGACGAATAATTGGGGTTCTACTTGCAGCGATTCCCGTCATTCCATTGGTCATTATTTTTGATAGGATCGCCGCTAGATATGGATGGTGGAATTATCCCTCTGTCACCGCGGACAATGCTCCTCTCGCCTGGTATATTGCATCCGCTTTGGGGTATGGTGCAGCATTCGGTTTGTTGGGATGGCGCATTATTCGGCGATGGAAGATGCGTGGCATGATCGCTTTCCTTTTATTCTTCGCTCTTTTCGGGGTCGCACGTGATTATGGGTACAGTGTGACAACGAAATTCATTGTCTTCGGGCCCGGCCCAATGCCGTTGTTAGCAGACCTATTAGCATACGGTTCCGCAGCGGCGGTAGTCCAATTGTTGATGCGT
>Ga0187886_1002429_pt1 | contig 15004 bp, 9 predicted proteins | sample June2016WEW_20_1_FD_133001 | JGI IMG/M metagenome (GOLD analysis project Ga0187886, IMG submission 133001) | Peatland microbial communities from SPRUCE experiment site at the Marcell Experimental Forest, Minnesota, USA - June2016WEW_20_150 | ecosystem: Environmental > Terrestrial > Soil >... | reverse complement strand
TCCTTATGACCTTCCGGTCCAACCCGCTGAATTTCGCAATCTTATAGATGGATAAGTCTTCACCGCGGTTTCTGGCGAGAACCAACAAAATCCTCAACCGGGCCTCGCTGCCCAAAGTCTTCAGAAGTACAGGTCTAATTGGCAATGTTGCTCACAGAAAACAAGAGACCCCCTGCGGAGATAAGTAAGAGAGTTAAGTGAAAGTATGAGTTACCGTTCCTCAGTGGATCCAAATCACCCTTACAGCGCTACAATCTACTACTAAACGGCGACAGTTGACAGCTTGAGCTGTGTTACCCCACGCTTTTTCATCAATTCTTTTGCCAATGCTTGAATGCGTTCCATTTTCCCTCTCACGGAAACTATCTCCAAACAACGTGATTCGTCGAGATGAATATGAGTGGTCGAATTCACAATGGTCCGAAAGTGGTGCTGAATTTCCGTGAGCGCGTCTTGAAGGCCATGTGATTCGTGGTTGTACGTTAACAAGATCGCTCCAGCAGCCTGCTTGCCGCCTTCCTTTCTCCACGAGTATTCCGATACGAAATTCCTCATGGCGATCTGTAACGCCTTCGACCTGTCTTTGTACCCGAGCATTTTCAGGGAATCGTCGAACTGTTCTAGAAGTGGGGGAGGTGTTGAAATGCTAATCCTATCGACCCTAACCATAGACCTCACCGAGCTTTGGGAATGGCTCGGTACTCTTTAATATCGTTATTACGCATAATAGAAATAGTAATACTACCCACATGACCAATTGCGGGTTCCCAATGAGGCTGTGTGAGGAGCGTTCTATGTAAAATGTCGAGAGGAACTGGAACCGGCAGCATAAGTGGTGAAAAGGTCAAAATAGTAATTGTGTATTCATTGATTGGATTGGCAACAGTTCTCGGGTTTGTTGCATCGGCGATCGTAGGCCACCTGTCGGTTTTACTTGCAGGTCTCGGGGTGGTCACGTATGTGTTTGGGCTGCGTCATGGCGTTGATGCTGACCATATCGCTGCGATTGACAATACGACTAGGAAGCTGATGCAGGATAACCAGCGGCCTTTCACTGTTGGTATGTGGTTCTCGTTGGGCCATTCGACGATAGTGGTCGGGCTCATCGTGGCGTTGATCTTTGCTACTCGCACGGTCATCGGTCATATACCAGTCTTGGAGAGCGGTGGCGCGGTAATTGGAACAACTGTGTCGGGTGTCTTCCTGTGGTTGATAGGACTGGTCAATATGGTCATTGTCTTCAGTATCTATCGAATCTTCAAGGAAATGAAACGGGGGAAGATGGATAAGACTGAGCTTGAGAACCTACTGGACAATCGCGGGTTTCTAAATCGCTATTTTCGGCCTTTATTTAGAATCGTCAAGCGCCCCTGGCAGATTTACCCTATCGGTCTCCTCTTCGGCTTGGGTTTCGACACTGCGAGTGAAATCGCTCTCATAGCGCTCAGTGTTGGCGTTGGGGTTTCCTCCTCTGTTCCGGTCTGGATGATTCTCATATTGCCTTTCATGTTCACATGCGGAATGGTTCTTGTCGATACAACCGACGGGGTTACAATGCGAGTGGCGTACGGGTGGGCGTTTCTCAATCCGATTCGCAAAATTTACTACAACCTGACTGTAACAGTGATCTCAGTGCTTGTCGCGTTGGCAATAGGCACCACTGAGCTTCTTCAGGTCCTGGCCAACGAATTGAATTTAACAGGCACATTCTGGAATTGGCTTGGCGGCTTGGATTTTGAAGGCATAGGTTTCGGCATAATGGGCATTTTTCTTGTGTCCTGGCTAGTCTCTGTAGCAGTATGGAAGTATCGGAAATTCGACGAAATCTGCACACCCACTCCATCTTCGGGCAAATAATCAGAGACAGTGGGCCACAGGTTCGGACAGCTCTATCGACTAGAACTAACCTTGAGGGAATCCTTGATTAGCAACCCACACTTTTTTTGGCATGCGATGCGGGCATGCAGGCTAATCCTCTTTGGCCTGTCACAGAACGTTTTCCTAGGCTAGAGCGAGATTCCAATGTTGATGTGGTGATCGTAGGCGCTGGCATAGCGGGAATTTCCTGCGCCTTTCATTTGCAGAACGCCGGCTACAAGGTTCTAGTGCTCGAAAAGGATGAGGTGGGCGTTGCAGCCACTGGTGCTAGCTCGGGCATTCTATATTATGGTTCGCACACACACTAAAACGGCGGTTCAAATTTGGTTGCCCGCACCAGCTATACCACACACACAATGACGGTTCAAATCACGATGCCCGCACCATTAGACCCACACACACAAAACCACTAGCATGGTGAGAATATCTTGGTTTCTGGGAAGAAGGAAGGAGTCAACAATAGTTAGTGATAAATTGTTGGCCCACTAGCTCCCACTGATCTCATGGTGCGGCCCGTCAAACTTGAACCGTCATTTCGTGTATGTGGTATCAACGGTGCGCGACGGGAAGGAGGTAAGACAACGAAGAATAGGGGCGTTAGGTCCGAACAATAGAAGAAGAGTGAGCAACTACTACGTGGATTATCCCAAAACCAAAATGTTAAGTTCGTATGAAGCTAAGGTTCTGTAGTCGCCTGGTGGCAGCTTGCTAGCAATGCGACGCTTCCTGTTCGCTGTCCTCTTCATTTTGCTTACGGCTAGCCTTGTAGGAGGCTCACACGTACGCGCCGATTACCTGTTTACGACAGTCAACGTTGGCAGTAATCCTAATGGGGTTGCCTTCGACTCCGCTAATGGGTACATCTATGTGGTCAACAGTGCTTCCACTTCTGCTCCGGGCACGGTGTCGGTGATAAATGGGGCGACGAACAAGTGGGTTACGGATGTTACTGTCGGGTTACTCCCTGAGGGGGCTGCCTTCGACTCCGGCAATGGTTACGTCTACGTGACCAACAATGCTGCTGGCACGGTCTCTGTCATAAGTGGCACCGCGGTCGTAGCGACCATTAGCCTCCCCAGCCCCAGTAGCCCTTTTGGAATTGCCTACGACGCGTTCAACGGGTACGTCTACGTAGCCAACTATGCCGGCTCGATCTCGGTGATAAGCAGCACCACGGTCGTTGATACTATACTGTACTATGGTAGCCCCTTCGCTCCACTTTACGGGATCGCCGTCGACTTAGGTAATCGGTACATCTACGTGGGTCTATACGATGAACCTATCGTGTTGGTGATAGATGGGTCGACCAACACGTGGCTTCAGGATGTTGTCGTTGGCAATAGCCCTAGGGGGATTGCCTTCAACTGGGTCAATGGGTACGTCTACGTGGCCAACTCCAAGGACAACACGGTTTCGGTGATAAGCGGCACCACGGTCACCAACACTATTGCCTGCTCAGGCAGTGCCAGCCTCAGCAACCCTACTGCGGTTGCGTTCGACATTGTTAACGGGTACATCTACGTGACTAACAATGGCGCTGGCACGGTCTCGGTGATAAGCGGCACTTCATGTGTGGGTTCGAGTGTCAAAGTTGGCAATTATCCTAACGGGATTGCCGTCGACTCCACTAATGGGTACATCTACGTGAGCAACTCTAACGACAACACCGTCTCTGTCATTGCACCGACTCTTCTTTACGGGGTGGTTCGAGGGACTGATAGCGGGATCTACGTTGGTCGGGATCTTTTGTGGTCGGGATCTTTCAGTTGGACTAAACTGCCCGGGGCGACGTCGGGTGCGCCTGCAGCTGTGCAATGCGGAGGTCAGCTCTATTTGGCTGTGCAGGGGACGAATAACAAGATCTACTTCGGGTCGTTGGACGTTCTGACGAACTCATTCTCCGGATGGACTCAACTGTCGGGGGCTACTAAGTCTGGTCCAGGTTTGGCAACTGATGGGTGGTGTGACCTATTCTTGGCCGTTAGAGGTATGGATAACGGGATCTACTTGAACACTTACGCCAACCCTACGTACGCCGCGGTGATAGGCGTCCCTCCTGGTTGGCAGGGGTGGATGCACCTACCCGGGGCGACCTTGAGCAGTCCTGCTGTGGTGGGTGTACCCAAAACTCCGGGCTCGTACGGCTTTCCGAATGTTCAGCTGGCCGTGCGCGGGATGGATAACCGAATCTACTTTAGCACGATGGCCAGCGTGTCTTCGTGTGAACTGTGTTTCAGTTTTACAGGTTGGGTTAACCTTGGCGGCGCCACGTATGGAAGCCCCAGCCTAGCCTGGGTCTTCGACTCATATCATTCGCTGCTTTACTTAGCGGTGGAAGGTACCGATCACGGGATCTACTGGAATGAGTTGGTTGGGGTTTGGGGGTATGGTCCCGCGAGCTGGAGTGGTTGGGCGAAGCTTCCGGCGGGAGGAACCACACTCAGTGGTCCTGCGCTAACTATTGCCTCAGACGAGGTAGCCTTCATGGTTCAAGGAACGAACAATGGCATCTACTGGTGCCGAGGCACTTGGGGTGGCTCGTGGTCCACTTGGGAACGCTTGCCCGGTGCCACATTATCATCCCCAGCCCTCGTATATGTACCAGAGTTCACTTGTTCGAATTATATTGCCTGTTGAATTTCATCTCGTTCTTTTCTCAGCCGTTGGTCGTTTGTCTGATTTTTGTGTGTGCGGACCGCGTGGTGCGCGCACACACACACGAAAATTGACGGTTCAAATTCTGTCGCCCGCACCAGTATACCGGGGATATAGATAGAATGGCTACTTCGTATGGTACGTGGTACTCGGAAAAGTGACGTGTAACTCCAACGTGGTACTGACTGATTGCCACGTGGGGGTTTTCTGTTGGTTTTGTTGGTGTGCGCACGGAAAAAACGTCTTAGACGCGCGAACGCGGAAGTTTGCGGGTTAACTCGCGTCTTAGGAAACGTGCATTACCACGTTAAGTACCACGTCCGCGACACGCGTACGCGCGGTTTTCAGAGGTCGAAGCTGGCATACGTGTTCAGATTTTCTCATCTAAGAATCATCGCCGAGAAAAATGCCTTTCCATATCTATTGAGGGTTTTGTGGTTTAGGGCAGGAGAAAGAGTGGGTTTACAAGAAGCAATCGAATATTCCTTCATGAGGAGTCCTGCTTCATGTGGACTCGGAAATCGACCGCTGCACTGATCATAATCGTATTAATCGTTGGTATTGTGGTCGCGACTACGTATCTCACGCGTCGACCAGCGCCTTCAATTTCGCTTGCGCCAACAACCTTCGTCGCGGTTCAGGGGACAAGCATTACATTCAACGTTTACGGTCTTGAATCTAATGGGGTTGCCGCCGTCTATTTCGGTGATGGCCACCAAGCGAACACAACCTCCACCTTATCCTACGCTTACCCGACTCCGGGTAGGTATCTGGTGGCAGCTCAGGAATTTGTTAACGGCCAACCTGTAGCCTCAACGTTCAACGCCCTCCAAACAATTCAGATCACACCGCAGGTCAGCGAATCACTTGCCCCATTGATTTCTGTCCCCACAGTAGCCTTCGACGTTACCAGGAACCCGTCGGCTCCGGTTGTTCAGATGGGTGATCAGGTTTACTTGTACGGTGGCTTCCTTGAACCACCCTCAGGAACCAATATCACCATCACCCAGTACGAGTGGGATTTCGGTAACGGAGCCACCAAAACCGTTAGCGCAAACAACACTACGTTCAAGCCTGCTGAGAACCCGTCAACAGCATCATACACTCAACCCGGACTGTACCCGGTTACATTGACGCTGGTAACTGAAAACTCGACAAGCATGACAACATACCGGACCTCGATCGAACAGACTGTCGCTGTCGGTTCTTCGTCTCAACCGTACACTGTCTTCTTGTACGCGGGTATCGTGCCAAATCCATCCATAATCAACGTCGCCGAAAACGTAGGCGGCGGTCCATTCTCATTCGACCCTCAAGTAAATTATGATTGGGTCGGCGTCGAAGTTGAAGCTAACATATTCAGCACTCTGCTCTTCTACAATGGTTCCTCCACTACCCAATTCATCCCAGTGGCAGCCACGAAAGTTCCGTCGGTAGCGAACGGAGGAATATCGCCCGACTACACCACCTACACATTCCAAATCAGAACCGGCCTGAAATTCTCAAACGGTGCCCCGCTCACAGCCTACGACGTATGGTACTCGATGGTAAGAGACCTACTGTTCGTTGGCGGAAATGAAGTAGATCCAGGCTGGATCCTGGCTCAATACCTCATTCCGGGAGCATCAATCGGCGTGCCCATCATGACTGCTGCCAACGATACAGCCGACTTCAACGCAATCATGCATGCGTTGACCTACAGCAACTCATCAAACACGGTGACCTTCAAGCTTCTGAACCCGACTCCATCGCAACTGTTCTTTACCGCGCTTGTTCTTTACGGAGCTAGTATTCTTGACGCTACCTGGTTGAGTGAGATAGGTGCGGGGATAACGTTCACGCCTGCCGGCTTCTACGCTTACCAGAACCAGAGCAATTCGGGAAGTTACAATTTGAAAGCTCAATGGAATCCCGTAGCCTCAGGCCCCTACATGATTCAGAGCTACGTTCCAGAGCAGTCGGTTACACTCGTTGCGAATCCTGGATTTCAGGGCGTCCCAGGAATTCCTGTAGTCAATAATACGGTGGTGATTCAATGGGTCAAGGACCCTGAAACAGCATATAACCTGTTCACGAGTGGACAGGCCGACATAGCCACAAACCTGCCGACGGACTACCTCGTGCTCATGCCCAAGCAGGTTGGCGCTGGGCAAGCGGCGATGTATCAGACTCCAACGCTGACCGCATTCATGTACGCTTTCAATATTGACATCGACGTGGCTGCCATGAAGGCCGATTTCGGATCGCAGTATCATGTTCCCTCCGATTATTTCGCTAACCTTGACGTCCGCGAGGCTTTCGCTTACGCCTTCAACTACACCAACTACATTAACGAAATATTGGGAAACGTGAAGTACGGTATAGATTTCGGAAGCAGTTACGCGGGCGTCATTATTCCGGGAATAGCAGACTACGTTCCGCCAAGCCAATTGCAGAATGTTCCCACATACGACCTCGCAAAAGCCAAGCAACTCTTGCAGCAATCAGGCCAGTATGGGACCTCGGTCAACATTCCGATATCGACCCTTTTCGGTCAAACTAACGCTTTCGCAGCAGCGCAAATGTGGGCAGCCGCCCTCAACTCGATAGACCCCAACATAGTAATGACCCCTGTCTACATTTCCTACGCAATGTCCAATGCCTATATCATTCGTGGCTCGGTTCCACTTTACCGGGAGGCCTGGGTGGCGGATTACCCGTATCCATCAGACGTCGTCGATGCGTTTTACAAACAGGGGGGCTATTTGCCGGCTCCGGATGGCTGGACTGTGGAGTACCTCAATTCGACTGGTCATGCTGACGAGGCTGCGATGTTTGCCGAGATGAATTCACTCATCAAGACTGCTGACTCAGCAACGAACGCCACCTTGGCAGCTCAAGATTACCGGCAGGCGGAGCAGTTAGCAATTAACCTCTACATGTATGTCTATCTACATGCAGCCAACGGGTTCTGGGTCGTCAAACCATACATGAACGGGTATCAAGGACAGATTTCGTACCAGGAGAATCCGATGGTCTATCCCGACGGGCTGTACTTTTGGTGGGTTAAGACCTGCGGATCCGTCCAAGCCTGTTCCGGCCGAAACATAGGCCCCTAGAATGGACTTCAGAAGCATAGACAGCACGCACGCAAAATGATACTCGTCTTAGTAGAATGGCCCAGTAACCCGTGGTCTAACCTGAGTCATCGCTAGGTTTTTCGTGTGTGTGGGGTCAGCTGGTGCGAGCAGTGGAATTTGAACCGTCGATCCTATAGTAGCCTTTGCTTGTCGAGCATAAGTTCATTTTCAGAGTAGTCCCGAGCGTACATTTTCTTGATCACTAAGAAGCGTCTCGATCGTTCTTGAAGTGGTTTTTCGTAGACCTCAAGGACACCGTCGAACACGCCAACAATCGTTTGTATGTCCTCTTTCTGGGCTATAGAAGGGTCAAGGGTAGCCAGAACCGTGAAGCCACCAGCCTTTCGCTTGGCGGCAAAGTCTGAGAGCCACTTCCTAGTTGTGAGCGCCTTGTTGCGAATGAGCAGGTCAGATAGAAAATCGATGATGACAACCTTGCTCTTCCCGTCTGCAACCTTCGATTCTATGATCTTGTTTGAGGTTATGTTGAGATTGCTAAGGTCTCCAACATCGGGGATCTTGAACAGGTTAGTGCTCTCGGGTGCTATTTTATCAGCCATGGGGTTGAGTGCATAGAAATTCTGCTTATGCCTGCCTATCAGGTCGCGCGTTTTGGCTATGTCGTCTGACATGTAGACCGTCGGCATTCCAGCTGCGACGGTTGAGTCGATGATCTTCCGTATGAGCAAGTCTCTTTCATCGTAAGACTGGGAAACAAGAACCACCGCATAACCCAAGGGCACACCCCCGCCGAGCATGCTGTCCAATTCAGAGTAGCCAGTTGAAAGACTGGGCTGAGATGATTGGGGTGGACGGGTCTCAGTTCCAGCGGGTTTAGGTTCCATTGTGACCGTCGAAGCAGTGGCGCTTCTCCTTCTCTTCTTCATAACCAAAACCGAAGCTACAACTGCAACAAGGGTTACGGCGGAGATTGACCCAAGCAATCCGATTGTGCCAGTTTGCGCTTGATTTCCAACAGCCAATTGCCTCGTGCTGACGGAGAAACCTTGGTTTGTTGCTTGACTGGACCCTGTTTCCAGGTTCGAGGAAGTTGTGACTTCGGAGGTAGTCGTTGATGTGCTAGTGCTTGTTGGTTCAGCAACACGAGTGGATACTGAGTTTGTTGCGACGACTTGAGCATTGAATTGCACGTCGTCCCAGAAAATGAATTGGCTCGTTTGAAGGGGTTCCTCTCCATAACCGAGAAGTTCCAGCGCTATCGTTGCAGTGCTTGCTCCCGACCCGAAGATTGAACTGACTGTCGCGGGGCTGAACATTGTTCGGAAGTCGGCGCCGACATCACGGGACACCTCACACCAAGAGATGCAGTTCCAATTAGCCAGGAACAGTGATTTTGAAGCATCAGTGTCGGCCGAAGCCTCATGGGTGAGTGCTCCGAATTTCACGTAATAGTTCAATGTGCGGCCGTTGACCGTCACTCTCACCCTTGCGGCGGCCGCTGTCGAAAGAATTTGTGGAAGCACGTACCAAGCGTCAATTGTGAGGCCGCGTAGATTGGATACGGATGAGGTCTGAGAGACACCAACAACCACGGGCGCAAGCAAGTTACTTCCTGGTGGGGGTCCAATCAACGTGATCGCAAGTGCTCGCGATCCTGAGTAGACTACGGATGTCGTAATGGAATCATACCCTGAGGTACCTTGGGTCAGTTGCCAATTTGTGGTGCCATTCTCAAACCCGCCATTTTGAAGAATTGGGACAGTCATGAGAGATTCGGATGGTTGAGGGTTCCCCACCTGAATTGTAAATGGATGCTGTGCCGCTGACATTAGACTGAGCTGCTGATAAAACAACGCGTCCACTACCAGAGACCACGGTCCCGAAAGGGATGAGGGAGCACTAAGGTTACCCGCCACTACACCGTCCACCGAGGCGGCACCGTGGGCAAATGAGTACCCTGTCGCGAACATACCGGTGGAAAGCGCCATGTTCGAGGCAGCGTCGACAACATCAACTCGAACTGACGTGGACACCGAAACTTGTGCTGGACAACTCGCGGTGACATGAGTGGCCACTTGAAAGCTCTGACTCGGACTAACTGAGCTTGGAAAATCCACTTTGTCAATCTGAACCTTGCAATAGTAGGAATAAGCAGGAGGAATCGCCACCATCGCGAATCCAAATAGAATAAGAATGGCCATCAAACTGGTTGACTTTTGCATTTCTGTCGCCTACGAGATTATGATTCTTGCTTCGTACGACTCACATTAGCGTTACTACCGGCCTAAGCAATCAACGTTACGTTCTCTTTGCATTGCCGAGGTCTTTCATAGTGAATAGCGAAATTGTTTCTTTTTCTTCTCTTCAAATGGAAAGTTATCGAGGTCTCCTTATACAATACCGAATAACTTGGCAATTTGCCGGATCGTTCTCTGAGATGTACGAAATGTGTGTGTAGTACCAATGGTGCGGGCAACGTGATTTGAACCATCGTTTTAGTGTGTGTGTGTGCGCACCAGCTGACCCACCCCCCCAGCTAGAATGACAATTGGAGTAGTCTGATCCGCATTCTACCAGCGCATATCGTCAAGACACAGGATACGTAATCCTAATCGTGATCCGAGAATGGTTCGTCAGACCAGCGCGTCTCAGGCGCTTTCGGAGCCCCAAATAGCGCATCGCAATAGTGGGCAAATCGCCCTTGAGCACGTATCGAAAATCGTTGATACTAATCATTCGTCGATATTTCGCTGATGCCTGTGGGAGGAGGGCTTCAACTTGTATGAGCCTTGGATTCAAGGGTTCAACAACCAAGCGCCATTCAGCGGAATCGATGGACCTGATGTCGTTGACCGTTATGAGACGACTCTCTGTTTTGAATTTGGACGGAGCAACAGGCTCTTTCTTTCTGAGAACGACATCACGAGTACTATACACTTCAATGGGAGTCTCTCCATGAATGCCTCGCACGTAAGTGGTGCCTCTCCGGAATAGGCGTCTCGATGCTTTTGAGAGCAAGTTGATGTCAACACTGCCGTCAAAGACAATTCCGCTTGGTCTCGCTTTGTCCATCAGTCGGGAGGCTAGATTGAGCGGCCTACCAGAATAATCCAACGTCTTTTTGCCGGAGGAAAGACGGCTAGCCACCCCTCTCGACAAGCCGATCCCGATCTTCTTAGGCACACGGTCCCGAAAATAGACTGCGTCATCGCCCGAGCAAAACGAGGGAAATTCCTTCAGAAGTCTCAAACAAGTCCCAGCCAGTCTTCATACCACATTGGTTTTTTGCTTTTCGTGACAAGGCACGACCACCAGAAGGCCGTCCCCGGTCAGTTTAAAGAAGTTCTTTGGGAAATATTCGCTGATGAGCTTCTTGTAGACCTTTGAAATGAAGAGCGCGGCCTCCTTCGAATCTGATGTTTCATTGAAAGAGGTGAAGCCACGAATGTCTGCGTTCACTGCAATGACGAACTCTGATGTGAAGGACACTCCTTTGTTCAGGAGTTTTCTAAGCAGTCGATCCACGATGGAAATCAGCATCGATCATGTGTGGGTATTGATTTCATAGCGTGAACGCATCGGAGGAGATGCCCCCCTCACTGATCCTTACGCCTCTCAGTCAAAAACTTGGATATCGCGATTGCGAGGTCCCGTGCTAATGCAGCGTCTTGAAAAGCGCCATGGGTTCCATAGTGTTCCCCAAAATTCGAGAGGAGACCGAAGCTCTTTGAAAGAAAATCCTGAATCGCCTGAGCTCGATTCTTACTGCCCTCAATAGGTTGTTCTTTTTGTACAATGTGACGAAATGCTTCGACAACCTTGCGGAAGAACTTGATCGCACCTTCCCAGTCGCCTTTCTCAAACCTAAGTAAACCTTGCGTCAAATCCTCGGTAATCTCGTTATTGCCACTTTGATGGAGGAGACCGATCGTTTCAAAAGACCCGGATATCTTCCGCAAGCTATCGTTCTCCTCATCTAACCGCTACTTGATCTTGGGAGCCTGGGAGTCAATCTGCAGCTCATTCGGCAGAATCAGTATCTCTTTCTGATCAGGAGTATGAGAGCCGACAATGAAACTTATGACTAATATTTCGGGCACGTAACCTATTGCTATTCCCAACCCAGACAAAGAAGTCAAATCGAATGCAAGGTAATCTTTGAAAACCTTAGTTTCTTCTTCTCTATGCCAATCGTACTTTGGAGTGCTAATAACAAGCTCAAGAGCTAGCCTTGGTTAGAGAATCACTTTCCCATCTTCAGCAAATACTCTGTTTAGGAAAGCTCGAACATGGTTTGCGGATTTACAATGTTGAGGATACTTTTGTTTAAGGACCTGAAAGTCAACAAAGAGTTTGTCATGTTCGACTTGGATTGGTCTCGCAATAATCATCAAAGTAATCTTCTGAATCATATAGGGAAGCAAAATAAGTGTCTGTTGATTTATGTGCGGCAAGAACTATCAGTGAGTGTCTCTCGCGCTTGCTCATAATGTGCTTGTCTCTAGATCCGGATCTTGCCCACGTTAAAGGCAATCGGAAATGATGGCAGTCATCAATGGAATGTTTGTATCACGCCTTCGGGCAGCGTTACACTAGGGGCTAGTTGGTTAGGGGTTTCAGATTATTTGCGAATTCTTCAGTCTCAGACCTGCTGACGGGATATCTGTGGTAGTCGATCCAGACTGACGATTTGACTGCCCCACTGACCAACAGTCTATCGTGCAAGGTTCGCGCGTAGCAGCCTGTCTCAATCTTTGTTCCATTTATCGGCCATGGTCAGAGAATGCCAGTTTTGTGAGTCAACTTATTTTGTGTTGATTCCTGGCATGTCTTCTCTGAATTCGAGATTCTCGTCGGTCAGGATTGCGATGAAACCTTCCAGTTTCAAGAATTCCAACAAGTACTTGCATTTGAGGTCTGGCACGTTCTTTTGATGTTTAATGCCAATCGAGACTTCGGATAGCTCGAAGGCAGGGTTGTCGTCTTCTGAGTCGCCCAAGTACATTACTGGGCCGGTCACGCCAAGTTCGGCCTTCAACCTCGCAAAAGCGGTGCCCTTATCAACTTTCTTGAAGTAAACGTTTGCGAAGGGGCTCATCTTCGATTCGGCAACGTAGAGGCCTGCCTGCCTGCATTGTTCTATTAATGGCATGACTCTTGTTCGTGCCTGAGTCCAATCATGGGACATTCTCCAGTCAATGCAGAAACCGATTAGCTCGTCCTCCTCAGTTGTCTTTCTTTCAATACCTATTCTAGCGTCGTGAATCTCTTTTAGCCCTGAGAAGGCTTTATGGTAGGCATTCTCAATGGCGTCGAGGTTAGCCGCGATGCGTTCATCCACTAGCCGCCTCTCTCCGACCTGCATCTCAAGGCCGCTCACTGCGGCTATACCGTGCGCGAAGGGCACCCTTTCCCTGATGAAACTCAGGTCCTTTGTGGTTATGATTCCGAACGGTATCTTTCTGCTTAGTTTGTTTAGGAATCTCTTGAGCCTAGGAGACATGCGCGCTTCCTCTCTGCGCGCATCTAACTGGCAGAGTGTGCCATCAAAATCCGAGAACAAAGCCTCAATCTTCATTGCAGCACACCACGAAACTGAGGAATCTTTCATAGTATTATAACTTGGTCATAGGAGAAGAGTTATCCGCTAGAGTTCTGCTTCGAAGTAAGCGCTCATGAAGAAACGAATCGGCGTCATCATGTACCAGACTAGCAAGAGTAAGGGGCAAGAGCTCGTAGCTCAGAGAATGGTCTATTATTTCAATAAAATCGGCCACGACGCCAACTTAATCACCAGCATCTACCACGACGGAAAAGAGGTTGTCAACGAGTCCGTCATCGGGGAAAAGGGCTTCGTCCGTGTACAAGACAGTGAACTTGGGATACCCATCATCAGGGTCGGCAGCCTCATTACGAAGTGGCCTCCGCGTCGGATCGGATTCAAAGACGCAGTACACACATTAGAGAGAATTGTAAACGAATTCGGGCTAAACGTTCTGATCACCCACAGCACTCTATGGAACGGGCCTGAGGAGGTCGCGAAATTCGTCGAGTGGAGGCGAAACATCAAAGCCCTCGGTGGATTCCAAGACCCGCTGATATTCTGTCACATGTCGCATTACCAGGAACCCTCACCCAGAAGGTATTCTGTGGTCGAACGGTCCTTCCGAATGGCTTGGAACAGGCTCTCTCTGAGACAGGTGCTCCGGGTCGCCAACCTCATCCTGGTGCTCACACCGTATGAACGAGATGCGAAGGTCAAGATGGGCGCTTCTCTGGACAAATGCATACTCTTTCCGGGAGGAGTAGATGACGACGCTTTCCTAAGATTCGCTTCCTTGGGGCCGGAAGAACTGCTTCAACGACTAAAGCTCGAACCCAAAATGAAGCTCGTCTCATACCTTGGGTCAATCGAGGAACGAAAGAACCCCAAAGCCGTACTTGATGTTGCGAAAAGACTCACGAACAGAAGGGACGTTCATTTTATCCTCGCGGGAAGAGGAGAAACTGAGTACGCTGAGCAGGTCAAGACGAAGGCCGCGGAGCTACCGAACGTTACTTACTTCGGAGAAACAAGTGAAAGAGAGAAAATCCAGTTAATCAAGGCTTCTTATCTTAACATAATTCTTAGCAGGATGGAAGCTCTCGGGCTTACTCAATTCGAATTCATGTTCTCTGGTGTTCCAGTGATTACTTCTGGCGTAGGCGGACAATCATGGATAGTCAAGAATGGAGAGGAGGGCATACACGTCAAGGGGCCTAGCGATGTTGACGGCGCTGCCCAAGCAGTAACCCAGCTGGCTGATGAACCCACCAGGTGGCAGAAACTATCCGCCAACGCCAAAGAGAAAGCAGAGCCTTTCGCTTTATCAAAACTAATTGAGAACCTTGACAGTGCACTTACACGAGAACTGGAAAGAGAGAGCGGGCTCTCCACGCTCCCGCCCGAAGTCAGATCATCGCTTTCAGAACCGGAGTTGGTTGCGAGATCGTGGTCTCATGGAACACAGAAGGTTGTGGCAACCAATAGGCGGGTCTTCATCCAACAAGGACGGTTCTCTAGAAGAACTTTTGAGATACCTTACTCCGGGATTGAGACGATTGAGCACATCAGACGTTACCCAATGAGACTACTGTTCGCCGGATTGGGGCTTTCGGCTCTGCTCTTCATTCAACATTACTTTGTTCCAATAATCTCGAGGAACATAACCTCTCCCGCGCTCAATCTAGCGACCCGCATTTTCCCAACCTTTCAGCTATTCCTTCCCTATGTTCTAGCATTGCCAGCGGCGGTAGGGGTCGTCCTGTTTCTATATGGAGCTCGAAAGGGATACGCGCTGCATGTAGCAGCAATGAGACCGGTATACCTTCCTCAACCCTTCGGCGAAGCT
>Ga0187886_1002428_pt1 | contig 15008 bp, 14 predicted proteins | sample June2016WEW_20_1_FD_133001 | JGI IMG/M metagenome (GOLD analysis project Ga0187886, IMG submission 133001) | Peatland microbial communities from SPRUCE experiment site at the Marcell Experimental Forest, Minnesota, USA - June2016WEW_20_150 | ecosystem: Environmental > Terrestrial > Soil >... | reverse complement strand
CGCAGTCCTGGGTGGAGGCCAGGAAATAGCCCTGCTCTCCGTCGGCAGCCACATCCACAGCGTAACCTTCTTCCTTGAGCCCCCGTTTGAGAAACGCAGCGATCTTGCCTTCGTCCTCGATGATCAGTATCCGCATTATTGACCTCGAACCTCGCCTCTTGTCCTCCTCTCATTCTGGAATATCCTCCCGCCGGCGTCAAGCCGGATCGTGCCCTGACCTGATCAAGATATTAATAAAAAACAGGATGGATGATGAAGAGGGGCAAGGGCCGGCCTCCATGAGTTGATTGCCAAAAAATCCGGAAAGATGAGATCCCGGGAGGTGCTTCGCCAGGCGTCGCATATTGGCAGGTGCATAGATCACTTGTCGGGAGTTAGGGTAAGACCGTTGGAGTATTAGCAGAACAGGGCCCTTTAATGAAAACTATGGTGAATATTTTTAGAGGTCACGATCGCCCCTTCCGCGCACGATCGCGGCGTTGGTCCCATACCCCCGGGGGCCCCGGACGGCAGGCACAGACCGCGTCACACCCGCGTCACCTGTACGTCACAAAATTCGCCTAAAATTGCCTAATCCTGCCTACTCGTGCCTAAAGAACAAGAGGGACCACAAAAGCGCCTCTCAAGACCTTTTTCTTAGATCTTAACCCCCTTATCCCCCTCTGTAATTGAGGAGCTTGGAAAGGTCGGTATTTCAAGAACAAAGACGCGTCCCAAGACTTTGTTTTGATGTCCTAATCCCCCTTATCCCCCTTACGCCATTAAGGGGGAACTTTAAGAAAGCACAATAGAGAAAACCGTTCCCGAAACACTTTTCAGAAATAATTAAATCTTTATCTCCCCTACACCCTCTTAGAATATAAGAGGGGCTTCGAAAAGGTTTGCGTTTCGGGTGCTGCGGTTTGGCGGGCCTTCTGTGGCCATTTTAGAACAGTACTTTCCCTCCCAAGCACCCAGTCTCTGATCTATCGAATCCACGCAGTTCTAACCCCGGACGTCTACCCGCAGGGCATCCATTGCCCTATAAAAATATAAACTTATAAGGAGTCGACATGAATCATCGCTCAGACCAGAATTCGGAAGAATTCCAACCTCCAAACGTGGAGAGGGCCATCGAAAACGTCAAGGCCCAACTCGTCGAGATGAGCGCCAAACACGAAGAGATAGGCGCTGCTTTCAAACAGTGCGGTCTCGAACAGCGAGACCGGCTCAACAACAAAATCCTGGAGCTACTGCAAGTGGTCTCGGAAGAGGCCGACCCAGACTCAGGCATCGAGGCTTGCAACCTGGTATTCAAAGAAAAATAAAAAGGGAGGTGTCATGGACACAAAGCATCAAGCCAAACTAATTCTCATCACTGAAGATGGCGTGACTTTCCTGTGCATCCGCCAGCTTTACGTGAACAACCTTCGCACAGGGCAACCCCTTGACGGGAAGATCTATCAAGGACGGAAATTTGAACTAATGGGAGAAACTAATGGAAACCACGAAGAATCTTCTGGAAGCTAACCGCTTCATCGAGACCGTATTTTCTAACTACTTCAAGGACAACGATGGCCATGTTGAACTCAGGTTCGTCGGCCAAGACGTCGTCTCTAAGTTCTGCCGCCGTGGCGAGGTCGGCGAGGAAAATTGGGCCGAAATCAATCAGCGCAACGCTGCTTGCCACGTCTATCTCGGGGTGAACCCCCGGCCCCTCAGCCAAGCCAAGAAACAAGACGACATCAAGGACATCGTCTGCCTGTGGGCCGACGTCGACGGGAAAGACTTCGAGGGGGGCAAGGAAGAGGCACTGCGGCGCGTGCAGGGATTCCCAATCGCCCCGTCCATCGTGGTCGACTCGGGCCACGGTTGTCACTGCTACTGGGTACTAGCCGAACCGATCATCGGCCTGGCCGGTGAACAGAGGTTCCGGTTCAAGCGGATCCTTGCCGGGCTCGTGAAGGAACTGGGGGCCGACCGCAGCAGGGTGAACCTCGACTCCTGCCTCAGGCTTCCTGGCACCCTGAACATCAAGGAAGGAGGGCCCATCGCATGCCGGATTCTGGCCCTCACGGACCAGGCATACGGGCTGGAGGATTTCGAGCGGTTCGAGGACGCCGGCTACCAGGAGCCCGCCGGACTCGATGAGCCGCTACCCGCCTTCGGCACCAAGACCCTGACCGTCAGCCTAAGGGACGCCGCAGCGGCGAAGGCCGACGTCGAGAGGCTCCAGGTCGAGTCCAGGACGAAAAAGCTGATCCTAACGGGCGCCCTCTTGAAAACGAAGGCGGGAGACAAAACCCGAAGCGGGAGGGACATGTCAATCATCTGCTCCCTGGCCGCGGGCGGGTACGACTACGAGACGATCAAGAGCGTGTTTTTCAACCCCTTCCTCGGGTGCTCGGACCGGATCATGGCGTCAGGCGAGGCCGACCTGCAATGGGACGTTCGGAAGGGGCTGGCCTACATCGAGCAGAGGAGCAAGGAAGAGGCCCCCGGGTCGCGCCGCATCTCGGAAATCAGGCGGGAGAAGGGGCTCACCGCCGATGAAAAGCGGAAGGCGATCCTGCGCTTCGTGACGACCGACCTCCTTCTGAGCGAGAACGCCGCAGGGAGGGGGTTCAAGGACGGAGAACAGGACCTGTACTACTTCTTCGACAACGAGGAGAAGATCCTGATGGGCGTCGACGGCACCGATTTCTACACTTACGTGAGGAACCGGTACAGCGTCCCTGAGCGGGACTTCTGCGAGATCCGGGACGAGATCAAGACCGTCATCAACTGGAAGCTGCGGGAGAAGGTGACGCCTCGCCGGTTCGCCTACTGGGACCCCGAGAAGCTCGTCCTGTACATCAGCGACCATGATAACGGCGTCTACCGGCTCGACGGAGAAAAGGTCGAGCGCTACATGAACGGCGTCGACGGGGTGTTCTTCGAATACGACCCGACGCTCGCGCCGTTCGCTTTCGACCCGGAGCAGAAGGCGGTCAACTATTTCGAGGCGTTCAGGCCCGAGGCGGCCATCGAAGTCGGCGGAACGAAGATAACGTTTCCCTCGTCAAGCCGCCTCGGACTATCGCTCGAACGCTTCTGCCGCGACGGCAGCCTGCTGAAGCAGTTCCTCATCGACCGAGCCTCGTTCACGGAGGACCAGGAAAACCCCCTATGCCCGGAGGAGCAGAAGTTCCTGCTCGTCATCGTCTTCTATTCCCTGTTCTTCGAATCCATCATGAGGGACAAGCCGATCGCCTGCTTCGTCGGCCAAAAAGAGAGCGGCAAGAGCTTCATCGCGACCTCGATTGGGAAGATCTTCTTCGGGGACAGGTTCGAGAGCCGCCACGAGCCGGGCACGGCCGAGGACCTCAAGACGGTGCTGGTGCGCAACCACTACGTCGTTTTCGACAACCTCGACAAGCACATCGAGGCCGACGTCCTGAACGTGCTCTGCGTGGCGGCCACCGGCGGGACCGTGGAGAAGAGGAAGCTTTACACGGACATCGATGTCGTCCGGGCCACGCCCCACTGCTTCATCGCCATCACTTCGCGGGAGCCGAAGTTCAAGCGGGACGACTTCGTGAGCCGGCTGATGCTGTTCAACACGAAGAAGATCGATAATCCCATGCCCCGCGCCTACCTTGTCCGCACGCTGCTCGAACGCCGTTCGGCAATCATGACCGAAGCCTTAGTGAATTTAAACTCGGTGGTGAAGATCCTGCGGGCCGAGCAGGATTACATGCGCCTGCAGGGCCCGGACTGGGAGCCGCCCACGTGCATCTCGCGGGTGGCAGACGGGAGTGCTTCGGAAGGACCGTTTGCGGCTGGGGCCTCAAGTTCCTGTTCCGCCTGATCATGCAGAAGATGAACGAGAAGAAGGACCTGTTCGCCGTCGAGGACGACTACTTCTATCTTATCCTGCGCTACGTCATCTACGATAAGCGCGAGAGAATAAGATCCCTGTCTCCGCAGGACTTGTACAAGCTTATGGTCGATAACGCGGAGGAGATGAAGCTGAAGGACTTCCAGAAGTACTACAAGAGCCCCATGTCCATGGCCAAGCACCTGGCGAACATAAAGGGAGAGCTGGCGCGCGAATTTACGATGGATATATTCACGCGCGCCGACCACCAGAGGGAATACTCACTAGGCCCCACAGAGGATCAAGACCACGATTTCCTTATCTCGGCAGAGCAACTGATGGATGCCCTGGGCATGGACCCCAGCCAGGCGAAGGACCTGCCGTGCCTGCTGAACGAAACGGTGGAGAAGGCCGGCCTCGAAGCTTGGGGGTTGCAAGAAAACGGCAAGGACTATTGGCTGGATATATGGCCTAGGGAGGGGAGGAAGAGCTGAAGAAAGCCTAAGATAGTAAGAAAGTAAGAAGGTATTTTCCGACACTTGCCCAAAAAGTCGCATGTTGACTGGTAGAAAAGGAGATGAATTTTGGGGAAGAACCCGAAAGCAAGTTTTTACTTTCTTACCTTCTCCCCTTTGCATGGGGCAAGGAAGGGCACAGCCGCGCTTGAGTTCGGCTAAAACGGGCCGAGAATAAGTTCCTTAGAGGGGGCTTTACCCTTCTCTATCAGACGGCCCTCTAACTGCTAAGAGACCCCCCTGGCCCGGTTTTGTCGGCGGCCAGTCAGCAGCCGGTCGGGCCGGGTGCCGTCTTGAACATTCGGGTTCAAATGGGGGCGCTCCCCATTCAAACGCGGGACGCTGAGCGGATGTTTGCCTCACAATAATCGACGGCAGAAATTTCCGTTTTTTCTCATTGGCTTTGTGAAGGGCTTGTACTAGCAACTTCACTTTGTTAGGATTATTTATAAGTTAGGTCAGAATCTAGTTAGGAATATTGGGGGAGGAAAGAATGCCAAAGAAAGCAACCGAAGAGAAGAAGGAGATCATCAACCTTCTTACAAAGATACTCGTCTTTCAACTATTCTCAATGGGCGCCCCACAAGATAAAATCGCGAGAACCGTGGGGAAACAGAAAGCATGGGTGAATGACCTCTTAAAGGGCATTCCCAAAGGAGGCAAGGGCGATGGCGGCAAAAAGAAAGCCTAAGAAGGCAAAGGGAGATCCAATGGCTGATGGACTTGAAGCCATCAAACGCCTGCTAATCCTCCAACTCATAACATCAGGAGTCAAGGGCAGAGACGTAGCTTCAGCATTGGGCGTTCATGAGAGCGTTGTTAGTCGCATGTTAGCCAAGCGCAAAGTGAAACGGTCTTCAAAAAAATAGATAGATGCCAATCAGCGTTTCAGACGCTCGGTCAAATAGTAACGAGCAAGTTGCACACGCAGTCAAAGTCTTAGGTAAATCTCCTCAAAGGCTAATAGTATTCAAGGCGATTTACCGGGGCAAAAAGCACACTAAGTTTGTCAATGAAATTGCCCAAACTACCGGGTTAGACAGGAAGCAAGTATTAACCGCAGCATTGGTCCTTGCAGACAATGGAATCGTAAAACAAATCAGGCTAGCCGGTCAGACGGGTTATCAGAAAGACCGTTTTTACTCGCGCCGGAAGAACGAAATACTAAGATATGTAAGAAACCCACGGGCATTTTCTAAACTCCCCACAAAAACCCAGCCGAAGGTAGACAAACAAGGTAATATTAAAATTCGTTTTGCACAGAATCGCGTTCTTGCCCACAACATAACTATCGACGATATCGATTCGTTCGACAAAGTTGTAGGGATGCGTGTTGAGCCGGGCGCGTATGTTCCGATGCCTGAACAGCGTTTCAAGAAAGGCATTAAGAAAATTATGGGCGAGGTAGGCGATTTTCAAGATTGGGGAGGCGAACGAAACGACCTCTTTACGACCCGATTGCGCGTGCTCAGTCGCCGCATGCCGACAGCTTTTGCATTTAAGGGAAAAGGTACCACAGGCATCTTAACACCAAAAAAAATGGGAAAGAATGGAGACCAGATACAGCGCCTTTTCAAGAGTGCCGCAAGTGTGTTTGTCGTGCAGTATTGGGGGCAAATTCATGAGTCGGTAGTCGAGCAAATGATCGAATTTGCCAGGGCGAAATCGGCAATTGAAGGTTCCGCGATTTATTATGGCGTAATAGATGGGGATGATTCTAGCCGGCTTATTAAAGCTTACCCCAGCGCTTTTAAAACACAGCGGCAGTAACTCTCTCGGCAACACCTATCTGCAAGGTCTACATCCGGCCGAACCATTTTGAATCAATTCTGAATGAAATCCGTAAGAGACAAGCCGATCCCTGTAAAACCTACAAATTAAATAGAGTCTGCGATATGGCCGAATCAGGCATAATCAAAACATTTCCCTGGGTATAACTCCCCGCCCGCACGCCCCTCCCCCGGATCACCCAGGGGGCCCAAGGCGGGGCGGGCCCTTGCCCTATGCTTGCCCGGGCCGTCCGGACGCGACCTGGGGCGAACGGGGGCCGTCCGGCGGCCGCCGTATGGGGCGATGCGCGAGTCTTTTGACGCCCCGAAGGCCCTTTTGGTGCCCCAAGCAAATTTTTGCCCCGATTTTGGGCGCCCCCTCCCAGGCCGGCCATACCTGGGGAGGAAGCAAGAGTTGCAAATTTTTTAGTTAGGCTATGTGCAAGCTCACTTTTTCACGGTATACCTATTCTCGAGTGCTGAAGGAGGGCACGCGAATGAAACAAGCCAATGTCAAGACCCAAGCGAAGGCGAAGGCCGAGCCTGAGGAGGGGAAAAGATCCGGTGCCGAGGCGGTCGCTGAGGCCCACGGGCTCGATTCGCTTCCCGAGGCCGTCGACTACCTGACGGACGACAGGTCCCACGGGGACGAAGTCATCGCCGGCATCGCCGCGCGCATTGCGCGGGAACGATGGGCCGGCCAGCCGCCGAAGGGGAACCGGAAGATGGCGGTCGAGTTCATCATCGAGTGCCAAGGCCTTGCGAATAACGAAGCCGGGAAGGGCGATGCGGCATTCCGCGCCGACCTGAAGATCCTCGAGGCGAACAACCTGAAATACTTCGGCAAACAAAAGGGGAAGTAGGATGGCCGGACGCCCCAAAGGGACGGCCCTAAACGGCCGGGTCCGGTACTTCACCGACGGAGAGCTCGAGGCCTTCATGAAGGCGGCCAGGAGGCACGGGAGGAAGTGGGACTGCCTCTGGTCGCTCGTGTACTTCTTCGCGATGAGGATCGGCGAGGCCGTCTCCCTCCGGCTGGACGACGTCGGCCTCGACGCCCACCAGATCACGGTCAGGGCGGAGAAGGGCGGGCTCTCGAGGACCTACGACATCCCGGAGAGGCTCGAGAGGAAGCTCAGGGCGTGGCTGAAGGAGAGGGCGGGCCGGCCGGAGGCGAAGGAAAACCCCCACCTGTTCCCGTCAAAGGTGCTGCCCAGGACCGGCCACATGACCCAGGAGTCGGGGTGGAAGCTGTTTCAGCTGACCTGCGGGAAGGCCGGGCTCGCGAACCCCCACAGCCCCCACGACCTCCGGCACACCTGCGCGAGCCAGATGGCGGCCAAGGGCGACTCGCTCGTGCAGATCGCCAGGTGGCTCAGGCACAAGAACTTGGCAAGTTCGGAGAGATATTTATCGGACATGAACACCGCCGAACATGAAAGGGAAATGGAACGGCGGTCAGCGAGATTTCTTTGAGGATTTAAATGGAAACCCAAAACAGACCTATGACAATCGAGGGACCGTCCCCCGAGGCCAGGCGAGCCATGAACGTCATGGCCTTCGAGGTCCTCCGCGACTTGAGGGACTGCCTCACGCTCAGGGACGGGCTCTACGAGGCCGACGACCTCATCCAGGACTTCGTCGCCTCGGGCCGGTGGCGCGGCTGGCCCGCGAGCAAGGGCGACTGGAGGAACTACCTCCAGGCCATAAAATACCGGCGGCTAAAGGAAAACAAGGCCGCCGTCTGCTGGGCCAGCCAGATCAGGCTCAAAGCAGATAACGAGGGAAACGAGGAGGCCTATCCGGAGGGCGTTCAGCTCGGAAGGCACGCAGATGCAAACCCCGAAGCCCTGCTGGAGGCCGGCGAGACGGGCCTAGAGCCCGCCGAAGCGCAAGCCCCGGCCCTTCCCCTGGCCAAGGGCTGGATTGAGGCCCGAGGGTCAAAAGAACTGCGCTTTTTGAAACGCCTCTTCGCGGAAGTGGAGGCCGGCCGGATGACCGCCGACCGGGCCATCGAGCTCTTCTTTGCCGCCGTCACCCTGGAGAACGCCGACCGCAGGCTGACCCTCCCCAGCCTGAAAGACCAGAGGCGCATCCTGATCCGGCGGCTCCTGCGGACCGGCATCACGGACACCTTCGAAGGGAAAGAGCTGGCCGAGATATTCGGCCTGTCTCCGGCTTCCATTTCCATGCTTAAGCGCAAGGCCCCGACGGAACCCGTGACCGAGGCCCAGGTCGACGAATTGTGGGCGGAGGCCGAGGCGGAACTGGCCAGGCGGGAAGACGAAGTCCGCTGCAAAGCGGGCAAAATCGTTGGAGCCAGAGCGAATAGGGACGTTCGCCGGGACTAAATTGTTACTCCCATCGGAATGGGTTCGAATCCGCTTTGGTTGACTTCCCGCCCATCCCTCTGCTAATCTGAGGCCAGGCTCGAGGAGGGGGAACTCGCTTGGCCATCAAGTGTCCGAAATGTCATTCTGAGAATCCAGAAACCAAGCAGTTCTGCGCCGATTGTGGCACCCAGCTACCTTCGCCCAAGGCTAACCCTCCGGTCATGACAGAAACCCTCCAGACGCCCGTTCATGAGTTAAGCAGAGGAACCACAATTGCAGGAAGGTACGAGATCATCGAGGAGCTCGGCCGGGGTGGGATGGGCAAAGTATACCGGGTAGAGGACAAGAAGATCAAGGCAGAGATCGCCCTGAAGCTTATCAAGCCGGAAATCTCTTCCGATAAGAATACGATCGAACGGTTCAGCAACGAATTGAAAACGACCCGGATGATATCCCATAGGAATGTCTGCCGCATGTTTGACCTTGGGGAGGAGAAGGGGACCTACTTCATCACCATGGAATACGTGGCGGGACAGGACCTGAGAGGATTGATCAGGCAGACAGGCCAGTTGACGATCGGGAAAGCAATCGCCATCGCCAAGCAAATCTCCGAGGGGCTGGCGGAGGCTCATCGGCTGGGAGTCATTCACAGGGATCTCAAACCCTCCAACATCATCATCGACAGGGAGGGCAATGCCCGGATAATGGATTTCGGGATTGCCAGATCGCTTCACGGCAAAAGCCTGACCGGCGAGGGTGTGGTCATCGGGACGCCAGAATATATGAGCCCGGAGCAGGTCGAGGGGAAAGAAGCGGATCAGCGATCGGACATTTATTCTCTGGGAATCGTTCTTTACGAGATGTTGACGGGCCGGGCTCCGTTCGAAGGCGATACGCCGCTCAGCATCGCCGTGAAACACAAGACTGAAAAGCCCAAAGATCCCAAAGAGTTCAACGATCAGATTCCGGATGACCTCAGCCGTCTAGTCCTTCGCTGCCTGGAGAAGGACAAGAGCAAGAGATATCAGAGTGCCGACGACGTGAGATCAGAACTCGAGAATATAGAAAAGGGTCTCCCGACGACGGCTCACGAAATCCCCAAGAGAAAGCCGCTCACCTCTAGGCAAATCACGGTGACCTTTGGGGCAAAGAAGCTCTTGATTCCGGCTCTGGGAGTCGCGGCCTTTGCCCTCATTGCCTTGGTCATCTGGCGTTTCCTCCCCAAACACCATATCGTTCCTCCTCCCTCGGGCAAACCCTCTCTTGCCATCGTCTACTTTGAAAACATTTCCGGAGACAAGAGCCTGGATGCCTGGAAGACCGGGCTAACTGAGTTGCTCATTACAAAGCTCTCCCAATCAAAATTCATCAGTGTTCTGAGCAGCGACAGGATCTTCAGTATTTTAAGAAGGCTGAATCTTCAGGAAGCCAAGAAATATTCCACAGAAGACCTGGTCAAGGTGGCCGACGAAGGAGGGGCTGTCTACACATTGAGCGGGAGCCTGATGAAAGCCGGGGAAACGATCATCATGACCCTGACGCTTCAGAAACCTCGCACAGGAGAAGTCATAAGCCCCCTTAATATTGAATGCAACGGCGAGAAAGAGATTTTTGCCAAAGTGGATGAGCTGGCCAGGACAATCAAGTCGGACATGAACCTCACGCCGGATCAGATAGCTGCAGACCACGATATGGAGGTTGGAAAGATCACAACCACTTCTCCGGAAGCGTATAAGTATTATAGTGAAGCCAGAAGATATCACACGAATTATGAGTATCGCAAAAGCATACCGCTGATGGAAAAAGCCATAGCTATCGACCCTGGGTTTGCCATGGCCTACAGGAGCTTAGCTATTGCTTATGATCAGTTCGGATATTATTCTGAATCTAAAAAGAACCGTCAAAAAGCCTTCGAATTGTCCGACCGGGTCTCGGAGCGGGAGCGCTATATCATCCAAGGTGATTTTTATAGGTACTCAGAAAGAACCTACGACAAAGCTATTGAAACCTATAATAAACTACTGCAGCTTTATCCAGATGATCGCATTGGAAATATAAACGGTGCTGAACTCTATATGGGTTTAGAAGAGTGGGATAAGGCCATTGAACGGAGTGGAGCAGCAATTAAGTATAAAGATTCTTCTATATACCCTTATGCGGATATAGCATCTGATTATATGGCCAAGGGGCAATACGAAAAAGCGACAGAAGCTCAGGAGTTCTACATCAAAACTTTCGGCGATAATTTCAATATGCGCCAGGAGCTTGCTCTCATCCATCTCTGTCAGGGGGAATACGCCCCTGCCCTCCTTGAAGTGGGAAAGGCACTCATGCTTAATCCGGGTGATAACGATAGCGTCTTGTTGAGAGGCCAGATTTCACTCTGCCAAGGCAACTTGAGTACGGCCGAAAAAGACTTCGAAACGCTGCTGGAGTCAGAAGCAAAGATAGTGCACTTGAGAGGCAGGGATAGCTTGGCCACTCTATGTGTGCTTCAGGGAAAATTTGGAGTGGCAAAGAATCATTGTGACCTTGGAATTGATGAGGCGAAGGAGCTCAATCAGTGGGCCTATGAATCACGTTTTCATCTATATTTGGCATATCTCCATCTGAAATTGGGAAATTATGAAGAGGCCCTGAAAGAATGCGATAAGGCCTGGGCTGTTGCCACTGTAAACGACTTCTCGGCTCATGAGCGAGGCTGTATCTATTGGAGGGCTATGATATTCCTAGAGAGAAATCAGATAGATAGAGCCCAGCAGGCTGCGGTCGAACTGAGATCCCTGATAGAAAAAGGATTAAACAAAAAACTTATGAGAATGTACCGTAACGTGGAAGGAATAATCGAGCTCAAGAGAAACAACCTGAGCAAAGCTGTTGATGATTTCAACGAAGCCATATCTCTCCTTCCTAATCAATATTTCGTAGGTAGTGAGCACGCTCTTTATTTTGATTGCCTGGCCCAGGCTTATTATAGGGCTGGGGCCTTAGACAAAGCCCGCAAAGAATACGAGAAGATCACGCTGCTGGCAGTGGGCAGGGTTTGGCCCGGCGATATCTACGCCAAGGCGTTCTACATGCTAGGCAAAATCGCCGAGCAGCAAGGGGACAAGGCGCGGGCCATAACGAACTACCGCAAATTCCTTGACCTCTGGAAGGACGCCGATGCCGGCCTGCCCGAGGTTGAGGACGCCAAGAAGCGGCTGGCCGGGCTGACAGGCAGCTAATTTTCTCTCATCAACCCACCAGACCTACCTTGAATTGGCGATACAAACGACCTACTCCCCGCCTTGATTTGAACATGCGGCGCATGGACTTCGACTCCGGTCAGAGGTTCGATTCCCCTTAGGCCCCCCTCTCCCCCCAGCGATTTACCAAAACTCCCGGAAACTGAATCCGTTTCCCCTAGTCTATGCGGAGGGAACGAAAATGACATACGAAACCGAGTTTATCAATTCTACGAGCAGGCCGATCACGGTCTGGGACACGACAGGCCCGCCCCTTTTCGCCATCCTTCCGGGCAACAGGAGGACCCTGGAGAGCGTCTCGCCCCGCACCCTCTACAGCCGATATTCCCGCGTCGAGTGGGCGCCCGACGGCGGCGTCGTCCTGACTCCGCGCCCCGGCTTCGAAATGCCTCAGGCGGCCTTCGGGGAATGGCCCATCGTCCTCAGGAACATGGACGGCGGGGACGTGGAGACCAGGGAGCTCGAGGGCGTCGGCGAGGTCCATGTCCCCCGCGGCATCCCGGTCATCGTGTCCTGCCCGCTCAGCTCCCCGCTCGCCGCCTGCAAGGAGCTCCGCATCGCGGTGACCGCGGAATGGGTCGAGTCGAGGACGTTCCGAGGCTACGCTTATAGGCGGGAGAGCCTCAGGGACGACTGGATCGAGCGCGGCGAGGCGGACCTCAGGAGGCTTGACGAGATTCTGGCGAAGGCGGGAAGCGAGAGATGAAAGGACAGAAACTGGCTTCATTCGAACTGCTCCTCTTCTCAAATCGCCTGGTGCAACAAAAGAATGCGGCGGGACGGGGGCGGCCGGGTCTGCTCCTGACGGAACGTGCTCCCGCCCCGCCCTCCATTCCCTTTTAGGAGTAACAAATGGAAATAAACCCTAATGACTTGTTTGAAACCGAGTTGGTCAACAAGACCGACGGGGAAAAGATCGTCCTGGAGTACAGGAAGGAGATGCTGAGGCTCGGCCCGGGCGAGACGAAGCGGATCCACTCGATCGCGCCCACGACGAGCTATGCCCGCTACAGCCGGATCGTATTCGAGAAGGACGGCAGCGTGAGCCACAAGGTCAACCCGAAATGGGCGCCTCCCCCGTCGTGGGAAGGCCGCTGGATCCTGGAAATCGTGAACGAGGCCCACGAGCACGAAGTGCTAAGAATAAACCAGGAGAGCGTCTCGGCATATCGTGGGGTCCCCAGGCTTGCGCCCGTGGACATCGACGATCCACTTGTTTGGGTGAAGAAACTGATTATCAAGGAAGCCGTCGAGAGGATGCAGGATGGCTGCCATCCTGGCTATCTGAAGGAGCAACGGCGGGTCGTCTCCGTCAGGGAACTGCGGCCGAAGAGGGACCTCCTGGCGATCAGGGCCAAGCTGGACGAGATGGTTAAGGCCAGGGTGATACGGCCGCTCGCCTTGCCTACTGACGTAAGGGCAAGTCTCCAGGAGGCCTGAGTCCGCCGATGGCCCAATGCCAGGCGCTCCGCGTGGACGGCCGCCCCTGCGGCATGAAGGCCCTCCGGGGCGAACTGTTCTGCGTCCGCCACAGCGAAAAGACCCACCCCGGGAACATCGTCGAGGCCATGCTCGACAGGCGGGCCTTCGGGAAGCAGTTCCACGACCCCGCGACGTGGTCGAACTGGGTGGTCTGCCTGAAGGCGATCTACGGTCTTCCGCTTACCCCGCCCGAGCTCGAAATCTTCCGAACTTGCACGGGCCGCATGTTCCCCAGGACCGGGGGCTACGAGGAGGTTTTCATCATCGCCGGGAGGCAGGGCGGGAAGTCCACGACGATGGGCTTCGTGGCGGCCTACGAGGCGGCCCTGGGCGGCTGGGAGAAGAAGGTCGGCCCGGGCGAACAGTGGAACATCTTCTGCCTGGCCGACACGCGGGAGCAGGCGGGCATCGTCTTCGGCAACATCAAGCGGTTCCTCAAGCCCTTCCAGAGGCTCGTCAGGCGCGAGACGAACGACGAGCTCGACCTCGCCAACGGGGCCCACATCGCGGTCAAGGCGTCGGACTTCAGGTCGGTCAGGGGCTGGCGCCTTGCCCTGGTCGTCCTCGACGAGGTGGCGTTCTTCCCGAACGACAACGTCGACGAGCTCGTTTCGGCCCTGACGCCCTCGATCATCCCGGGCGGCCGGCTGATAGGAATCTCCAGCCCGAATAGGAAGGCGGGGTCACTCTGGGTTCTCCATGAAAAGTTCTGGGGGCGAGACGACGCCGACACCCTCGTCTTCAAGGCCCCGACGAAACTTCTGAACCCGACCTTCTCAGACAGGAAGATCGCCCGAGACATGGAAAGGGACCCCGAACGCTGCAGGGCCGAATACGAGGCCGTTTTCCGGGACGACATTGGGGCGCTCTTCGATGAGGAGAAGCTCCGGGCCGCGGCCAAGGGCTCAGAAACACCGCCTGAAAAGGGCATGAAATACGTTGCCTTCATCGACGCGTCGGCGGGCAAGACCGACAGCATGACGCTGGCCATCGCCCACGCCTCCAACGAAATGGTTTATCTAGACCTTGTCCGAGAGAACGTTCCCCCGTTCGACTTCATCCAGGTCATCGACGAATATGCCGGCCTTCTTCGAGAATACGGAATCGACGAGTGCTGGGGCGACAGGTACGCGTTCGCCTCGCTAGAGAGCCAACTCAGGCGGCACCGAATCGCCCTGAGCCAGAGCAAGGCCAGCGCGACGGAGTTCTACCTTAAGCTGAAGGCGCTCCTCCAAGCCGGAGCCGTGGTCCTTCTGGACAACAAAAAGCTGATTGACCAGCTGAAGCGGCTCGAACTCCAGACGCTGCCCAGTGGAGCCGAAAGGATCGACCACCCGAAGAACGCCAATGACGACATGGCCTCGGCAGCGGCCGGGGCGATCTACCACGTGTGCAAAAGAATAGTAGCAAGGCAGCCGACGCCCGGACTAGTCGCCCACAGGCACGAGCACCCGGACCTCGGGCACGAAAGGGAGTCGGCGGCAAGGGAAGAGTTGGAGGACTGCGAGCGCGAGATGATGGAATATATCGCCGATGGCGGCGGGTTCGGCATTCCGATCAACCCGGGGGATGATCGAGGAAGAGCTCGGGCCCTTAGGACTTTGAGTTCTTGACACATGGCGGGGGCCGGAATACCATTTCAATCGCTCCGATTACGAAAGGAGAGCCGACGATGATCATCAGGAAGTCGAGCGCCGTTTGGGAAGGCTCGCTCAAGGACGGACGGGGCCGCATGAAAGTGGGCCGGGGGGCCTACGAGGGCCCGTACTCGTTCGCCTCCCGGTTCGAGCAGGGGCCGGGGACGAATCCCGAGGAGCTTCTCG
>Ga0187886_1002427_pt1 | contig 15016 bp, 7 predicted proteins | sample June2016WEW_20_1_FD_133001 | JGI IMG/M metagenome (GOLD analysis project Ga0187886, IMG submission 133001) | Peatland microbial communities from SPRUCE experiment site at the Marcell Experimental Forest, Minnesota, USA - June2016WEW_20_150 | ecosystem: Environmental > Terrestrial > Soil >... | reverse complement strand
GCTGGGCTTATGTGTAATACGGACAGCCGTTTCTACTTTATTGACATTCTGGCCGCCTTTTCCGCCAGAACGAAAAGTATCCAGCTGAAGATCGGCAGGATTGATCTCCACTTCCACTTCTTCAACTTCGGGCAGAACGACGACTGACGCCGCTGAAGTATGTACGCGTCCTTGTGCTTCCGTTTCTGGAACCCGTTGAACACGATGTACTCCGCTTTCATATTTCATCACGCCGAATGCACCATCTCCCGAAACGGCAAATGAGATTTCCTTGAAACCTCCTTTTCCGGTTTCACTCCAATCCATCAGTTCAACTTTCCAACCTTTGCGCTCGGCATACCGGGTGTACATCCGATAGAGATCTGCGGCAAACAATGCCGCTTCTTCGCCGCCGGTACCCGCACGAATTTCCATGATAAAATTTTTTGTGTCGTTCGGATCGGGAGGAATCAATAACAACTTTAGCTCGTCTTCAAATTGAACTATCTGGATCTTCAACCGATCGAATTCTTCCTGTGCAAGTGCTTTCATTTCCGGATCGCTTGTAGAATCCAGCAGTTCTTTACTGCCGTTCAAATCTTGGAAAATCTTTTTATAGTGTAATCCAGTTTTGACGATTTGCTCCAATGAGCGAAATTCTTTCCCTAACTCACGGCTTTTCTGCTGATCAGCTATAATAGCCGGATTGCTCATCAGCATGTTCACTTCCTCGTAGCGATGGAATATTTTTTCTAACTTATCGATCATAAATTTTTCACACTTTACTAAATACTGGTATTGTAGTGACGTTGCCAGAATCCGGTTGTAGAACATATTTTGAAGGGTCTTCCTGACCCAATACACAACGGAGCGCAATCAATGCAACTTCGATTTGCGCTGTATCTGGCTCTTTTGTGGTAATCTTCTGAAGCAGCAAGCCTGGAGCGATTATAATCCTACCCCACCATGTTGCGCTGTGCTTGGCAGAGAATTTTATGATCTCATATGCTAAGCCACCAACAATCGGAATGAATGGCAAATGTGTAAGGAGGCGAACCGGGAGAGTGAGAGTTCCCAGCAGTTTTAAAAGGAGTACGTCAAGAAAACTGAACGAAAGAATTGCAACGAATGCTACAATGAGCAGAAAACTTGTTCCGCATCGGGGATGGAAACGGCTGTATGTTTTTACTGAATCAGGTACGAGCAAAGCTTTTAATTCGAACGCAAACACTGATTTATGTTCTGCACCATGATAGCGGAACAATTGCTGAACGTCTTTCATAAGCGAAATTCCAGCCAAATAGAGAAGGAGAATCGTAATACGAATAGCACCTGCCGTAAGATTGAATGTTATAGCGGTCTGTTCGATGGCAAATACTTTTGTCGTGAGATATAATGGGACGATGAAGAATATTCCAATACCAAGTGCGAGCGCAAAAATGAGTGTTCCAACGAGAGCGAAGTTAGATATGGACTTTGTCTTCTTTTCAGAACCGTTGTCTTTGTTATTTGTTTTCTCTTTTACTTTTTCCGCTTCAACGTCAAGCATTGCAATCTCAGCTGAGAAATTGAGTGTCTTTATGCCAAGATACATCATATCAATAAGTCCGATTGCGCCTCGTACAATAGGAATATTCAGCCATGTATGTTTTTCAGTCACAGATTTGTATTGCTGATGCTGTACAACAACCTGACCGTTTGCACGACGTACTGCTGTTGCTACAGAACCTGGTGCACGCATCATCACACCTTCAATAACTGCTTGACCTCCGACCTGCATAGGTTTGTTAGAATCGTAATCGGGGTTTGTGGGAATCCATTCTTGTTTCTCTTGCACTCGTATCTCCTCATCTTTACTTATAAAATATACGGAAGTTTTTCTGCGCTAACAATTTGAGGGAGAGAAGAAGTTTCTCTACCTTATAATTGTGAATAAAGAAGCATACAGGGGTGTGTGAAGAAAAACAAACGATCCATAGAACTGCTCAGTCCTGCTAAGGATTTAGAAAGCGGAAAGGCTGCTATCAACTATGGCGCCGATGCAGTATATGTTGGCGCCCCCAGGTTCGGTGCACGTATAGCCGCAGGAAATTCATTAAACAATATTGAAAAACTCATTCAGTATGCTCATCGTTATTGGGCAAGAGTGTATGTTGCGCTCAATACGATTCTTTTTGATGATGAATTAGATGAGGCGCAGGCAATTGTTCGATCCATTTTTGAAGTTGGAGCTGATGCTTTGATCATTCAGGATATGGGATTATTAGAACTTGACTTGCCACCGATTCCTCTTTTTGCTAGCACACAGACACATAATTATTCTGAAGAGAAAATTCAATTCCTTGAGAAAGTCGGATTTCAACGCATCATTCTTGCTCGTGAATTGTCATTAAAGCAATTGAAGGAGATTCGTGCAAACACTACAGTCGATCTGGAATGCTTTATTCATGGAGCGCTCTGTGTCAGTTTCAGCGGACAATGTTACCTGAGTCAAGCGACACAAGGGAGAAGCGCCAATCGTGGAGCATGTGCCCAGCCATGCCGTCTGCCCTATACATTGACAGACAGTAGCGGAAAGATTTTAGCGAAAGATAAGTATCTCCTTTCTCTAAAAGACCTCAATCTTTCAGAGTATCTCCGGGAATTGATCGATGCCGGTATTTCATCTTTTAAGATCGAAGGAAGACTCAAGGATATCGATTATGTAAAGAATGTTACAGCCTTTTATCGGAAACGAATCGATGAAATTTTAGAAACAGATTCATCTCTTTCGAGTGCGTCATCAGGACGGACAATGCTGGCGTTTCCACCCGATCCATCAAGAACGTTTAATCGTGGATTCACCGACCATTTTATACGACGCAGGAATAAAGATATACTCTCGTCTCAAACACCCAAATCGGTTGGGGCATGCTTAGGAAAAGCTGGAAAGATACGGCGGGATCATTTTATTCTCGAAACTTCAGAAGCGTTGCATAATGGCGATGGCATATGTTTTTTTAATCAACAAGAAGTGCTCTGTGGCACCAATATTAACAAAGTAGAAAGAAATAAAATCTACACTTCTAAACTTAAAGGAATCGAAGAAGGAACGATGATCTACAGGAACTACGATCATCAATTCGCAAAAACGCTTCAAGGAAATAAAACGAAACGCCTTATCAATATAAACATGCAATTTAAAGAGATTGAAAATGGTTTTCTCCTTAGTATTGTAGATGACGATGATGTAAAGGTTTTCGTTATAAAGGAAATTGAGAAAACTCCTGTAAAGAATGTACTTGAAGCAGAAGAGACTGTTCGGCATCAACTTATAAAATTGGGAGGTTCTATCTTCGTTCTAGAAGGACTTACTATTATTTGGAGTCAGCCATATTTCATACCCGTCAGTGTTTGCAATGAAATGCGGCGTGAAGCAATTGCTCAATTGGAACAAGAACGGAGGAAAAAATTTCTACGACACCAAGTAAGTATTGTTCCGAATAGTGAACCATATCCGACAACGCAGTTGGACTATTTTGCAAATGTTGCGAACAAGAAATCAGAGTCATTTTACCGCAGACATGGCGTTAAAATCATCGAACCGGCATTTGAACTTCAGCATAGTAAACGAGTGACTGTCATGACGATGAAACATTGTTTGCAATTTCAATACGGTCTTTGTTCCGGCCAAAATATCGCGGATGCTAATTCGCTTTTTCTTCAGGATGCAAAGAATACATACCGATTGAAATTTGATTGTGAAGCATGTCAGGTGAAAGTCGTGTTTGAAGGGAAGACTTGAGAGAAATGAAGAAAACTTAGAATGTACAAGAAAGCCCGTTACAAGCGGGCTTTTGGTTGTGCACCCGGAGGGAGTCGAACCCCCAACCTACAGCTCCGTAGGCTGCCGCTCTATCCAATTGAGCTACGGGTGCGTCTATATTTAGATCCCGATTTCACTTCGTTCATCGGGATTCTCTCCGAAGGAGTCCTTCGGACAAAACGGCTGCTACTCGTTGCACTCGTAGGCCGTTTTGGAAGCTACGGGTGCATAGAAATTATTCTATTTTCTACAATTTCATTTTCGTATTGAGTGAAACTATGATTTCATTTCACTTTTAAAGTAACCAATTCGGCAACCAGTTCTATAGACTAAAAACATTAGACGAAAAAGACTTCCAGGCTCTAACACATAGCGTTACTGCCTTTCGGTTTATTTACATTCGTTATGGGAAGCGTGTTTCTTTAAGTGCAACAATAATATACCAAATGATGAAAGTGAATTCAAGTTTTTTAATCATTGCAAGAGTAAATTTCATAATAACAAGCAATCTCATTCTTATAACATATAAAAGAAGAACAGAAGATTAGTACAGAAAAGATAATATAATTCAATTGTCGTTATCTAAGTATCTTCTGTAAAAACACGCGTAACCATTTATCACATTCTGGTACTCGTTTGCCATCCTTTTCTGATCAATTTATGATCCTTTGCGATTCTTTCGTCATCCTATCACAACTCCTTTAGGCATCTGGCGAGATGTCAAAACGATCATATAGTACGAAAAATATCCCTAAAAATTCTGGCAGAACCTCTTTCCCTTTCAGTTCAGATTGATTTCTCCCCTGCATTTAAGGAGGAGTTACTCCTGAAATTCCTGTATGGCCTAAAAACGGGTCCTATATTTAATATTTCGTCATTGCAAAGTATCCTATGGCATGTCTTAGCTGTGGCGAAGATTTCCAATATCTCAAGGACTTTGATTCAAACAAATTCGGCTTTGTTCGTGAAATTGCTGAACGATTTGTTGGATAAGACAATCAGCTCATTAAAAAACTCGAATTACTTATGGGTGAGGGTATGCAATTCTACGTTCATTCCTACCAACACTTGCTAGTTAAGAGAGCGACGTGATGGCTTTTGTTAGTTGCAGGAGTCTTATTCCAGCAATACAGGTTTCTTTGTCTCGTTAAAACCACCAGCTCGCAATAAGTATCTTGGCTAATTTTCTAAATCTGATAATTTAAATCGATTATCACTTGTCTATATTATACCAGTATCTTTAAACAAAAGATAAAATAACTTGATTTTTTACAGAAGCTTTAATAATTTCAACCTACTAAGCCGTTTCAATAATCTATTAATCATTTCAATATGAGAAATTTTATAAGTGTTTTATTTTGCATGTCACCTCATTAAGATATATAAGAGGCAAGTTTTTTCAGAGAAGGTCCTACTTATCAAAATGTTTCTGTGTTTTTAAAGTATACCAAAAATATTCGTATTGACAAATATAAGAGATTAGAAAGATCGTTATCTGTTCTTTTGAGATAGCAAACGACAACAAGAATCGAATAGGTTCCAGAAAGCAAGAAGAAATTTAAATTTGATATAACTTTCACCGAAATCTTGTGCCACCTTTTATCTATGTGCTCGATTGTTGATGAGATTGCATGGCTATTATGAGTTGTATATCTTTCTGAAATTATTTACACAACTTTGAGTTTTCATACAGGAGTATGATCGCTCGCTTTTTTTACCTCAGTTGGGGAATGCTGAATAACTATCGCTTCGGGAGCGATAATAGTTTACTTAAACTGAAAGGAGACATCGGCTATGCAGCAACTGAAAAAAGTGGCAACGATTATTCTGTTGTTACTATCATCGGTCTCGACGTTGTGGTCAGGCACGACTGGAAAGGTTGCCGGAAAAGTAGAGGAAAAGGAAAATGGTGAACCTGTAATCGGCGCCACTATCATAATTGTAGGAACATCTCTGGGGGCGGCAACAGATCTTGATGGTCATTTTACAATATTGAATGTTCCACCAGGAACCTTCAATCTTCAAGTCTCATTTGTCGGTTATAGGAAGGTTATTGTAAGCAATGTTCATGTGTTCATCGATCAGACCGCACGCCTCGATATTTCTATGGAACCTGAAGCTATCGAAATGAACGCAATCTTAGTTGTCGGAGACCGATTGACGATCAAGAAAGATGTGGCAACCAGTGTTGCATCTGTTTCAGATAAGGACGTTTCATCTCTCCCAATAGACAATATCGTGAGTGCTGTCGGTTTGCAGGCAGGCGTTCGTGGAGGTTGGTCTTCCAATTCAGCAACCGTTGTTGCACCCAGTTATATTTCCGGTGCTGATGGCTATGTCCGTGGAAAGGTGAGCGTTCAAGGAGGTTTGTCTATCCGCGGCGGGGAAGGGGATAATATTCTTTTCATGGTCGATGGCGTCACGATGCGTGATCCAAGAAATAATGAGCCGACAACAAATTTGGCACTGAGTGCTGTGAATGAAATTTCTGTCGAACGAGGTGGATTCAACGCTGAGTATGGTCAGGTGAGGTCAGGAATCATTAATGTGGTGACCAAAGAAGGGAATAAACAAAATTACTCGGGAAGCATACAAGGAAGAATAAGTCCTCCCGGACCTAAATATTGGAATGGCGAAGGCATACCCGATGTGCATGATCCGAACTCATATTTCATGCGCCCTTTTTTCGATCCGAATGTATGCTGGACAGGCACAGCTCATCCCGTTGATCCGACGAAGTGGGATAAATATACACTTACAAAATATCCAGCATTTTCTGGCTGGAACGCAATTTCACAGCAACTTTGTTCGGACAATAATCCATATAACAATTTGACTCCTCTCGGGTGTCAAAAGGTTTTTGAATATGAAACGCGAAAGAATTTGCCGAATGATCAGCCGGATTACGATATTGATGGCGGTTTTGGCGGGCCGGTTCCATTGGTCAGCGAAGCGCTTGGAAACTTACGGTTTTTTACATCTGTACGCACAACTCGCACAATGCTTCTTTTCCCGCTTTCCCGACCAGACTACAGTGATTACAACGGGACTTTGCAATTCATTACAGATATAACTTCAACAATGAAATTGAAGCTTTCAGGTATGGTTGGAAAAGAATACACCGTACGAGGGAACGCGGATGGGAATGGTACGTACCAATACCTCCAGAATCCAGCCGATGTTGCTGCCATAGCTCTTGGATGGTCCGGAACTGAAAATTATATTCGATTATTTTCAGATTATGCTTGCTGTATTAGTGATATTGGAAACCAATCTGTTTCAGCGAAGTTAACACATAACTTTGGTTCTAGTTCGTATTATGAAGTATCGATCGCACAATTCAGACGTGATTACAATACACGACCGATTGCACTTCGAGATACATCTCAAAAGACTGAAATCCTCCCCGGCTTTTATGAAGACAGTAATCCATTTGGGTATTGGCCGGATCAAAGCGTCCCGCAGGGTATTATTGTCTACGGTGGCCAGAATTTGGCAAGGCCTCGCGATTTTACAGTTGTGAACTCAACAACGATAAAAGCAGATTATTGCAGTCAGGTTGATTTTCAGAACTTGGTGAAAGGGGGAATCGAGTTTGTATATAATGATCTGAACTTCGATTATGGACTCATAGATCAATCCTCGGCAGGCAAGGCCTATTCCAACCGCGTCCAGATGCGCACGTTTCCGATACAGGGTGCTGCGTATCTTCAAGATAAGCTGGAAACAAAAGGATTCACGTTAAATCTTGGGTTGCGTTTGGACTACAGTAATCCAAAAGCTAATTGGTGGAATGTGGATCCGTATGATGTAACTTTTTTTGCGCCTTCCGGTACCGATCTCAGTAAGATATTTCCAACTGAGCCGCCTAAGATACAGTGGCAACTGAGTCCACGTCTTGGTATAGCGCACCCAATTACTGAAAATTCTAAACTATTTTTTAATTACGGTCACTTTAGAGAATTGCCTCAGTATGAAAGCATGTTCCGTGTCGAACGGAACACGGTGAATCAAGTCACAAGTTTTGGAAATCCTAATCTCATCACTGCAAAAACAATCTCCTACGAATTAGGTATCGACAACATTTTGTTCGAAGATTATTTGCTTCAAATTGCTGGGTTTTATAATGATATTTCTGACCAACAAGATTTTACGCAGTACTTCTCAACCGTCGGCGGGTTTAATTACTATGCATCTACATCGAATAATTATGAGGATGTAAGAGGATTTGAGATAACACTTCGAAAAACGAATGGACGCTGGTGGTCGGGGTTTGCGAATTATACATATCAGGTAAGTAGCAGTGGGCATTTTGGACACGCGCAGGCATTCGATAACGCCGCGCAGCAAAAAGCGTATAACGACGCTACAATAAATCTTTATCAGGATCGGCCGATTCCTGCACCGTATGCGAGATTAAATCTCAGCCTGTACACCCCAAGTGATTGGGGTCCATCCATCTTTGAAAATAAAGTATTAGGCGGTTTTAGGGCAAATATAGTTTTAGACTGGCAAGCAGGGAATTGGACAACCTTTAATCCAAATAATATTCCCTCCATTGCATACAACGTTGAGACAGTAGATTTCTTCAATACAATATTGAGAGTTGAGAAGACTGTATCATTCGGAAAATTCAGTGCTCAATTATTTGTTGACATCAATAATGTGTTCAACACCCTCAGATTATCTAATACGAGCGATCTTGACTATATGTACTCGCTTCATTTGCCAACGAATGCCGCGTATGACAATATTCCTGGAAATGATAAAGTGGGTGAATACCGGAAACCGGGTGTTGATTGGCAGCCCGAAGTGTACCAATACGAAATCAGGAAAAATGACGGCAGCTACACAATTGCTCCGGATGATGAACGTGCGATTTTTTATGAAGGAAAAAGCGGAATGTACTGGAGGGTGAATAAAGATCAAAATACAGGAAATACTTCATGGGTGCGGGTTGATCAAGCAACAATCGATAAGATTAATAAAGATAAAGCATATATTAATATGCCGAGTATCTCTACCTTCTGGTTCTTAAATCCGCGTCAAATCTTTTTCGGGTTAAAGCTTTCATTCGATTTAGGTCAATAAAAAAATCAGAGACAGCTATGAAAAAACAAACTATAAAATATGGTAATAAATTTTCGATGCTGATCGTTGGGCTGCTCATCTTGTGCTCAGTTCACGATACGTTTGCCCAACGCATCAAATGGCTCGGCATCACACAATTGCAATCTCAGATTAGTGAAATCGGTTCAGAATATGAACTAGAGTTTCAACAAGGCAACATTCTTAATTTTTTCTCCTGGCCTGTCCAATATGGTATTGGTCAGACGACTTGCAGAATGAATGCACTTTGGATCGGTTGTAAGAATTTTGACGATCCTGTCGAGGGTGATATAAAGAGTGTCAAGGTGGTCGGATCAGGTCCCCGGAATCCTCTGGATCGTCCTAACGAGATTTTTGAAAAGGATTTAAAATTGATAGGGAGAAGCAACCATCCGACGGTTATCGTTGATAATCAGAACGCAAGTTCCATTGATTCCTATGACAAATTGGATGGTCTTGATCAGAATCTTGAAGCTGACCGAATTGTTCAAGTGAAATTCAATACTTCCATGGGAGTCACGGTGACGAAGAAAGTGATGGCATTTGACTCTCCGTACCATGACAGCTACTTCATCTACGATTATGTTTTCAAAAACACAGGCATTTATAGCCGAAACGGCGACGTTAAACAACAGACGTTAAAAAATGTCTACTTTTATTGGATGTATCGAAATGCATTTGCTGGTGTGTCGTGCGGCACTGTATCAACCGGTTGGGGAGTTTTCGGATCTACCTGGGGAAATAGCACACTGAACCATGCATTCGGCGAGAATCCGCTTGCTTCTGGTTTTGATATGAGGGGATTCTACTCGTATTATAGTCCTGTTCCAGCTCGAGCAAGTTCTTATGATGCAGACTGGGGATGTCCTGACATCGCAGGAGGAGATGGTACTCTGGGTTCTTCGATGTATGCTGGCTGTGCAACACTCCATGCCGATAAAAGTGCAACAGATAGTACGGATGATCTCAATCAACCGGCGACGACATGGTATATCGGTTCCGACATCAATATCATGCAGCAAAATGTCAGTCAGTACAATGAAACCTTTATGCAGGATCGATATGATTGTATGAGTGAAGGACATCCAACCCAGCAGCATGATGACATGATCTTCGCAAAATATCAATATGCTATGGACTATTCGGATCCAAGAAGACAAACAGGGGGAGGTGTCAGTCAGGGTCAGGGATATGGCCCTTACACGATTCCTTTTGGCGATAGTATTCATATAGTGTTTGTTGAAGGAGTAAATGGGATATCGTGGGAAAAAGCCAGGGAGGTCGGAGGTAATTGGCTTCAGTGGTATCAAACGGGTTCGGGTCCTGCACTCGTTATGCCGGATGGAAGTAACACAACAGATTTTAGTGCATATAAGAAAGCGTGGTGTTTCTCGGGGAAAGATTCTATCATGCATATGTACCACCATGCCCTGCATAATTATAATTTAGGCTATAAAATTCCTCATCCTCCTCCACCACCGCAACAATTTACTGTTACTTCCGGTGGTGATCGGATTTCACTCTCATGGTCAAAGAACGCGGATGATGCCCCTCATTTTAACGGGTATGTCATTTACAGATCTCAGGGGAATGTGTTGGATTGGAAGAGCGTCTATCAAAAGATTTTCGAATGTGATAAATCAAATGTGGTACACAATTTTGATGATGTGACCGCAGTTCGGGGATTTGATTATTATTATTACATCCAATCGAAGGATGATGGAACACAAAATGATATTGCGCCTGGTGTTCCACTCACCAGCAGTTTGTTCTGGACGGTGACAGATGTACCTGCGACGTTACAACGGCCGGCTGTTATAGCACCGCCAAAAGAACCGGTTGCCGATACAGTCGATTGGAAACTGACTGTAGCGAAAGGAACCTGGGATTCAACCGTAGTGAACTATAATGCGTATAATACAGTACTCTACAATAACATGGATTATGTTTGCCTTCAAGATAGTACACCAGGAATGAAACCGGGAAAAACGAAAGGTACATTCTATGCGAACTTTCCAGATACGTCAGTTTCTTGGAAACCAATAGTTTCTAAAGGAGCCTGGAGTTTCGGATCGGCCTACAGAAAATATAATTATGTAACGGATAAAGGAGGAGTTTTTGTTTGTGTCCATGATATGGCTGCAGGTTCTATGTTGGAACAAGTCAGAGTTGTGCCTAATCCGTACGATATCCGTTCACGCGCTTTTCAATTCGGTGCACAATCGCAGTATGATCGCATAGCTTTTTATGGACTCCCCCCGATCTGCAAATTGATGATTTTCACTGAACGGGGAGATAAGATTTGGGTGAAAGATCATTTGAATGGGACAGGTGATGAACTCTGGGACTCACAAACGTCGTCGGGGCAAATAATTGCAACCGGTATTTATATGCTCTATGTCGAAGTTCCCGGAGGCGGTTCCATCATACGTAAATTTGTGGTCATCAGGTAAGGAGAAAAAACAGTGAAAAAAATAATAGGTACTTTCATCGTTCTGTTTCTCGTGTGCTGCCTGACCAACACCAGTGGGAATGCACAGGAGAATCAAAAGCTTGCACAAACTGGATTTCAATTCTTAAGCGTTGTATCAGATGCACGGGGCGCTGCAATGGGCGAGGCGATGACAAGCCTTCAGACAACTGCCTCAAGCTCGTTATTTTTCAATCCAGCCGGGATGGCTGGGATGACGAATTTTGTGGATGTGACAGCAAGCGTCAACGAGTGGATCGGGAATATTAAGCACTACCAGTTCAGTATAGCGATCAATCCGAGTGGAGGTAATTTCGGAGCATTCGGACTGAGCATACAGAGTGTAAATTATGGAGATTTCTACGGGACCGTTGTTGATCAGACATCGGATCTGGGGTATCGAGATACAAAAATATTCCAGTTGAATGCGATGGCTGCCGGTATTGGGTACGCGAAGCGGCTGTCAGATCAGTTTAGTATTGGTGGACAAGTGAGGATGGTGCGACAGGATTTAGGAACGAGTGTCATTCCAGTTTATGGACAGAAAATTATAATCGACAGCACGGGAAACCAATATGCAGTATCTGATACAACCTCGGCAATTGTGTCGAATAAGTTAACGCCGCTGGTATTCGATTTCGGAACACAATTCAAGACTGGCATCAAGAGCCTGGTATTCGGGATGTCGGTGAGAAATTTTTCAAAGGAAATGAAATATGTTCAGGAAGGATTCCAGGCGCCGTTGGTGTTTAACCTGGGAATCTCGATGAATTTGTTTGATCTCCTATCGAATATTCCGGAGGATAATTCGCTTACCATGAGTGTTGATGCGACTCATTACGTTGATCATCCTGAACAAATAAAAGTCGGGATCGAGTACAATTTCAGGAACATGCTGAAATTACGCGGCGGGTATGTATCGAAGTCGGATTATGATGAGAGTTCATTCTCGTACGGATTAGGATTGGCGCTCGCGGGTTTTGCATTTGATTATACGTATACGCCGTTTGGAATATTCGACAAGGTTCAGCGAATGACTGCACGATTTTCCTATTGAGCTGAAGAAGGAGAAAGAGCATGAAATTTATGAAATATAAAATAATTCTATCCTTGATGGTCATAGCAGTACTGACTCTCATGCCGGGGTGTAAGTATGATATCGCACCATCTCAGTGGAATCAAAGCTTCCAACAAGGAGTGAACGACAGCATCATGCAAATCGATCCTGCTCTCGAAGCAAAAGCAGGAGTTAATACAATTACGATAACTGGGAAAAATTTTGCTACTCCGCCTGATTCAAATATTGTTTATATTTCAAAGATAGATGGAGATAAAAGCACGGTGATTGCAGATATACTTTCTTCATCTTCATCTTCCATCACCATCTATCGTCCAAACGTCGTTTCAGATTCCTGCAAGTTTTTGATAGTTTCTCCGAAAGCTCTCGTAGTGGCACAATCGGGATTATACAAGATCGATCCTGTTTTAGTGAAATACGGAGCATTCCTGGATAACAGGCAATTGGGTGTTGTGGCTGGAGATAAAGATGAAAATATATACATCGTTTATTCATCAGATAAATATATATTTAAAGTTGCCTCCAATGGTCAAAAAAAACAGTTAAAAACACTGGCAAAGTATCAACCGTATGGTGGAAGAATAGGGCCAGATGGAAAACTTTATTTGATGGAGAATAAAGGATCAATAGATGTGGTGGATTTTCAGGCAGATACGTCTACACTGTTAAAGGTTGGTCCCTCTGTTAAATGTGGCGACTTCGATTCACAAGGTAATCTTTTCGTTGCAGGTAATAATACCGATTTGGTAATTGTTGCACCGGATAGCACAGTCAAGCGTTCAGGTAATTACCAAACTGATGTGATTCTCGATGTTCGTGTATACGGTGATTATGTTTATGTTGTCGATAGCACACAAAATCCCACGGCAGCTAAACCTTCAAAATCTATCCAACGTTGTAAAATCGATTACACGAATCATACTGTAGGAGCCACCGAGATGGTGATCGATTGGACTACAACGGGTCAGTACTCATCTCGTTCAGTAACAGGAATTACATTCTCTTCAGGCGGAAAAATGTATGTCGCGACTAATTCGCCGGATCCGATCCTCATTGTGGACCCGAGTACAAAGGATGTCAGCACTCTATATAAAGGCATCATACCGTCCTATTGTAAACAATTTTTTTGGGGAAATGGCACCTATCTTTATATGATAACTGGCAACACAGCAAACCCGGCAGCAGATTGGACTTTGTATCGAGTCGATACAGGATTTAACGGTACGCCATTCTATTGAGAGTACTAAGAAAAAAATTAGGTCGGTCTTGATTTTTAAAGGCCGACTTTTTTTATGCGTTTTCTTACCGGTCATCAATAGTGTCTATTATGGGCATCGAAATGCTGAGGCGTGTAAGAAGTGAGTAGAAGGTCTCCGGAGAATTCAAGAGTTCCTGAGCTAAAGTTAGCATCGGCAAAAGCGAGAAAGTCACGGAAGAAATCTGAGAGGAGCTTGCTCATGGCTTTCTGTCTTCGTTCGTATTCATCCCGCTTGAGGGACTGAAGAAACTGGAGTGCATCGACTTTGTATGTGCAACGCGTAGTAGCTTTCTGTTTTTTGACTTGAACGTTGTTAAACCAGAGGCAATAAATACCGTTGGAATGTTTGGAGAGGAACATCGGAAACCTCGCTTTCGTCAATAGGAGGTAACCAAATTAGTAACTACAGAGAAAAGAATTGTAGATTTCGCAGAGAATTGAGGGAGTCGAATCCCCAACCTACAGCTCCATAGGCTGTTGCTCGATCCAATTGAGCTACGGGTGCGTCTAATATTCCATGTCGTTGAGTCCTGCCAGATAACGACAGTCTGCCTGTCGCAGGCAGGGATTCTGAAAATTGCACCTAATCGTTTAAAATACTTGTAGGTAATTTTTCAAACTACGTATGCGGAAAAATTTATATTAGTATATATGATAAATCTCTTTTTTGCAATTTAAAGTTGGGAAACAATAAAGTTCATTCTTTTCTGATTTCTTCTTATCATGATACAGTAAATATAAAACAATCAGGAACAGATCCACAATGAAAAATAATCTTATGCATCGCGCCATTGGCGCAATCGTTCTATTCATTTCTGCAGTCCAGCTCATCAAGACTGCGCAGGTTTCCGTCCCATTCTGGGATCCGGGTGAACTCTCTGCTGCCGCCTACTTAATGCAAGTGCCGCATCCACCTGGCGGACCTCTCTTTTCGATTATGGGCAGAATATTTTACATGCTTCCTATCTCTGGTGACATCGGTTTCAGGATGAATGTCATGTCTTCTGTTGCGAGCGTCTTTACGGTTTTATTTTTGTATCTCATTTCAGTCAAAGTCATAGAACACTACAGAGGAAAACAATCCGGTAATTCGTTAGAAGCATTAGGAACGTACCTCGCTGCTGCCATCGGAGCTTTAACATTATCGTTCAGCGATACGTTTTGGTTTAATGCAGGTGAATCTAATTATTTTGCAGCAAGCATGTTGCTCTATTCTTCTATTGTATGGTTGATGATGATGTGGAATGAAAAAGCCGACGAACCGGGAAGCGAACGGTATATTTTAATGATTGCGTACATAGCCGGCTTATCAGCAGG
>Ga0187886_1002423_pt1 | contig 15034 bp, 14 predicted proteins | sample June2016WEW_20_1_FD_133001 | JGI IMG/M metagenome (GOLD analysis project Ga0187886, IMG submission 133001) | Peatland microbial communities from SPRUCE experiment site at the Marcell Experimental Forest, Minnesota, USA - June2016WEW_20_150 | ecosystem: Environmental > Terrestrial > Soil >... | reverse complement strand
TGTCATGACACCCCCAAATCTGGAAGTCTATCAGGGAGATTCCCAAAGAGCTAAAAGGTACCTGCCAGTAATTTGCTTTATAATTAGGGCCTGCCAGATCAGTAAGCCTGGATATCAGCGAAAATTAGCGGAAATCATTTGAAAAATATACAGCTTTACGACAATTTTTCCCGCAGTTTACGTGAGTTTACTCCTCTCCATCCTCCACTGGTGGGGTTATATACCTGTGGGCCGACCGTTTACGATTATGCCCATATCGGCAACCTGCGCACCTATCTCTTTGAGGATATTTTGCGCCGCACCCTGGAATTCAACGGATACCAGGTGAAGCAGGTGATGAATATCACAGACGTAGGCCACCTGGTTTCGGACGCCGACACTGGTGAAGATAAGATGGAAAAAGGCTCGCGCCGGGTGGGAAAGACGGCCTGGGAGCTGGCTGAGATTTTTACGAATGAGTTCAAAAATGACCTGGGACGCCTGAACATTATCGAGCCGTCCATCTGGTGCCGGGCCACCGACCATATCCAGGAACAGATCGATTTCATTGGCTGCCTCGAAGAAAAGGGTTTCACTTACCGCACTGCCAATGGCATTTATTTCGACACCTCCCGCCTGCCGGACTACGGTTATTTAGGCCGCCTGGACATCGACGGCCTCCAGGCAGGCGCCCGGGTGGAAATGAGCGAAAAGCACAACCCGACCGATTTCGCCCTGTGGAAGTTCAGCCCCACCGGCCAGAAGCGCCAGATGGAATGGAGCAGCCCCTGGGGGATCGGCTTTCCTGGCTGGCACATCGAATGCTCAGCCATGTCGGTCAAATACCTGGGCAGTTTCTTCGATATCCACTGCGGCGGTGAGGACCATATCACCGTGCACCATGTGAATGAAATTGCCCAGGCAGAAGGCTGTTACGGCACCCACCTGGCAAATTTCTGGATGCATGGTTATTTCTTGCAACTGGATGAAGACACGCGCATGTCAAAATCCGGCACTTTTGTGCGCTTGCAGACCCTGATCGACAATGGCTATGATCCGTTGGCTTATCGCTTTTTCTGCCTGAGCGCCCTTTACCGCACCAAGCTGAATTTCACCTGGGATGGGCTGGCGGCGGCGGCCCGCTCCTTAGACCGCCTGCGCCTGGCAGCTTATGAATGGGGGGAGCCGGGCGGGGTAGACGAAGACTTCGTCGAACGCTTCACCGAGCAGGTCAACGACGACCTGAACATGCCGCGCGCCCTGGCGGTCACCTGGGAGCTGGCTAAGAGTGACTTACCCGCCTCGTCTAAAAAAGCCACCTTGCTGGTTTACGACCGTGTGCTGGGGCTGCACCTGGCAGACTGGCAGCCGTCTGAAGAAAAGGTCCCAGAAGAGGTGCTGGGGCTGGTCGAACAGCGCCAGCAGGCGCGCAAGGAAAAGCGTTGGCAGGAGGCGGATGCCTTACGCGCCCGCATCAGCGCGGCCGGTTACGTGCTGGAAGATACCCCGCAGGGGCCGAGGGTAAAACCAGGGAGAGGTTGACCCGCTGGGTTATTCACGGCAGAGCTCCGGATGCTTTCAGGCAATTTTTTCGACGATTTCGCCGACGCTAGTAAAAACTTCCTGGGGAGACTCGGCCACCAGCGCTTCAAATTTTGTATACCCCCAGGCGACCGCCCCAAAGGCGAGTTTGTTTTTTCTGGCGGCCTGGCTGTCGCGGATCTCATCGCCGATACAGATCGTCTTGTCCGGCTCCGCCCCACTTTTGCGCAGGATTTTTCTAAACTTGGGCGGTTTGCCGAGTACGGAAACCCCGCATTCATAGTATTTTATCAGAGAGGCATTTTGCGGACCCAGCACCTGGCGGACGTTTTCACATGAATTCGAGCTGACCAGCGCCAGGGTAGCGCCTTTTTCAACCAGGTTATTTAGAACGCGATCCATTCCGGCAAACAAACGGATCTGGCCGATATCTTTAGACATCAAAGTGCACACATGGTTGGCAATCCTGGCCGCCTTCCACAAGGGCACGTGGTGGAGTTTCATCAGTTTTCCGGCATCGTAGGTTCTGAAGGCCTCCAACTCGCTGCGCTCGACCCTTTTGAACTTATATTTATCGGCGACCTCATCCAGGATGCTGAGGATCCAGGGGAAGGTATCCGCCAGGGTGCCGTCGAAATCGAATATGACCAGTTTATATTTCACAATAAGTACCGTTATCCAGGTTGACCAAAAGAAGTAATATCATATCGAAGAAGAGAAGGACGGAACCACTGAAAAACGCAGATACACACTGAAAGGGGTAGATAAAAGCAGATAAAAAACCTTCCAAGAAAGGATAACGAATGTAATCAGGCGATTGTACCAAGAGGTACTGCATCTGTAAACAATCTGGCCTGCCTGGAAATGAATGCAAAGATGCGGATTGACTTTTTATCCATTGACTGAGAAAATGAAAGGGTCGTACCAACAATCCTGGAATGGAGCCATTATGGACATTATTCTCAAGCAAGTCTCTACCCCTGACTTTCAATTTGTCGAAGAAATCCCCGCCGTGCCTGGCGAGGAATATGAGCGCCGGCTAGCGGCGCTGGTGCAGGCCGCCGGCACTGATTGGGTGCTGGTGTACGCCGACCGCGAGCACTACGCCAACCTGACCTACCTGGTCAATTACGATCCCCGCTTCGAAGAGGGCATGCTGGCGCTTGGCAGAAATGGCAGGCGCGTGCTGATCGTTGGCAACGAAGGCCTGGGGTATGTAGGGATTCTGCGCGCTCCCGTTGACGTCGAGCTGTGCCAGACCTTCAGCCTGAATTCGCAGCCGCGCAACACGGCGCCGCGTTTGAGAGACGTACTGGCCAGAATTGGCATTCGATCCGGGCAGTCAGTCAGCCTGGTGGGCTGGAAATATTTGGAATCCTATGAAAACAACGCTTCCACCGCCCCGGCTTTCGTGCCGGCTTTTTACGTTGACGTATTGCACAGCCTGGTCGGAGTTGGCGGCAAACTGGTGGATGGCGCAGTGCTATTGGTGCATCCGCAAAGGGGACTGCGGGCAGTCAATTCTGCTGCCCAGATGGCGGCCTTCGAATGGGCAGGGCGCAATGCCTCAGCAGCCGTCTTCAATATCCTGCATAACACTCGCCCGGGGATGAGTGAGATGCAGGCGATCCAGTTCATGCGCTATGCCGGGCAGCCGATGACCATGCACCCGATCCTGGTGTCTGGCAAGGGCCAGATCAACGGCTTACGCAGCCCGACCGCCAAAATTATCGAGCATGGCGACGCTATCTCGACCGGCCTGGGGTACTGGGGCAGCCTGGTCTGCCGGGCCGGCATGATCCTGGACCAACCCGATACGGCTTTTTTCGAGAAAGTCGCCGCGCCCTACTTTACGGTGGTGATGACCTGGTACCTGGCGGTACGCCTGGGCGCCAGTGGCAGGGACATATTCCAGGCGGTGGAACAGGCTTTTGCAGGCAGCGGGATGCGCTCTTCACTCAACCCAGGTCATCTGACTTCTTACGAGGAGTGGTTGAGCTCACCTATCCGGCCCGACAGCGACGAAAAAATTCAATCGGGTATGGTCCTGCAAAGCGACATCATCCCCACGCCGGTGCCGCAGGGCTGGCTGATGAACTGCGAAGATACCGTGGCGGTGGCGGATACAGGGCTGCGCGCCGAATTGAAAGCCGAGTACCCTGAATTGTGGGGGAGGGTGGAGCGCCGGCGCCGGTTGATGATCGAGGCGCTGGGCATCCCCCTGGCTGAGGAGCTGCTGCCGCTCAGTGATGGCGCGGCTTACCTGCCGCCCTTCTGGCTGGCAAGTGAGCTGGTTTGCGCGGCGGCATAAGGTACTCTCCGTTATGGCATTGATCAGCCTGCAGGAAGTGAGCCTGGGTTTTGGCGGGCCGCTACTCCTGGAAAATATCAATCTGCAGATCGAACGAGGCGAGTGGATAGGCCTGCTGGGGCGCAACGGGGCAGGCAAATCGACCCTGCTCAAGTTGATAAACGGCGACCTGCTCCCCGATCGCGGCAGTGTGGCGCGCCAACAAAACCTGCGCCTGGCCTACTTGCCGCAGGAAGTGCCCCAGGACCTGGCCGGGACGGTGGCCCAGATCGTCGCCGGGGGGCTGGCTGCGCCCGGCGCCCCAGCTCCGGCTGGGGCGGATGATCACTGGCAAGGGCAGATCCAGGTCGAGCAGGTCATCTCACGCCTGAGCCTGGATCCCAGGGTTGAATTCGATATGCTTTCCGCCGGGTTGAAGCGGCGGGTGCTGCTGGGGCGCGGCCTGGTCAGGAATCCTGACTTGCTCTTGCTGGATGAACCCACTAACCACCTGGATATCGACACGATTAACTGGCTAGAAGATTTCCTGGTGCGCTGGGCCGGGACGCTGCTGTTTGTCACGCATGACCGGGCTTTCCTGCAAAGATTGGCCACCCGCATCGTCGAACTGGACCGTGGACGCTTGTTCGATTGGAACACCAATTACATCACCTTCCTGCAGCGCAAAGAGGCCATGCTGTCGGCCGAGCAGGAAGAAAATACCAACTTCGACAAAAAACTGGCCCAGGAAGAGCAGTGGATCCGTCGGGGGATCGAGGCGCGCCGCACGCGCAACGAAGGGCGGGTACGCGCCCTCAAGCGCCTGCGCGAAATTCGCCGATTGCGGCGCGAGCAGCCCGGCAAGGTGCGCATGCAGATCCAGGCCGAGCGGCGCTCGGGCCGGCTGGTGATCGAAGCCGAAGGGGTCAGTTTTGTTTACGCCGGCTGCCCGGTGGTCGACAATTTTTCGACTACCATCCAGCGCGGCGATAGAGTTGGCATCATCGGGCCAAACGGATCGGGTAAGACGACCCTGCTACGCTTGCTGATCGGCGAGCTGGCGCCACAGGCCGGTGTGGTGCATCACGGCACTAACCTGGAGGTATCCTATCTCGACCAATTACGCGCCCAGCTCGATGAAAGCCAGTCGGTGCTAGATAACGTCGGCCAGGGACGCGATACCATTTCGATCAACGGCAAATCGCGCAACCTGGTCGGTTACCTGGAGGATTTTCTCTTTACCCCCGATCGGGCACGCGCCCCGATCAGCGCCCTGTCCGGCGGGGAACGCAACCGCCTGCTGCTGGCGCGCCTGTTCGCCCTGCCGGCCAACCTGCTGGTGTTGGATGAGCCGACCAACGATTTGGATATCGAGACCCTGGAGCTACTGGAAGACCTGCTGCTGGACTATCCCGGCACGCTGCTGCTGGTCAGCCACGACCGGGCTTTCCTGAACAACCTGGTCACCAGCCTGTTGGTGCTGGACGGCAGCGGGCAGGTGAAAGAATACGTGGGTGGATACGATGATTGGCAGAAGCAGAGCTCGGTTGAGAAGGCTGAGCTGCCGGCTGCTGAAGTGGTGGTGCGCAAACCTGCGCCGGTTTCCGAGGCCAGGGAAACACCGCCTGATACGGCGGCGCCGCGTAAGCTGACTTACAAAGAGCAGCGGGCGATGGAAGCGCAAAAGCGCGAGCTGGCTGAGCTGCCGGGACGCATCGAAGCTCTGGAAAGCGAGCAGGCTCAGCTCACGGCTGCCATGGCCGACCCGATTTTTTACCAGCGCGACAGCGCCGAGATCGCCCAGGCGGCTAACCGGCTGAAAGAGATCGAAGAGGAACTGGCCTTATCATATGAGCGATGGGAAGAGTTAGAGCAGGGTTGATATAGAAAATTTGGTCTTAATCGGTTTCAAAGAGGTGAAAAAATAAGCCATTATTTGGAATGGCGAAGTTAAAACCTATAAACTCATTATTCAACTTGCTTTGGCTACCGTAGATACTCTAATTTTTGCTAAATTGCCTACAATAAATTAAAATGGACAGTGAGGTTATTTCCGAAAAACGAGCATGGGAGATCATTGACGAATACGTCAATGATCTAATGAAGCTCGACCAAAACAGCTTTTTAGCGGTATACGCGATCGGCTCGTTGGGTGGGGGGTACTATTGTCCGGGCAAAAGTGATATTGATACGATTGTTATTGTAGAGAATGATGCTGTGGTTACGCAAGAAGAAGTTGATCGAATAGCCACGGGATATTGGCATAAGTATCATATCCCCAAGGGCTTTGGCTCTATAATGGCTGCCGAAAGAGATCTATTTCCCCCTTACCAGCTAAGCGAGGATTTTGATTTTGAGTTCTCGTTGGAAATCGTTCGCTTGAAACTGCAAGGAAAGGCTGTGCATGGCAGTTATGATTTGTCTAAAGTTCCGATGCCAACTAAGAACGACTTGATTCACGATGCGTTGATCATGGAAAATTGGTTTGACATGGAATTTGGAATTGAAATGTTTGATAAGTTGGGATACGTCGGATGTGTAAATACAATTCTGAGTTACTTCAGAAGATATTTGATGATTGAAAAAAGAATATATGTACTAAATAAATTCAGTACGATTGAAACTTATTGTAATAATGAACCTCCGATAGTTGACCACTATATCTTTACCTTGATAAATGAAACTTTGCATGGTTATGAAGCAAAAAGGAATGAATTGGACATACTCAGGCGTTTTGGAAATCAGATAAGACCATACATGAACAAAAGGTTGTTAAACCGCATAAAATAAGGGCATATCTTTGTAACATTTCGCGTGAACTATCAGTTTTTCAAGTCACTTCCTCGAAACTCTTAGGCGCCAAAAAACTATTTATCCTGCTCCCAAAATCTTCTGAAGTTGCACAATCAAATCGGGTAGGTCATTCTTGATAATTGCCCACAAAATATCAAAATCAACGCGGTCGTAGCCATGGATCAAGCGATTACGCGCCCCGATCATTTGAAGCCAGGGTAATTGGGGGTATTTTGTTTGTACATTTTCCGGCACGCGATTGGCTGCTTCACCGATAATTTCAACCAGTCGGGTCAACGCCAGGTTCAGTAAGCGATCAGCATCCAGGTCTGCGCGCGTTTTTTCCTCGGCAATCTTAACTGCTTCTTGTGCATGCAAAAGGATTTGTTGCAGAGCAATATCAGGATCGTGCTTGCTCATAGGCGGTGACTGCCTCTGAAAGGGCATGCCGGCGAATTTCCGGACTTAAGAATCCGGGTGTTTGCAAATCTACTTTACGCCCAATTAAGGACGATAACTCTGTTTCGATGGTGAAGAACCCAAAGCCGGGTACGTGCCCGGGTTCGAACTCTACCAGCACATCAACGTCGCTGTCTGGCCTGAAATCATCCCGTACCACCGAACCAAAGAAAGAAAGGCGGCGGATATGGTGGTTCAGGCAGAATTGCTCAATTTCGTCAGGTGAAAGATGAAGCGAGGGTAAGTCCATACATAAAGTATAGCATACTGGTAAAGAAAGAAAATTGGAAGAATTATATCGGCGGGCAGGCAAGGACCCTACCAGTAAACCACGCAGCCGTGCTGCTCGAGGCGTTCGATCCAGGCCGGAAGGGAACGCCACTTATTCCAGCGCAGGTCCAATTTTTCCAGGGTCGGCAGGCCGGCAAGACTTTCAGGCAGGGCAGTCAGCCGGTTGGCGCGCAAATCCAGGTACCTGAGATTGGCCAGGCTACCAAGCGACTCGGGCAGGGTATTCAGTTGGTTGTTGCGCAGGTCCAGGTCGGTCAGGCGCGCCAGGTTGCCCAGCGAGGCGGGCAGAGCTGCCAGTCGGTTGCCGGTCAGGATCAGCTTGCGCAGATTGACCAGATCCCCCAGCGACTCGGGCAGGTGGGTTAGCTGGTTGTTCATCAGGTGCAGCTCGCGCAGTTGCGATAACTGGCCGAGCGAATCGGGCAGCACGGCCAGCCGGTTATTGTACAACCTGAGCTCTTTCAACCCAGACATTTGGCCAATTTCCTCCGGAAGGGAGGCCAGTTGGTTGTCGGTGGCATTGAGATAGGCCAGTTTGTGCAGCTTGACGATCGAACCGGGCAGTGCCGTAAGCTGGTTGTGGCTGAGGTAGAGGAAGTAAGTCAGGCCGCTCAGGCGGCCAATCGTCTCCGGCAGGACAGTCAGCAGGTTGTGGCCTAAATCCAGGGTGTGCAGGCGGGGAAAGTTCCCGAGACCATCTGAAAGCGATGAGAGCCGGTTTTCGCTCAGGTTGAGGAATTCAAGATTGGTCAAGCGCCAGAACGAGGCGGGCAAAGAAGCCAGCCGGTTGCTGTACAGGCTGAGCTTTCTCAAGCCGCGCAGCAGTCCGATGGTCGCCGGCAGGATTGACAGCCGATTCTGGTCCAGGTCGAGCTCTTCCAGGTTGGCCAACTCCCCCAGCCAATCGGGCAAGGACTCCAGCAAGTTCTCGCTGGCGTCCAGCCTTTGCACGTCGGTAGAAGAGCGAAGCGCCTCGGGCAAGGAAGTCAAACTTCTTTTATGTAGGGATGCTTCGATTACATACATCCTCAAAATAGAAGCTAAATTTCTCGTTTTGCCGGCCACGTACCCATTACCTGCCTGAGGATAGCAAATTCGCCAATGTGATAAGCGTTGTGGTCGTTCACCACCAGGATTTCGCGCAGGATGGTGTATCCCGGGGCATGGGAAATGTCCTCGGTCAGGCGGTTGGCCGGGTTGGCAACCAGGTCGTCCAGGCTTTTCAGATCCGCCTGGAACCCGGCGATGGTCTCATTCCATTGGGCCTGGCTGGCGCGGGCGGTTTTGGCCGGCCAGTAGTCATCCGGCCACTTGCGCCAGACGTACTTGGAGTTGCGGATAAAATCGAGGATGTCCCATTGGGAGAGGCGCAGGTGTTCCAGCAGGTGCCAGGGGGAATAAGGTAAGTTGGGAGGCAGGGTGTTCATGCTTTCCGGCGGAAAATCTGCCACGGCTGCCTCGAAGGGCATGTGCGCATTCCCGCCGCGCAAAAGGTCTAACAGGTATTTGCGGAGGATTTCTTCTGATTCCATTTGGCTGCTCCTTTGTTCTGGAATTTGAGTTTTTCACTCTCCATTGTACACAGTTTTTCTTTGACTCGTATCAGGCCTGTAGCAGGTTTGGCTTTTCAGGGTCAGGCCGGGGCGGGGGCCATGCCTACCCAATCCACGTCGATACCCTGGGTAGCGCCCAGCCATTCGATCAGTTCGGCAGCGTGATGCTGGATGTGGCGGATGTTGTAGAGTTGGAGTTCCAGCTTGTTGAACGGTAACCAATCAAACCCGGATTCAGCTTCGAGGTCAAGGGATGAGACCTTGTCTTCGACCGTTTGCTGGCACAGCTCAAAAAACTCAAGGACCTCTTCCCGGCTGTACGGTTCGCCAATTGCAACTTTTTCAGGCAAAGACCTGAGCTGATGATAATCTTGGCGGTGTTTGGCCCACGGCTTGAAATCTTTCAGGCCATCGTGCAGATACAGGTGGGTATAAAAAAGAGTGTGGTAAGCCACCTGCCAGAACTTCTTGCGATCCTGTGCGTCATTCCAGCGGGCAGTCGGGCATTTGATAATGGCCTGTTTCAGCATTTCCAAAGCCGCGCCGTATTGATCAATGAGCGCTCTTTTCACATCCATACTGGCTCCTTTTGATATCTAAACCAAAAGCGGAACGAAAGCCTTACGCTCGCTGTCCCACAGACCCAGGTCGGTGATCTTGGCGCCGGGGCCGGCTGGCAGGGTGAAAGCAGCAAAAGGCAGGATGGGGCTCTTAGGGTCGAGGCCGAGCGAGGCGATGGCCTGGCGGAAGGCGTGCGCCTTTGCGGCGACTTCCTGGATAGGGCCGGTGGTCATCAGCCCACCGACCGGGAAGGGAATATCGGCCAGCAACTGGCCATCCCGCACGGCTGCCATCCCACCGTGCATCTCGATCACCCGGGCAGCGGCCTGGGCCATATCGGCCGGGTTGGTGCCCAACACGATCAGGTTGTGCGAATCGTGCGAAAGAGTGCTGGCAACTGCCCCGGCTTTCAAGAGGTAGCCTTTGACCACGGCCAGCACCGGTTTACCGCTGAACCTGCCGTAGCGGTTGAAGGCGGCGATGAGCATCATCCCACTAGTATCCACCAGGCCATCTTTCACCGGCAGGTCTTCCTCGATCATCTTGGGGAAGGGCAGGGCTGGTGGTTTGGGCACGTCCATCAGGCGCAGGCGCACTTTGCCATTTTGCCCAGCAACGGGGATTTTGAACATTTCGACGTTTACGGCGGACAAGACGACCGAATCGAGCGCCTGGGCCGGGATTCGCGGGGCGTAAGCCTCGGTGAGGATTTTACCGCCCTGCGCCACCACTTTGCCTTCGTGGACAACATAGGCGGCATGGAAGTTCTTGAGCGGTTCTTGCAACAGAACCAGGTCAGCCGACATACCGGGACTGACTAAGCCGATCAGGGTTGCTTCAGGGCTGCCGGCCATAGCCAGGCGCTGGGCATTGTTCAGCGTAGCAAAGCGAATGGCATCCACCGGGTCGATGCCGTTGGCGACCAGGTCACGCAGCACGCCCGCTAGGCCGCCTTTGGCGACCAATTCATCCGGCCAGATATCGTCCGTGCACAGCCCGATGGGATCTTTGTAACGCAGGTGTTTGACAGCTGCCAGCAGCAAGGGATAGGTGGGGCCCATGGTGAAGATGTGCGAGCTGAGCATCAGGCGCATGCCATGGTCCAGCTTGACCTGTGCTTCGGGGCCGTAGGTTTCGTGATCAGCCGTCAGGCCGAGCGCCACCAGGTAGGCATTCAGCGCAGTGTGGTCAATCTGGCGCAGGCGCGGCACCAGGGTGCGGAATGCCGCCCCATACAGGCCGCGCAGCTTGAGCAACTGCCCGCCAATCATGGCGCCGAATACTTGCACTTTTTCAAAGGCGCTCAGATTGGTGAACACGCCTACCAGGTCGTCCAGCAGGGGGAAATGAGCGTCGCGCGGCAGGCGCAGGTCCCAGCCAGCTTTGACGATTTCGGTCATCACCGGATCGCCGGCGATAATCTCATCGAAGCTCATCAATTCGCCCAGTTTGCGCGCTCCTTCCTGGGCCATCTGGCGGATTTCGCCGGCCTGGATATCCGCCCCGCTAGATTCGACCGTGCGCTTGGACGGCACACAGGTGGAGGCATCGAAGAAGAGGCGCAGGGGCAGGTCGTGGGCGTTGGCGGCCATCATCTCAAAACCGGCCACACCCATCACGTTGACGATCTCGTGCGGGTCGGCAAAGACCGTACCGGTGCCCTGGGCCGCCACGGTGGCGGCATACTGAGGGGGCAGTACCATGGATGACTCAATGTGCACGTGTGGGTCAATGTAAGCGGGAGCGACGATCATGCCTTTGGCATCCATCGTCTGTTGCGTTTTCACGCCTTTGCGGAACAGCGAGACGATGAACCCCTGGTGGACGGCCACGTCCCCGGGGAGCAACTCACCGGTCATCACGTTGAGCACTTTGCCCCCCTTGACCAGCAGGTCGACGGTGATATCACCCCTGGCGGCGGCCAGCAACGAATCGTAAGCAGCCATGCGTTTTTCTACCAGGCCCATTGCATACCTCCTTAGAAATTAAAATTCTGTCGGTTTCTAAAAAATCACCAATTGACCGGAAATTCTTATCTATTTACTAAGTGAACAGGTCAATCGATGCGCAGGGGGCCGTTGGCGATATATTTGCGCATGACCTGCTCGGTGTCGGGCGGGACGTACAAAGACCACCAGGTCGCGCCGGCTTCCGCCAGAGCGGCGATATGGGCGCGCTCGGCACCGCGATCTTTGTTCACCTGCCAGGCGGCATGCCCGACCAGAATGTCGAAGGCCGTTCCCGGCTGGCGCTGCTGCCTGGCAGCTGTAGCCAGTTGGCGCACGTCTTGCGGGGCCATTTCTTCCTCAGGGGGGAGCTTGTAAAAGCAGGCGCCATCCCAGCGCAACGCGCGTTGGGTAGGCCCTTTCAACGGCCAAGCGCCGCCGATCCAGATGGGGATGCGCGGTTTTTGCACGGGCGGGGGCAGGAAAGTCACTTCCTGAATCTGATAATACTGGCCGTCAAAGTGGAACGGCGCCCCGCCCCACAGGCCGGTCAGAATTTGCAGGGCTTCGTCGGTCATTGCGGCACGGCGCTTGAGATTGGTTTCCTCGCCAAAATGGCTGAAGCTGGTATCGGTGGTGTTGTCGCCCAGACCGATCCCCAGGACCAGGCGACCGGCGGAAAGCTGGTCGATGGAGACTGTTTCGCGGGCCAGCTTCCAAGGCCGCCGGCGGGAGATGGGAGTGACCAGCGTGCCGAGGCGGATCGTGCGGGTCTTGACGGCCATGGCAGCCAGGGCCACCCACGGATCGAAGGCCGGCGCATCCGCATGCCCCTGCCACACGATGTAATCTTCGAGGAAGATGGCGTCCCAACCGGACGCCTCAGCCAGGGCAGCGAACTTGGCCAGGCTGGCCGGATCGCCGCAGGCATGACCATTGGGTAAACTGATGGCGTATTTCACAGGTCACCTCCGCGGTCAATCTACTGGTGCGGGTAGGATTATTTCTCGGTAATGGTGACGGTCTGAATGGCATCCCCGGTAAAGGTCGGGTTAGTCTGCGGATCGCGGCGGGTGATCCCGTTGACCACGTCCATGCCGCTGATCACCTGCCCGAAGATGGTGTAACCGCCGTCCAAGGATGGTTGTGGACCAAAGGTAATGAAAAACTGGCTGCCATTGGTGTCGGGACCGGAGTTGGCCATGGCCACCACGCCAGCCTTGTCGAACTTCAAGTCGCTGTTCTCGTTGACAAACTGGTATCCTGGCCCACCGCCGCCGGTGCCGGTCGGGTCGCCACCCTGGGCCATGAAGCCTTCCAGGACGCGGTGGAAAGTGGTGCCGTCGAAATAGCCCTGGCGGGCCAGGAAGACGAAGCTGTTGACCGTGATGGGGGCTTTATCCGGGTAAAGCTGGAGGACGAACTCGCCGCCCTTAGCCATCTTGACCGTGGCGGTATACTGTTGGTTTTTGTCGATCAGCATGGGCGGGACGGAAGCGTACTGCTTGGTGCCGACCAGGGCGGGTACCTGGCCACTGGACTGGGTGGATTGGGCGGCCTGTGTGGTTTGCGGAGAGCGTGGCAGGCTGCGCACGACCAAAATAACGATGGCTGCCACGACCAGAACGATGACGGCGATGGCGCCAATCCGGAAATTTTGGTTGGGATCGGAGCGTTTCTGCTGGCTGGATTTCTTGGAGCGTTTCCTGTTCGACATACCCGATACCTCTTCCTTGTAGTGGAATAGCAACTGGTATGTGATTGTAACATTTTTTACCAAGCAGGAGGCGGAAATAAACAGAGATGAAGGGTATAGGAGGATAAGATCTGCGACGTTGTAAACTCTAAAAATTTTGGAAATCTTTAGGGTTTGTAGCTCACGGTGGTCAGACAGATATTTTCAACCTGTTCGAGAATTTCTTGCGGAACTTGGCTACCTTGGGAGCAATGACGACCTGACAGTAGCCCTGGTCGGGGTTGTGGGCGAAGTATTCTTGGTGGTACTCTTCCGCAGGGAAGAACTCGGTGAGGGGCGTCACCTGGGTTACGATGGCCTTGTCCCAGATGTGCTCTGCATTCAGCTCGCGGATGGTCTGCTCGGCGGCGGCTTTCTGCTCGGGGGTGTGGTAAAAGATGGCCGAGCGGTACTGTGTACCCACGTCAGCGCCCTGCCGGTTGAGCGAAGTTGGGTCGTGGATGCTGAAAAAGACTTCCAGGATTTCGCGGTAGCTGATCAATTTTGGATCGAAAATGACCTGCACTACTTCGGCGTGCCCGGTCAGGCCGGTGCACACGGCCGCGTAAAAGGGGCGTTGGGTTTTCCCGCCGGAATAACCGGACACCACATCGACCACTCCTTGCAGGTTATCGTATACCGCTTCCAGGCACCAGAAACATCCACCGGCCAGAGTAGCTATTTCTAAGCCAGCAGGCGGTTGGTCGCGTTTCAGCTCCGGGCTCATAATGATTTTCCTCTCTACATTCTTTTCAATTAGAGAGTGTGGCGGCTGAATATCTTACGACACTGTACCAAAAAAATTTGTTTTACGGCCAGTAATCGCTTGTAAACCACACTTCAACCGGTTATTGACTAAAAGTTAACAAGTGCCTGCTATGCTGAAGATGCCCGGGGAATCAGCCCTCAGGCACAAATCCACTTTTCAGGAGAATTTTATGCATAGAAAAAAGTTTGTCATGTTTGGTATTATTGGCGCCCTGCTGCTTGGGTTGGCTGGCGGAGCCCTGGCGTATTACAACGTCTCAGCCCAGGCGCCCACACCCACTCCCAATGCCCCAAATGGCCAGGCTCAACCCGGCAAGGGGACCAGGGGCGGCTTCCCAGGCGGCTATTCGGAGCAAGACCTGGCGACTGCCCTGGGGATCGACGTGACTACGCTTCAGGCGGCTTACACGACGGCCAACGCCGAAGCGCTCAAAGAAGCGGTCAGCAAAGGCTTGATCACCCAGGACCAGGCGGATAAGATGACCGCCAAAGGGATCGACCAACGGCCGCTGGGCGGTTTTGGCCGGCCCGCTAACAGCGGGATCGACTACAACACCTTACTGGCCAATGCCCTGGGCATCAGTACCGATCAGCTCCAGGCGGCTTATACGCAGGCTTTCAATACCAACCTGGATAATGCCGTCAAGAGCGGCACGCTGACCCAGGCGCAGGCATACCTGGAAAAAGGGCGCAACGCACTTTCCAACAATGCTAAATTTCAGGGCAGCCTGCAGTCGGCCTACGAGGCAGCCGTCAAGCAGGCAGTGACGGATGGTGTGATCACCCAGGCCCAGGCCGACCAGATCCTGAAAGACCAGTCCGGCAAAGGTTTCCCGGGCGGTTTTGGCCCGCAAGGGTTGGGTGGCATGGGTGGCTTTGGCATCCCTGGCGGGTTCAGCCGGGGCGGTTTTGGCAGCGGCCCAGGTGGTAAACGGTCGCCCCGGAATCCTGCCCAGCCGACGGCTACGCCAGGCAGTAGTTCCTGATCAATAATTTGTATTACCAGATTTTTAGGAGTGAGCGTGCGTACGCACGCTCACTCCTAAAAATCTATGTCAGGCAGGTAAGACCCGTGCCAGCGCTTCCAACTCCGGCTCGCCGGGTCCGAGCGGCAAGG
>Ga0187886_1002422_pt1 | contig 15038 bp, 12 predicted proteins | sample June2016WEW_20_1_FD_133001 | JGI IMG/M metagenome (GOLD analysis project Ga0187886, IMG submission 133001) | Peatland microbial communities from SPRUCE experiment site at the Marcell Experimental Forest, Minnesota, USA - June2016WEW_20_150 | ecosystem: Environmental > Terrestrial > Soil >... | reverse complement strand
GCGTGTCACTGGGCGAGTACCGCTTTCAGGTCCCAGCGGCTCCACGATCACGGCGGCGGTACCGCCCTTCTTCTGGTTCTTCTCAAGCAGTGCCCTCAGGCCCTTCGGGCTGTCGATATCGTTTGGGAAGACCTCGTCGGTTCCCTTGAGGCAACCGCTCGGAATGCCGAAAGCTTCCATGGCACCGGTGCCTGGTATATGTAGGCCGTAGACCATCTGGTCGCTCCACCCGTGGTACGCGCCACCCACTTTGACGATTCTGGCCTTGTCAGTAAACGTGCGGGCTGCTCTGATGGCTGCCATAACACTCTCGGTGCCGCTGCCGAGCATACGAAACAGCTCTACCGAAGGCATGTGGCTGCAAATCAGTTTCGCAAGCTTCAGCTCGTACTCATGGAAAAGACCAGTTACAGGCGCGCATTCTCGCACCAGCTCGGAAACCTTCTCCTGCACAGCCGGGTAGTTGTTGCCAAGAAGAGTCGGGCCTCCGGCCTGGAGAAAATCAATGTATCGGTTACCGTCCACGTCCCAAAGGTAGGGTCCTTGTGCCTTGCTGACGGCGATGGGGAAAGGGTAATTGAAGGCTAAATTATGCTGGACGCCTCCTGGGATGTACTTCCTAGCTTCCTCGTTCAACTGCTTCGACTGATGGCAAGCCGTCTCAAAATGTTCCAGGTAGTTCGCCATCTGCTGACGTTTGATCGGACGCATAGGCAATTTGACTAGCCGGTCCAGCTTTGCGAGGATTTCTTCAGTATCCGGCCAATGAGAAATGGCATACTCCTGCCCGCCCATAATCCAACCTCCCTAATTTCCCTCAATGGTCCTACTGATGAAGTCGACTGTCTTTGTGGATTGCTCATCGAATCAAGAATTCAAGGAGGGTGAGTGCACTCACCCGCTCGTAAACAGATAGCTCTTCACGCTGTCCTTGTCGATATTGATCAGGCAGCCGCGCACAATTCCCTCACCGTATTCACTACCGGGGTTGACGCACATAGTCCGTCCGATCTTCTCGACACCTCTTGACTCATGGATGTGACCGTGCAGGCCCAAGATTGGCTGGTACTTCTCGATCGCGTTGCGAACAGCGATACTTCCCGCTGGAGCCATCTTCATGGCACCGCCTGACATGGCTGGCTTTAAGGTCTCATCGAGCTTCGGCGCGGTGTCCAGTAGCGTGTTGAATGGTGGGCAGTGGAAGTTGAAGATGCACCCACTCATGTTCTTGACTTGACTCGCCATGGTCTCGATCTTCTGCGCCAACTCTTCCTCAGCGATGTCTCTGTAGGCATGCCATGGAGTGATATTGCAGTACCCAGTGCTGATCATCTCGTGGTCCGCATCGATCTCGACCACCTTACCCTCAGGGTTCATTATGTAGTCGCATCCGGGATCTCTTAGCACCTCATCGACCACGAAATCGTCATCATTCCCCGGAAGAATGAAGAGCTTGACGTTCTTCCCCTTCAGGCTGTCTCTTGCCATTGAAACCCATCTCTTCATGGTCTCAGGAATTACTTGACTGAAGATCTGGGCTTGACGCTCCTTGCTCGCTCGGAACTCATCCATCTGTGGTGAAGTACAGCGCCACTCGTACCATCCATTATATCTAATCTTCTCGACGAGCTTGTCCACCTCCTGCTGGTTGTGCATGGTGTACTCCTTTGAGAATAAGGTCGCGTTGAATGTTCCATCAGGGCGCTCGACTATTGGGATTATTCCCTTTCCTGTCAGGTCTCCTCCGATCGTAAGTATTTCAGGTTTGTATAGTCCGACTGATCCCATCACCTTACGAAAACATGCTTCGGAACCATGTAGATCAGTAACGTGAAATATGCGTGTGAGTTTCGTCCTAGTGTTCCTCCTCAGTTGTCATCCATACTGCTCATCAACGTCAGTATACCATTTCTTCTTGGTTCCGATCCTCGCCCGCAATTTCCAACCGGTCGACTTGGGCTCGGCTTCTATTATGCTGCACAGTTTGTCGATCTTCGTTTTAATCAGTTCCTTGTCGCTCTGCGACAGCCAATCATATTCGTCCTTGCGCCTTCTCACCTTATCCAGATTGGTTGTGATTGTGTAGTAGAAGCCCCAATCTTCCTTCAGAACCCTTGCTATGCGCACGGTGTTTATCGTGTCTTTGTCCGTGTCACCGATATCGTGAGTCTTGAGCAAGAGCGTCGTGTCTTTGATATCCTTCTCGTTTATCTTCACTATCTGCATCTTCTCAAGCATCAAGTCTGCTAGAGGAATTGTAGGGTAATCTTGCTCTAGTCTCCCTTTGAATTCTATCACGTGAGACATCGACAGCCTGTCACAGAAGACATCCACGTGAGTGCCGTTGCGATTGGCAAACTGCATCTGCTTGTCGCCGTGTATGGTATTGAATCTTACGTGAGGTTCGTAGCCTTCGGCTTGAAGAAAATCTTCGATTTGCGGCCAGAATTTCCGATACGTTACAAAATCGATATCTGTGAGAGCGCGGCTGGACCTGAACACGTCCAGTAGCGGCTCCTCCTTTCCCACATGATATATCACCGCACAAGCGCCCATGATCCTCAGGATGATATTCTTCTCTCTTGCTCTCTCAGCTAGATGAGTCGCTCCAGCTAGAAAGTCAGGTTCTGATGTCGTCTCGCTCAACTACTTCGCTTTCCCGGCTGTGTGATATTGGATTGGAAAGGAGAAAAAATAGAGGGAGGATGTGGATCTTTTGGTACTGGCTTGTCACTCTGGCTGGATTTCCTTGTAGACTAGGGAGATGTCCAGTCCTCTGCGGCTCCAGTAGATCTTCGACAGGACCCAGATTATTGGACCTACAAGCAGTAGGGCGATGTAGAAAGACGCTATTTGGGGGTTCGCAGGACCGCCGTACTCGGGATGGCTCAAGACCATTGGCACAGCGAATGCGAAGAAGCCAAGCGTGATTAGTGCACACAGCGCGAGTGCCCACCTGTAACGCACGCAAATGTCTGAACGCTGGAAGATATCCTTGCGCAGCAGCGGAAACAGCAAGGCAGCTGCCATGGCCACAATTAAGGAAAGCATGCTCATTGATCTGAACGGTAGCCCTAGGTAGACGACACCGGCCGCCCAGTAGCAGCTGAAGGCGATTCCGATCTCCATCATGATGACTACAAGTAGAAGGGCAGCCCACGGCGTGTGGTACTTCTTGCTCACTGCAGCCAAAGTAGTCGGCATAAACCTGTCAAAACTGAAGGCGAGAATGTACCGACTGTATATCATCATGCAGACCGGCACTAGAGCTAAACCGCCCGAGATCAACGCAAATGGTATCAAAGCCGAAAGGATAGGATTCAAGCCAGTTGCCATGCCTGCAAACAGGAACGGGTCTGCAGCGAACGGAAAAGCACCCCACCACAGGTCCGGGCGAGAGTACATGAGAAACATCGCAGAATAGACGAACTGCTGGCCGAAGACGGTGGTGACTCCATAGACCATCAGGAAGAGCACGACAGCACCGAGGATCACACAGCCATACGTCGCAAATGGTATGCTTCTCCTTGCGCTCTTGACCTCACCAGCAAACCCAATTGAACCAGCATAGCCAATGCTCATCTCGTATGTGCAGGCGATGAGTCCGAAGAATGCCCCGAATCCGCCTACTGTTGTTGGCACCCACTGATACCCGTTGTCAGTTGCCGTCTTGATGACTTGGTCATACGTCATGTACTGGCCCGCGAACGTGTTCCACAGACTCACGAAAGTAGCGTGAGAGATCGACAGCACCGCAAACCCTGCTACGAACCCGCATATGGTACCGACTATGGCCCACAGAGAAATCCATCGTCGCACCCACGAATATGCTACAATGTTCCCCACAAACATGATCACCAGGAATATGGAGACAATTGTGAATCTCACGTTAGGATCGGCCAGAGTCTGCGCCACCGCCATTAGGTCAGGTCTGCCCAAGGATATGCTCAGAGCTGTAAAGATCGATCCAAATCCGCCGTACAGGCCCCAGTCCACGAATGATGGAACTAAGAGCATGGCCAACACCATCAGTGCGATATATGGCGCAACTACCAAGACTGGATGAATGATTCGGCTTGCCCAGACGTAATCAGATCCTGACCTAGGGAACTGACTTCCCATGATCGATAGAACTGTTGCATGGGCCATGACTGGTATGAGGCTAACTAGGAATACTGTTGGCACATCCCAGCCTGGGAACATCCAAGCGGTCAGGTACACGTAGAATCCTGGTAGTCCTATCTGGAGCTGAGCAATGTTTGCTAGAAGTGCTTGGTATCCTGAGACTTCTCTGACAACACCAGTTGCTTTTCTTACGAAGACTTCGACATTAGGTGATGACATTGTATCACACCGAATTTTGTGGAGTGGATGTGCGCCCCGATTCGTATTTAACACTTGGGGCCGGTGAGTCAGACCTGTCCGTCTCTCACGGCCATTGTTTTATTGTCAGCATCAGAATTCTAACGGAGAAGGTAATCGGCCTACTGTATCCTTTCGATCAATTTGCTGATGTAACTAACCTACGAGGGGTCTTGCTTGGTTGGGCTTACTCTGGGTCTGACGTGCTCCCCATTGGTGGTAGATCTTCGATATCTCCCGCGGGTACGTGTGCTTGAAATTCGTCACCATTTGTACGTACGCGTCACGATACTCCGGTGTTGGGGTTCCTTCGTACACGACGGGGAGTAGTCCGTCCAAGTCATCGAGGCTCTTGTAAGCTCCGAGCCCGGTTGCAGCCAAGAGAGCAGCGCCTATCGCACCCGCGTGCTGAGGCCACTTTATCGCTTGCGTTCTTATGCCCATTACGTCCGCGAAGATCTGTGTCCAGATCCTGCTCTTGAAACCCCCACCGATCCCACGTACGGATTCGACTTTGAAACCCAGGTCGAAGGCTTCTATCTGGTCAAGTATCCATCGCACGTTACACGCAACACCCTCCATCACGGCCCGGACAAGATGCTCTCTACGATGTGCGAGCGTCAATCCCATGAAGGCACCCCGTGCGAAGTCGTCTTTGACGGGTGCTCGCTCCCCTTTCATCCAAGGGACGAAGAGAAGATCTAATGACCCGGGCTCAACTTTCTCAGCCATCTTGTCAAGCATTTGATGAGGTGTAGTTCGAGAACGCTTGGCCGCATCGGTGAGGTCCCTTGCACATTCCTCTTGGAACCAGTTGAGGCATGCACAGGCACTCTCTGTCTCCCCTCCAATGATCCATCGATCCAGGAACGGCACTGGAAAGATCATTCCAAGGCCTCCCGTGCCGGGTCCCACCGTGATAGGTTTGTCAGCGATGACTGCGATCCAAGCAGAGCTTCCGAGATACACGTGCGCATGTCGCGGTTTGATCGCTCCTGAACCTATCACCGCGGCTGCGAAATCGCTTCCCCCGGCAACAACCGGAATTCCTGGCCGCAATCCCAACTCGCGAGCTGCTTTGGGAGTAGTCTCTCCCACAACTTCTGTCAGCCCAGCAGGTTCCGGCAGTTTTTCGGCCGCCTGGACGACAGGTTCATACTTCCACTGTCTTCCCTCGCTATCGAATCCAACAAACAGCGAGATGTCGCCGGGTATAGTGAACTTTCCACTGAATTTTGCGATCAGGTAGCCACCGCATTCGACGATCTTGTGTGTCCTTTGGAAAACCTTGGGCCTGTTCTCTTTGATCCAGAGGGTTTTTGGGGCGAAGTCCTTGGCGAGAAGGTTGTCATCCATTGCTTCGTTGATCCGTTTCGCTTGATCTACACTCCTCGCGTCTAGCCAGGTCATACACGGGAGTAGCGCTCGAGCCTCTTTGTCAACCGGAATCGTGCCGACAGCTTGAACGCCAAAACTGATGGCCTGTACATCCCTCGGTAGAATTTTCGAAGCTCTCATCGTCCTTCTCGTGGTTCCAACAATGGCGCTCCACCATTCGTTAGGATCCTGCTCATGCCAGCCAGGCTTCAGAGATCTTGTCCGATAACTGGCAAATTCTGAATGCAGTAGTCGCCCGTCTGAATCGATCAAAGCCGTCTTTACGCCGCTTGTCCCAAGATCGTATCCAATGAAACAGTTGTGGCGCTTCATGATCGGACACTCGTCGCTTTGAAAACCGTGCCAGACACTTGACATATAAGAGTGATGGGCAGATTGACTGATCCGGCCTCACGATCGCATGATTGCCGAGTTTATGATCGCGAGGCAGAGAGTGCCCTTTCGTTAAGGATCTTCGGTCCCATTCCGTCTGTTGCGCCATCTAGTGCCAGAGGTCTTTGGCGACATCATCCAGCCCGAGAGAGGAGAGCTTCTCATTAGTAGGAATGCCTTCCTCGTTCCACCCTCTGGCTTTGTAGTAGTCATCGAGCATCTCTGGCAAGCGATTCACTTTTCCTGCAGCGCCTCCGTCTGGAGTAGGTTCTTCTAGGATGCGCCTAGGTAGTGTGTCATCTTTCCTTGTTACGCCCATCCTGATGTTGAACGCTCGTTTTAGTGTGAATGTTCTGTCTGCAGCTTCGAGCAGTTCATCGAATGTCACCTTCCAGCCCGTGACCATCGTGTAGATTGATGCGAGGAATGTCAGTGGCAGGTAGGCAAACTTGCATATCATGAGCGAGTCTTGGAGTTCATGCCAGTTCTGCATCTTGGCAACGACCAGCCCTTTTCCTTCTGTTGTGAAACGTTGCAGGCGTTCTTGCATGCCTATGTCGAGTTCTGGGATTCTGGCGCCTTGTTCTACGGCAGCAACGAAGCCCCTGTTGTGGCAGGCTCCCCTAGGGGATGTGGCATACTGAAGACCCATCCCTTGGAACGCCCTCGGATCATGCATAGGAAGCTCCAGTCCCTTGACGTGAATCGCATAATCCTCGGATTCCATGCCGATCGCCTCTGCTGCCTTCCTTGTCCCTCCTGATAGCATCTTTCCTAGCCGACCATCTTTCTGGGCCATCTTCTTGATCGTTGCAAGAATCGCTTCGCCATTGCCCCAACCAAGTTCTATGCCATCAGTCTCGTTGTTGCCTATCAGTTTCCTTTCGTAACACTCCATCGCAAAGGCGATTGTTCCACCCGTCGAGATTGTATCCATTCCATACTCATCGCATAGTTGCCCTGCCTTTGTCACGATGCCTATGTCATCGTTAAGGAGCAAAGTTCCTAGGGCTCCGGCCGTCTCGTACTCTGGCCCTCGACAAACTGTTCCCGCATATGCTCCCTCCTTGATCTCGACGTGACGCCCGCATGCAATGAGGCAACGCGAGCAGGCAGTTTGTCTTAGGAGCATCTTCTTTGTCACGGCTTGCCCGCACACCTTTTCAACCCCTTCGGGCCATGACCCGCGTCTCCAATTGTATATCGGCGTGTCCCCGTATTCGTGAAACATTTCCATTTGACCATTAGTTCCGTGGGACGCTAGAATCTGTACGGTCGGATTCGATCTGATCGTTATGTAGATCTTCCTGAGGAATTCTGTTAATCGCTTTTCGTCAGATGAAGCAACTTTCTTGATTTCCTTTGCTCGAACTGCAACTGCCTTAAGGTTCTTGGAGCCCATCACAGCCCCGGTTCCGCACCTGCCCGCCGCTCGGTTCAGTGGATAGTCGCTGATTATGCTTGCCAGCGATACTAGGTTCTCCCCAGCCTGTCCTATGCACGCTACCCTTGTCTCTTCATCCTGAAGCTCCTTCTTTATCGCCTGTTGTGTCGCTGTGGTGTCTAACCCCCAGAGGCCCTTGGCGCTTCTGATCTCTGCGTGACCGTCATGGATCCAAACGTATACAGGTGCGTCGCTCCGTCCTTGAATGATTACCCCGTCGTAGCCCGCATACTTGAGCTCAGGGCCCCAGAATCCTCCAATGTGACTTTCAGCCCAGATTCCGGTAAGCGGTGACCTGGTACATACGCACCACCGGCCGGATGTGGGAACAATAGTCCCCGTAAACGGTCCCGTCATGAACACGAGTCTATTGTCTGGATCCAACGGCTCTGTCTCAGGCTTCACCTCGTCGTAGATCAGCCGAGAGGCAAGGCCGCTTCCGCCGATATACTTCCTCGTAACTTCGTCAGCGAGTTTCTCATCCTTTGTCTTCTGCGATCGAAGGTCGACTCTGAGTAGTTTGCCAACATAACCGAATGTCATGCCCACGCCTCAGATCTTGTATAGTTTCTTGATTGCTTCCATCTCTTCAGCTGGAATCGTTGTCGTCTTTCCGAAGATCTTCGAAACATACATTATCGTTGCGACTTCTTCCAGGATCTCAACGGCGGACATCGCTTCGATCAGTTCATAGCCGACCCCTATGACCCCATGATTCTTCAGAATCAGAGCCCTGTGACCTACGATATTTTCTCCGACCGCATCAGCCAGTGCGTTCGTTCCTGGATGCTTGAAAGGAACGATGGGCACCTTTGCAAGGATCAAGGCCGCCTCCATGGTGACAGGCTCGATCTCCACATCTGCGACGCCGAGAGCAGTCGCTATGGGGTTGTGGGCATGCACTACAGCGTTAACGTCTTCCCGGCGGCGGAAGATAGCTGCATGGAAGGGCGTTTCGATCGATGGTTTCATGATTCCTTCCACAGGTTTTGCCTGAAGATCGCATTTCACCAGGTCGTCTGGTGTCAAGTCCTTCTTGAAGAGGCCGCTCGGGGTGATCCAGAATTCTTTGGCTCCGACAGCCCTGGCGCTCACGTTGCCGCCCACAGCGGTTATCAGGCCCCTGTCATACAGTAACGAAGTTACTTTCACTATATCCTGCTTAAGGACTTCATCTTCACTCAAGAGCTATCCACGATCCTGAAGTTGGACCGACAAACCGATGTGTGCAAGCTGATAGGAGTTTCGGTTAGCTGTTGACCGGCCAAAAAGGGGTTCTAGGATAGATCACCTCAAGCTCACAAACTGTCCTCGCCGGAGGATTGGAACCGTTGAGATGCTATTGAGTGTTAAACATGATCGTATGTCATTCGCGAGCCCGAGCATCTTGAGGTAGTGTGAGACTTTCCCTTCGTAAACGCTAGTCCTCCAGCTGGGATTTCGGTAGGCTGAGAGAACCATGAGCGCTGAGTCCGTTAACTCATGATCGCTCAGGCAGCTTGCTATGGCACCTGCGCCGATGACGTCTTCAATTGTGATCGTGTGATCTAGGCCGCAGGAAACTATTGTGATCCCGTCCGTTGAGAGAGCCACGGCCGCCTTTGCCGCTCGTCTCGCGTTTACGAAACCTCCAACGATCACGGATCTCTTGCTCTTGAGCGGCTCTAGTATCCTAGTAAGGTTGGTTGATGTGTAGACGAGCTTCTTGCCTCGGATGTTGGCTGTCAACATCTCCGTTGGAGAAATGTTGAGATCGAATCCTCGAGGTTTGATCCCATATCTCTCTCCAACCAACAGTGCCTCCGACCCGAGTCGATTTGCGACTTGACGAGCTTCACGTATGCTTCTGCAGGGGATCACAGTTTTGGCGCCTTTGCTTAGTGCCACTGCTATGGTCGTGCCTGACCTCAGCACGTCCACGATCACTACTGTGTTCGTGGCAGGTTTCTGCCTTCCTAGGACTAGGTCCACAAGCACTAGAGTCACCACGAGCAGATCATTTAAGAAGTCTAGAGACTTCACTGGACCAATTGCTGCACTGACATCTTTCGGGTTGTCTGTGCCCGGAATACTTGCCCGGAGGGTTGGCCAACATTACTTAGAGGGTTTGCCTGTCTCGGCTCCTTTGAACAGGAGCTCCTGAGGTCTCTTGAAGACACCCCATGCCTGTATCGCAGCTCGTAGCTCAGGCTTGTCTTTAGCGTACTCTTCGAGTCTTTTGCCTTCCATCGTTGCATCAATTGCTTGCCTGAAGGCTTTTGCTCCACCTGTTGCGCCCATAGGATGGCCGGCGACGGCGCCACCGCCTCCTATTATCAGGTCTGTACCAAACTCTTCCATTGTGACTGGAACCAGCCCCGGAAACATTCCGCCGCCCGGCAGAACCCAAGTCTTCTTGATGTGGCCCATGGGGGCGTGATAGATCATTCCGGTTCGGTACGATAGGTCCGGTATCACCGTGTCTCCTGGAAAGCTGAACTTGCCCCAAGGGGTGCCAAATATCGTGAAATCTGCGCCAGATATTCTCGACAGTTTGTGCCATACCCATTCAGACATTCCTGCGGATCGACCCTGATTCAGTCCCGCTGCGCCGTCTGGATGAAACAGGACGGGCACCTTTAGTTTCGCGTCTTCCGCGATCGCTCTTAGTCCTGACCAGCCTGCGGTGAAGTTCACCATCAACGCATTTGCCCCTGAATCGATCAGTTTCTCCGCCGTGTCGACAATTCTGTACGTTTCGTTGGTGACGTTGATCGTGTACAGCGTTTTCTCTCCTGTCTGGGTTTCAGCTTTGTCGAGAGCTTCCATGACCGCAGATAACCTTTCTTCAATCCTGCATCTCGGGAGATCGCCAGTCATCTCGTCATCCTTGATTATGTCGATTCCGCCCAATGCAGCTTGATAGCATTGCTCCGCAGTTTCTTTTGGTGTCAAGCCAATCTTGGGCTTAACCATCGACAATGTGAGTGGTCGTTCCTTCACTTTCAGGAGTTCCCTTACTCCCGGCACGCCGAACTTCGGGCCTTGGAATGCCTTCAGCCAGGTCTTCGGGAACCACAAATCGACCAGCTTAACAACTCCACCAATGTTCCCATTGACAGCCGTCAGCAGCATTGGAATGTTCGGTTCTTGCCATTGGGCAGTCGGAAACGCAAATGCCAAGAATGCTTTCCTTAGATAGGGATCTTGCGGATCAGGTGGAAATGGATAGTAACCCAGCAGCTTGGCTGAATGGATCTCCTTTAGCTGCTCAGTCTCCCCAGGCACAGGAACCCAAGTTCCCGTGGAACCTTCGAACCCGACGAACTCAACCATCGTAAGATAGTCAGCCAAAGGATACCTGTGCTCCGCGTATAGCATTGCTATGACATACTTGTCGGGATCTATGCTCTCGAATACGTTGTCAAACATAACGGGATCATGAATTCTTTTTGGCTTCGGCATGCTGCCATCCCGGTGAGGTAAGGCTGGAAGTCGCTATTTATGGATAGTGGGCCAAAAGAACCTTGGTATCCTCTAGAATCAAATCGAACTTTAGCGCGACTAGCCAAGCACATGTCATGTAATTGGCCAAGTATCCGATACTTCGCCGTCCCCCTTACATTTTGAAATAGCATTCAAGCCTTGAGCGATTTCAGATCGAACGGGTCACGATGGCTTAGTAAGCTTCGCCTTCGCCTGGGCTGACCTCTTCGTACCATCTCATTCTCTCACCAATCAGATCTCGAATTCTCCATCTAAGTGTCTTCTGCCTTGTCACAATCGACTCCCTAATGGCATCCAGCCTTGGCACCAACTCATTGCGGCCTTTGAGGCCGGATAGTACTTCTTCGATGTGCACACTCATCATCTCGAGATTGTCAGTAATTGTCTTGTGGAGGCCCCAGTCCCGCGAACATAGTTCCGAAATATGGTCCAAGTTTATCGTTTCCCGATCGTCAGTGTGACCAAGTTCATGGTCTTCCATAATTGCGACGATATCCTTCATGTCTTTCTTCGTAATTTTCACAATTTGAACTTTGGTCAGTAAAAGATCGGTTACAGGGATTGTTAGGTCATCAAGCATGAGCCGCCGTCTGAAGTCCAGTGCGTGTTCCATTCTGAACTTATCTAGGAACATGTCAACGTTCCCGTGATCTCTCGTGCTCAAGAATTGCACGCGAGTCTCACCGTAGAGGAGATTGAACTTGTCGTTTGGAGAGTAACCGAGTTCCTGAAAGACTTGGAACATGCGCCTGGATTCTTTCTTTAGACCGAACATGTCTATGTCGCGATATTCTCGCAGGTGTGAAGAGTGTGGTCCGTGACAGTGCAATCGAATCGCCAGTCCTCCAATCAATCTCAAGGTCACTTGACTGGTTTCCGCTTTTTGAAGAATCCTTATCGCCTCTTCAGGGGAACCTGTTGATTGCTCATCGGCTGCCAAAGCACTGTGCTCCGCGTGAATGTGTCTCTCAGGCACCTCCAAGCGTCCTTGAGTGACTCCTAAGGGATGTGGAAAACCGTTGCAATCCGGAGAGTACCAACCATATCTGGACTAGAATACAAGCTTCACTCTAGGCGTTTCAGTTCCCGTATCGAAATATCGACAGTCTCAATTGCAGGCTACGCACCGACTCTGTGGAGCGCGACCTAGTGGTGTCCGTCGATCCGGGACTCAAATCCCCGCGGAGCGTCTACCAGTATCCGAAGGCCGGCGTTGGGACCCATTGCATCGGGTACTGTGGGTACATGCGTGGGGCCATTACCGGATAGTACGGCTGATAGTACTGGTATGGTTGGTAATAGGGAGACCAGTAATGATGATAGTACCACGGATAGGACAGAGCTAGACCTGCTGCTCCACCGACCGCGGCACCAGCTAGGCCTCCTATCGCTGCCCCAGTAAGTCCGCCAAGAGCCAATCCGCCGAATCCGCCAAGAGCTGCGCCCCCAAGGATACCTAAGACCGCAAGAGCCATCTTAATCACATATCCAAGTTCGTCGGGAGGAGATTCTAAACCATTCGGTTTCCAAAGCCCCACGATCTGAGGCATTCACCGTTACGGTACAATCGCGCCTATCAGGACCGTTTCGTGTATACATCACTGTAACAATTGGCTCAGACCACCTAGGACGGAACAACAGCTCCGTCCGGGTTGACGGTCTTCACTTTCTCAACTCCGGAGAACACTGTGGCGGTCAGCTGGCTCTCGAGGGATGTATTGCCTTCGAGTTTCTTGATAGTTCCCCTTTTCAGCTGTTCGTAGGCTGTGAGGTGGCCAGAGCATGGTTCCAGAGCGATGCAGTACGCCTTTCCGAACCATGGATGATCCGGAATTCGGTAGCTCTGCCAGAACCAGAGACCTGGAAATACGGATAGGTCCCATCTCAGCGCGAATCCAAGCTTGAGATCCGGATTCACTACCGTATACCATGGTTCCTTGATGTCCGTGATGAAAGCTGTCTCGTCAGCAACCACATTGTCCGGTGGCAGTACGCTCAGATCGACCTTCTTTCCTGTCTTGTCTTCCACGTGTGGCCATCTGTATTTCGTTTCTGCCTTGAGGCGACCCCACGGCTCTGCCTTGTCCATCACGACTGTCTCAGCGGGAACGGTTATCCTAGTGCCTGGACCCACGAACGGGCTACCGAGAGCAGGATGCTGGACCCAGCAGTACTCGAGCGTCTGAGCGCAAGTATTCGTCAATCTCTCTCGTAGCGAAATTGTTGCTGCTCTGTCATTGATTGTGATCCACTTGTCTAGATGGAATGGATATCGGGGGATATCTACGGAGAGCCTTGCGGTCACTTCAGAACGGGAGTCTTTCTCGATTACTGCGTCCCAGGGAAGGAGCGGGGTCTCGCCGTGCATACCCCACTCGCCGAATCTGTGCTTGATCGGTTCGTTGCCTGCAAACGGAAGTATGTCCTGCCAGCCCCCTCCGTAGTATTCCATGAATTCGCCTTCAGATCTCTTGCAGGTTCCAACGAAGCTTCCGGGTTTCCTGTAGCCGGTCGGTGCGTGGAATAACAGGTCAAGGTCGAGCGGCTTGTAGGTTAACTCTGCGATGTCTGAGCCCTTGTCGAGAAGGGAGACGAGCCTTAGGTAACGATTCTCAAGGACTAGCGCTCGCATTCCACGATAAGTCCAGTCTAAACTCGCATGACAGTGGGTCAATTGGTCACACACGACCTCAGATTTCGACCTTTTCCACGGTCACTTGATCGCCGTCGTGGACCTTCTTCAAGACTGCCACATCAGTGGTGATCTTGGCAAAAACGTTGACGGGACTGTAAGCCCGTGGCTCACCGTGTTGACTAACTGGGGTTGCTCCGAAGAAGATGCATAGAGCCTTGCCTGGCGGCCAATACGCAATGCTCCCAACTTCAACTTCGGCTCTCGCTTTCTCCTCTTTGAGGCTCACTGGGATTGAGAAGTAGATTTCGTCTCCCCATGTGTTCGCGCTACTTCTAATTGGAAGAGCCGTCCAAATCGCCTCTGCGGTCTTAGGATTCTCAGAGGTTATCACGGCCTCCAGGACGCCCGCTGCTTTGGTTGTTATTCTAATGTGCTTCACCATAATGATCATCATTAAGCTTGACTGGACAGAAAATAGAGTTTGCCATTGGCTGCTTGGGGTGCGTGCTTGCCAGGTCTACACATCGTCCGAGGAATCTCTGGTACGCATCTTTGAATTAGGCCATCTTCGGGCACGCCCAAGACCTGTTGAAGGAATGACGAACCGAGAAGTCCGCAGACCTTAATGAGTGCACGGACTCGCTTGAATCAAGTATAGAAACGGTTAGTGCACACGCGCTCAACGCCAATGAACTGCAAGATTTCGGCCCATCAGTCGTAGTACTCGAGCCCGAGGTGGGTGATCAGTTCCTCTCCCCTGAGGTATCGGAGCGTATTCTTCAGTTTCATAAGTTGGATGAATAGGTCATGTTCTGGGTATAGACCAGGTGCCGTCATAGGGCTCTTGAAGTAGAAGCTCAACCATTCCTGAATCCCTTTCATGCCGCTTCGCTGCGCGAGATCCATGAACAGCGCCACGTCAAGCACAACTGGAGCAGCAAGAATGGAGTCCCTGCATAGGAAGTTGATCTTGATCTGCATCGGGTAGCCGAGCCATCCGAAGATGTCAATGTTGTCCCACCCCTCCTTGTTGTCGCCTCGAGGAGGATAGTAGTCGATTCTGACTTGGTGTCTGATGTTTCCGTACAGGTCAGGGTACAGTTCGGGCTGGAGTATGTACTGTAGAACCCCCAGCTTGGACTCTTCCTTGGTTTTGAAGCTTTCAGGATCGTCCAGTACCTCACCGTCTCGGTTGCCCAGTATGTTAGTTGAGTACCAGCCACGTACCCCGATCATTCGCGCTTTGAATCCTGGCGCGAGGATAGTCTTCATGAGTGTTTGGCCAGTCTTCAAGTCCTTGCCGGCGATGGGCAAATTGTTGCGTTTGGCCATCTCGACAAG
>Ga0187886_1002421_pt1 | contig 15047 bp, 14 predicted proteins | sample June2016WEW_20_1_FD_133001 | JGI IMG/M metagenome (GOLD analysis project Ga0187886, IMG submission 133001) | Peatland microbial communities from SPRUCE experiment site at the Marcell Experimental Forest, Minnesota, USA - June2016WEW_20_150 | ecosystem: Environmental > Terrestrial > Soil >... | reverse complement strand
TTGCAATTGGACTTTATTTACCTTTTAGCCCCCTTTCAACTTATTTTGAGTTTACCCCTCTTCCCACACTCTACTTTGGATTTTTGTTAGGAATTACGCTAACATACCTGATATTTGTGGAGATTGGGAAATATTTCTTGAATAAAGACAGATAAATAAGCGAAGCTTGTTAGAATATCATGAAACTTGTTGTACAGAGAGTCAAAAAGGCGAAGGTTGTTAGGGTTTCCGACAATAAAGTTGCTGGAGAGATTGGTTTGGGACTTTTTGTTTTGGTGGAATTTAAAAAGGGGGACAGCGAAAAGGAAGTCGAGATCCTCGCGGAAAAATTATCAAAACTCAGGGTGATGTCAGATAGTAAAGACAAAATGAATTTGTCGGTTAATGATACGAATGGAAAAATGCTCGTTGTTTCCCAATTTACACTTTATGCAGATACTGCAGGAGGGAACCGCCCATCTTTTATAAATGCGGAGGATCCTGAAAAAGCAAAGAAATTATATGAACTTTTTATCGCGAGTCTTCGAGCGAAAAATCTAAAAGTTGAAACAGGGAGTTTTGGAGATTATATGGAGATTGAAGCAGTTCTCGACGGACCCGTCACTATTTTGTATTAGGTGAACGCAAAAGGGGCCGGTCATACCGGTGCCCTTTTGTTTAAAATGTCTAAGATCAAGGATTATTTGCCTCCGATCTTAAACATGGTTGTGCCACAGACTTCACAAACAGCTTTTGTAGCTTTCTTACCATTCTTCATGGTAACTTCTTGTGCGTCTTTTCCTTCTCTCTTGGCGCGGCACTTTACACAGTACATCATTAATATTCACCTCCCGTCATCAGGACAGAACAAATTTGCTCCAGGCTAAGTATACTACCAGTTCAAGGATTAAGATGAAGCTAACCAGGATCAGGCTCCTTATGATATCTTTTTTAATTCTACCGAAAGACTCTTCTTTTGCCTGAATATCGGCTCTTTTTGAGGCTGATAGCTTTATGACGACCCTCTTATCTGCCAAAACAGATTCCCTCTTGACATGAGCCTCTGAAGGAGACCAGGAATACAAAAAATTGTAATGAGGATTCTCTTTATTTTTTCTGGTACGTGTTACTGCCACGGGATCAATTTACATCGAAATTAGTCCGCTTGCAAATTTTAATCAGACCTTGACACTAGCTGTGACAGATGCAAAAATGATTGAGTTCAATTGTTACTCAAGCAATTGGGCCTGCCAAGAATCTTAATATTCTATGAATATTTATTTTGCTTTGGCAGTTTTTGGAATTTGGCTGATCGCCATAAGCCTGGTTTTATATAGAATATTTGCTCTTTTTAATAAACTTACAAAAGGTGTTGAAGTTACCGATCTAAAAAAAGTTCTAGAAAAAGTTCTTGCGCAAGGTACCAAGAACGAAAAAGACATAAATGAGCTGGTTAGAAGGGTAAATGCTCAGGAGGAAGATGGTAAACTTCATATTCAGAAAGTTGGTCTTGTTAGATTTAATCCCTTTAAGGAATTGGGAGGAGACCACAGTTTCTCACTAAGCGTTCTTGATGGTGAAGGCAGCGGAATAGTTATTACAAGTCTTCATGCAAGGGATAGAACCAGGGTTTATATGAAGAGGGTTTTGAAAGGCCAATGCGATATTGAGTTGTCTGAAGAAGAGAAAAAGGCATTAGCAAAAGCGAAATAAGCACAGCTTGGCGTTTGGCCAAAGCGAAGCTTGTTAGAATATCATGAATTTACCAAAAATTAATCTTAATTTAAAGAATTTTACTTCCAATAAATATGTATTAATTGGAAGTTTTGTAGGATTATTTTTAGTTTCTGTTGGTCTTTCTCTTTTGGTTTTTTCCCTGATCTCGCCCAAGAGCGCCGGCAAGCTGATCAATAACATTGCCCAAAAGGCTAGGGTAGATTTAAGCGCTCCAAAAGTTGCCGAGTGTCCGATTAGCGGTATGAAGTATACGCAGGCGGAGGCGAATATTTGGAATACACGCCGTCCCGTTACCGCGATGATTGAAAATAATATCGAGGCTCGCCCGGAATCGGGTCTTTCAAAAGCAGATGTCGTTTATGAAGCCGTGGCTGAGGGTGGAATTACAAGGTTTATGGCTGTTTTTTACTGCGGTGTACCTGCGCAGGCTGTTAAAGTTGCTCCAATCCGAAGCGCCAGGGTTTACTTTATAAATGAAGCAGCGGGATATGGAACCGATCCAATCTTTCTCCATCAAGGGGAGGCAAATAATATTTGTAGTACATGTCCTGGGGGTGTAAAACCAAGAAGTGAAATAGATCCAACAGTAGATGCGGGTGCACTTTTGACTAAAATAGGCTGGTCAGGCGGCCCAACCGGTAATAATTTTGACGGAGGGTTTAATATCGGATATCCAATTGTCGTGAGGGATCAATATAGATTAAGTAGCACCGCATCTGCCTGGGAACACGCAGTTGTTGCTGATCTTGACGAGGTTTACAAAGAAGCAGATAAACGCGGCTTCAATTTTAAAGACGATAGTGGTGTGCCTTGGACCCAGGGATTTAAGAAATGGGTTTTCCAGGACGGAAAATCAAACAGTAGCCCCACCGCATTCGATATAAAGTTTAGTTTCTGGAGCAATCAGTCGGATTATGATGTTGAGTGGAAATATGATTCTCCGACTAATTCTTTCTTAAGGTTTGATGGAGGTACCGCTCATGTTGATTGGGAATTTGATAAACCGCAACTTGCAGCGAAGAATGTGGTTATTAAATTTGCCGTGGAGAAAGGCCCACTCGATAGCGAGAAGCATATGTCTTATGCCGTTGTCGGTACGGGTAAATCAATAGTTTTTCAGAATGGACAAGCCATTCAGGGAACCTGGTCTAAGGCATCCGCACTTGACAGAGACGTTTTTTATGATACAAATGGGAAAGAGATACAAATGGTTCGTGGACAAACCTGGATAGAGATTGTTCCTGCCGGAAATACAGTTAGTTACTAAAAATTTCCCTGCCCCACAAAATTGAATGGCATCTTTAAGTGATCTTATTACTTCTAAAGTTAGGATAAAAATTTTGGAGCTTTTTTTCTCCAACTTAAAGGAGATCTATCATGTCCGTGGCATAGTTCGCGAGACCGACGAAGAAATTAACGCGGTAAGACGTGAGCTTACAAAACTTGAAAAAGACGGAATTCTAAGAAAGGAACCCCGCGGTAATAGAGTTTATTATTCAGTCCGTCCTGAGCACCCCCTTTATGGTGATTTAATTTCCATGGTTGGTAAAACTAGGGGTCTTGGAAAAGAATTAATTGATAATAAAAATAAACTTGGCAAAGTTTCCTTCATTATGTTTTCCGGAAAATTTGTTCGTATGAAGGATAGAAGACGAGAAGAAGATGTTGATATTTTGGTAGTTGGGGAGGTAGTGTTGCCCGAGCTGGCCTCTCTCATCCGCGTTGAGGAGAGCAAACGCGCCCGCGAAATTAACTACACGGTAATGAGCCGTGAGGAATTTGATTTCAGAAAGAAAAGGCGCGATCCATTTCTTCTCGGGATTTTGGCCGGTAGCCGTGCTATGATTATTGGCGATGAGGAAGATTTGGTTAATTAGCTTCATATTAATTATTACGGCCGTTGCAACTTTTATATCTCTCCCGTATGGTTTAAATTTCAAAATTGGTAATTTTTCCGTCAATAAAAAGTTTGATTTAAAACTGGGCTTAGACTTGGCCGGCGGATCGCAACTGATTTTTGAAGCGGATATGAGCAAAATTCCTGCCGATAAACAGGCAACTGCACTTGACGGGGTACGTAATGTAATTGAACGCAGAGTAAATTTATTTGGAGTTTCGGAACCGACTGTTCAGACATCTCAATTTCAAGGTAAGGACAGAATAATAGTTGATCTTCCGGGAGTGAGCGATACTCAGCAAGCAGTTTCTTTAATCGGTCAAACCGCTCAATTACAATTTGTTGAAGTAAAAGAAGTTCCGGCAACAAAAACCGCCTCCGCTTCATCTACTCTGGTTCCTACTGATTTAACCGGGGCCGATCTGCAATCTGCCGCTGTTGTTTTTGATAGTCAAACAGGTAAACCCACAATTTCTCTGAAGTTTACCCCCGATGGAGGTAACAAATTTGCAACAATTACAGGCAGAAATGTTGGTAAACCCTTACCGATTATTTTGGATAACCAAATTGTTTCTGCCCCTACGGTTCAACAGCAAATAACCGGCGGATCGGCGCAAATAACCGGCACGTTTACCGTAGATGAAGCAAAACAACTTGCAATTCAACTCAACGCTGGTGCCCTTCCTGTTCCCGTTAGTCTTATTCAACAAACGTCAGTCGGTGCATCCCTTGGTGCCCTTTCTATTAAACAAAGCGTTTTAGCAGGGATTGTTGGAGCTATCATGGTTTTGGTTTTTATGGTTGCAAATTATGGTTGGTTGGGAGTTATTGCAGACGTGGGACTTTTTATTTTCGCAGTAATAACGATTGCGCTTTATAAATTAATTCCGGTTACAGTTACTCTTCCGGGAATTGCCGGATTTATGCTTTCGGTCGGAATGGCACTTGACGGCAACATTTTAATTTTTGAAAGATTTAAAGAAGAAAGACTTGTTAGGGAATACCATCAAGCTTTGGAGGTTTCTTTTGGCCGGGCCTGGAATTCAATCCGTGATGCTTATGCTGCAACGCTTATTACCTGTTTTGTTTTGGCAAATCCGCTTGATTGGACATTCTTAAATTCATCTGGACCAATACGGGGTTTTGCAATCACACTAGCACTCGGAATTTTTATTAGTTTATTTACTGGAATTTTTGTTTCCAGAAATTTACTTAGGGTTTTTGTGAAAGAGGGTAAGGTTTGATATGAAATTTATATGATAAATTGGATGAAGTACCGCTGGCTTTATCTCCTTATCTCGGGAACTGTAATAATTTCCGGACTTTTCAGCCTTTTTAAATGGGGACTTCAGATCGGCGTTGAATTTAAAGGAGGAACTTTGGTTGAATATAAATTGGAAAAAGATATTGGGCCGGATAAAATTACGGCAAGTGTAAAACAATTGGGAATAGAGACAACCTCAATACAAAGAACTCAAACAGGTTCGTATTTACTTAAACTTGGACAAGTAGACCCGACAAAGCGTGCCAATATTCAATCTTCTTTGGAAAAAAATGCAGGTACGGTTACTGAGTTGAGATTTGAAACAATCGGCCCAACAGTTGGCCCTGAACTCATTAAAAAGACTTTATACGGACTTCTTCTTGCAGCTTCCGGAATTTTACTCTGGGTAGCAATGCAATTTAGAAGTTTCAAGTTCGGAATCTCAGCCGTACTTGCCATGCTTCATGATACCCTTGTTACAATTGGAATTTATTCCATCTTTGGACATTTCTTTGGAGCTGAAGTTGATTTACTTTTCGTTACTGCCCTTCTCACAATTCTTTCTTTCTCGGTTCACGACACAATTATTGTGTATGATAGAATCCGCGAATCCAAAAAAGGATCGAGTGAAGATTTGTACGATTTAGCCAATAAAGCAACAAGTCAAACAATGGTTAGATCTCTTAATAACACTTTCGTTCTGGTATTTATGATGGTAGCTCTTCTCCTACTTGGTGGAGCAACAATAAAATGGTTTGTGGCAACGCTTTTGGTGGGATCAATCTCAGGCGCTTATTCATCTCCCTTCGTCGCGGTTTCAATTTTAGTTACTTGGGATGAACTACAGAAAAAGTTTAAAAAACGTTAGTTTTATTTTGTTTTTAGGATTCTGCCTAATATTTATCGGGCTTTTCATTTATTCTTCAAATAAAAATAAAGTTGTTCAGATAATTCCACAACCAACTCCATCTGTAACTTCATTACAAAAGGGGTCAACGACCCTGAGCGTAGTCGAACGGGTGATAGATGGGGACACAATTGTAATTGATACGGGAGAACATGTTAGATATATCGGCATGAACACTCCTGAATTGGAAACTAACGAATGTTTTGCAACGGAAGCATCTGAGATAAATAAAAATTTGGTTTTGGGAAAAACTGTGCGTTTAGAAAAAGATGTTTCTGATACCGATAAATACGGACGTCTTCTGAGGTATGTTTTTGTTGATAATAATTTTATCAACGATGAGCTGGTCAAAAATGGATCGGCAAGAGTGGAAACTATAAAACCCGACATTAAATACGAAAGTGAGTTTGTAACCTGGCAAAAATTCGCCAAACAAAATAATTTAGGACTTTGGGGAAAATGTAATTAATCTTTTAAGCAAATCTTCCTTTTTATTTTCCACTTTCTTTTCCACAACCTCATTGAATAATCCTTCGAGGATTTTACCGACTTCGGGGCCGGGTTTTAGTTTTAACTCTCGCATAACATCATTTCCGTCAATCTTAAGGTCACGGACGGAGAAAGGTTCTTTTTGAACTTCAACCAGTCTTTTCTTAAATTCCTCCAAGCGCCAACTAGTCTCGCGCGCGCCGCCTCCAAGTCTGTCTGCAACTCTTAGAGCCAGCATATCCTCCATATTATCAAGTCCAACATTTCTTAAAACCCTTCTAATTGCTGCATCCGTTTGATGTTCGTCAACCGTAAACTGGTGCCATCTCACAAGTATTACAAATTTATCTTTTTCTTTTTTGGAAAACCTAAGTCTATCGGCAATATTTTCGGCAATTCTTGTCGAAACCATTTCGTGATTGTAGAAAGTTATCACTCCGCTCGTAAGTTTTTTATAAGTTTGAGGTTTGCCGATATCATGAATCAGAGTTGCAAATCTGGTAATAGGGTCTTCGCTTTTACAATTTTTAAGAGACATTAGTAAATGTGTTCCAACATCGTAAATATGATGCCTCCCGGGGGATTTTTGTTCCACCCCGAAACATTTTTCCATTTCCGGCAAAATCTCTGCCATCAATCCCGAATTTTTAAGGTGCATTACCCCTTCGTAAGGGTTGGGAGAGGCAAGGAGTTTAAAAAGTTCATCCCTGACCCTTTCTTTTGCAATTTTATTGATAAGTGCGGCATTCTTCTTAATTGCCTCAAGGGTTTTGTCTTCGATAGTAAATCTGAGTTCACTTGCAATTCTGACTGCCCGCATCATTCTTAGTGCATCCTCGTTGAATCTTTCATCTGGATCACGGACTGCGCGTATTAATTTATCTTTAATATCAGCCTGCCCCTTGAAATAATCAATAACTTTCAAGTTTTTGTCGAGGGCAAGCGCATTTATAGTAAAATCCCGGCGGGATATATCTTCCTCCAAAGTTTTTCCCCAAGCAATTTTGTCGGGATGGCGCGCATCGGAGTAACCCCGTTCGGTTCTGTAAGTTGTAATCTCAAATGGTTTAAGGTTGTCAGTATTCGACAAACCTACGGTACCGTAGGTGTTGTCGTAGAAACCTTCCGGAATTACTTTCAAAATCTTCTCCGGTGTGGCGTTTGTTGTGAAATCCCAATCACTAACTAGTCTACCCATTAAAACGTCCCGTACCGCTCCTCCCACAATATAAATTTCGTATCCGGCTTTATTAAATTTATTCAAAATGTTTTGAACTGAAGTGGGCAAACTAATTTCCATAATGTTATTATAACAGCATGAAATGGGAAGTTCTGAATAAAATTCAAGCAAAGACTTCTGAAGAAATAATAGATATACTTCTGAAAAATAGAAAAGTTAAAAATAAAAAAGAATTTTTTGAACCGGTAAATCCAACAAAAATTTCATTTAAATCTTTGAGTATCAAGGAATCGGAGGTTAAAAAGGCGATCGGACGGATTAAAAAAGCTAAAAAGAATAGGGAAAGTGTAATTATTTATGGCGATTATGACGCCGACGGAATAACTGCAACAGCTATAATGTGGGAAGCTCTCCATGGTTTTGGACTGAATGTTCTTCCATACATTCCCGACAGATTTATAGATGGCTACGGAATTAAGTCTGATGTAATCAAAAATCTAAAAGAGAAAGATAAAAACCTCGGATTAATAATAACAGTGGATAATGGAATTGTCGGATATGAGGGAATTGATGCAGCTAATAAGTTGGGAATTGATGTAATTATCGTTGATCATCACACAAAAGGTGCTAAAAAAATTAAAGCACACAGTGTGATTCATAGCATTGAAACTTCTGGGGCCGGACTCGCTTGGTTTTTTGCTCAGCATCTGGCTGCCCCTCTCAACACTTTAGAACTGGCTGCGATTGGGGTGATTGCCGACCAACTTCCTCTTGTTGGAATAAATAGGTCAATTGTTAAATATGGTCTCGCGGAATTAAATAAAACAAAAAGGCCGGGTCTTTTGGCTCTTTTTAAAGAAGCGGGGATAGAAAATATTGGAGTTTATGAAGTCGGGTATATTGTTGCGCCCAGAATTAATGCCATGGGACGGCTTAAGCATGGTTTGGAATCTCTTCGCCTTCTTTGTACAAAAGATAAGGTAAAAGCCTTTGAAATTGCCAAAAATATCGGAAGTACAAATTCCGAACGCCAAAAAATTGTAGAGGAAGTTGTTTTTCTTGCGAGAAAAAATGTAACTGACGAAAAAATAATTGTAATTGCCGGTGAAAATTATCATGAAGGAGTAATTGGTTTGGCTGCTGGAAGATTGGTTGAGGAATTTTACCGTCCCGCCATAGTTCTTTCTACCAAAGGAGAAATTTCAAAAGCTTCTGCCCGTTCAATTTCTGGTTTTAATATTATCGAAGCAATCCGCACAGTTAGTCTTCATATAGAAGGCGGGGGTCATCCCATGGCAGCCGGATTTTCCATCAAGACAAATAAAATTGACAAATTTATAAAAGAAATAAATAAACTGTCTGATAAACTTCTTACAGATGAATTGTTAGAGAAGAAACTTAAAATAGACTGCGAGGTAAATTTTGACCGGTTGAATTATGATTTATTGGACGAGCTTAAACAATTTGAACCGACCGGACTTGGAAATCCCGGAGCAACTTTTTTAACGAAACAGGTGGAACTAATTGATGCAAAGCCTGTTGGGCGGGAAGCAAGACACTTAAAACTCAAATTAAAGCAGGATGAACACACTTTTGACTCAATATTTTTTGGTGGGGGAGGAATGTACTCAAAATTAACTTCCGGTCAAAAGTTAGATGTTGTTTATTCTTTGGAAGATAACTCATGGAATGGCTACAAAAATCTGCAGCTGAAAGTGAAGGACATGTTGATCTAGATTTCGGCTCGGATGTGCATTAGAATAGGACTAACGTGGAAAGAACTTTAATTATCGATACTACTAAAAAGGTTGGAGAGAAAATAAAAATTCAAGGATTTGTTCATGTCGTCCGTGCTCACGGAAAGATAGCATTTGCTGATATTACTGACAGGACCGGAATTCTCCAGGTAGTTGGTGGAGATGATTTGGCAGCCCTAAGACCTCAATATTCCGTTGAAATAGAGGGAGCGGTTAATGCCAGACCGGAGAAAATGGTTAACGATAAAATTGAAACGGGAACAGTTGAACTTTCTGCTGAAAAAGTTACGGTTTTGGCAAAATCAGACGAAATGCCGTTTGATATGGGTGCTGAGAATCTTAACTTGGAACTACCTACACTCCTTGATTACCGGTCTTTGACCTTAAGACATCCGAAAGTGAAAGCCATTTTTAAAGTTCAGGAAGTTGTGATTGATGCGTTCAGGCGTGCACTTCAGGCAAGAGATTTTTTTGAGTTTCAAGCCCCTGCGATAATTTCTTCGGCACCCGAAGGAGGAGCTGAAATTTTTGAAGTAAAATATTTTGATCATAAAGCTTATCTTGCCCAGAGCCCTCAACTTTATAAATCTCTTTTGGTTGGTGTTTTTGAAAGAGTATTCAGTGTCAATAAAATTTTTAGGGCCGAGCCGTCGGTTACGACAAGACATTTAACGGAGGTTGTGAGCCTGGACGCCGAGTTTGGTTTTATTAAGGACTATATGGAAGTCAAAGAAATGGCGGAGTACGTTATCAAATTTATTTTGAATGAAGTGAATAGTAAATGTCAGAAAGAGCTTGCAATGTATAACGCAGTTATTCCAGCAGTTTCGAAAACCATCCCGATGGTTAAATTACGCGAAGCTCAACAAATTATTTACGAAAGAACTGGCAGAGATATTCGGAAAGAAAGAGATTTTGCCCCTGAAGACGAAAAGGAAATTTGCCTTTGGTCGAAAGAAAAATACGGTTCGGACTTGGTTTTTGTAAGTCACTATCCGACAAAGTCCCGTCCGTTTTATACATATCCCGATCCTGAAGATCCTGAATTTAATCAGGGCTTCGATTTGATCGGTAGAGGAACCGAGTGGATGACTGGGGGACGAAGAATAAATGACTATAAAACGATTATGGAACATGTAAAGGAGTGGAAAATAACACCCAAAAACATTGAACTTTTTTTGCAGGCCTATAAATATGGAATACCTCCCCTTGGCGGATTCGCTTTTGGCGCCGAAAGAATTACCATGCATATCTTGGGACTTAAAAATGTACGTGAGGCCTCACTTTTTCCAAGAGATATGGAAAGGGTTGATCTTAGATTCTCACAGACGGACGAAAAATCTTCAAAATGAAATTCTTCAAGAATAGAAAACATTTTCAGTTTTTGGTGATGCTGGCATTTGTTTTTGTTGCCTCGTCTGCGTTAGCAATTTCCGGCAGTACTATATTAATACATATCAATATGGCGAATCAGGAAAAAGTTGTGTCAAAAACCTTTTTCCCTCTTCCCATTTTGGGTGCCGATACAGCCTTTCCGGTTCTTTCTGCCCAAGGAGTAATAGCTACTGATTTGGATTCGGGAATTACGCTTTATGAAAAAAATCCTGATGCAAAACTTCTTCCTGCTTCAACTACAAAAATTGTCACGGCACTTGTCTCCCTTGACACTTATCAATTAGACCAGGTACTGACTGTGGGGAGAGGTGTTTCGGTTGATGGCCAAAAAATGGGACTTTACACCGGTGAGCAAATGAAATTTGAAAATTTACTTTATGGACTTTTAGTTTACTCTGCTAATGACGCCGCCGAAACGCTGGCTCGAGATTATCCTGGTGGATACGATGCTTTTATAATTGCAATGAACGCGAAAGCAAGAGATTTATCCATGACAAACAGCTATTTTGATAATCCTGTCGGACTTGATACCGATGGACAGCATTCAACCGCAAGGGATCTTACTCGTGCGTCCGAGGTCGCAATGAGGAATCCCGAGTTTGCAAAAGTGGTTGGAACTAAAAATATTGTTATTACTGATGAAACCGGAAAAATTTCGTATAAACTGCAAAATGTTAATGAACTTTTAGGTGAAATTCAGGGAGTATTGGGAGTTAAAACAGGTTGGACGGAAAATGCCAGGGAAAACTTGGTTACCTTTATTGAACGTGATAATCATAAGGTTATGATTACAATTCTGGGGAGCCAGGACAGGTTTGGGGAAACAAAAGAGATGATTAATTGGATCTTCGGCAATTATAAATGGCAGGAAGTTAAATATCCCTAATCTCCTCCGTAATATGTAGAGTTAACTGCTGGCAGATATCCGATAAAACTGTTGCTTGGATCGTTTTCTCCGGAATCAAAAACATAGACGGGTTGGTAAAAATCAAATGCTTTCCCTGGATCAAAATAAGCCAAATAAACTTTTCTGATTTTAAGGGAGTTACCGTCTTTATATTGTCCCATACTTGCGACATACGCTTTTCCGGCTTGGAGTTCATTAAACGCTTCCTGAGGAGTAATTATTGGATATGTTGAATATTGCGATTCATCTACTGAATAGTAGTGGTATTCCGCAGCAATGATTTGCTGATCTTTTGTTTGGCTTCCGCTTATTATTGCCCAAACATTACTTTGAAAAGGGTCGGCAGTTACGCTTGGTAAATTATCGTACGATTTTCTAAACAGACTGACTTTTACAACATCTGCTTCCGACAGTGCCAAAACATTTGCCAATTTTCCGCTTGTTAATTTTAAATAACTTGGAACCATAGGTCCGCTTAAGTCCGTCGCAAGTACGTTTGCACCTGAAAGTTGTCCTCTAAATTCTGAAGCTGCAATTTCGGCAGCAGGCGGGCGATTATTGATAGGGGTTCTGTCTGCTATTAAGTCATAACTGATCGAAAAGGCACCCGTGATGATGTTGATTTCCATTGTTGAGGAAAAACCGGGATTTTTAAATTTATACAAAGAATCTGACTCTTGTTGAGGGTTCGGATCATCAAAACCAAGAGCAATTGCCTTAGTTTTTGCGGTATCAAGAGAAAGTAAATTTGAATTCACTTTTGGCATAAAATAAACCCTGGCTTGAGTTGGAATATTTGTTGGAAGAGCACCTGTTGCGGTCTCTAGAGTAAAAGTTAGCTTTGGTGCAGAATTACTTGTTGGAAACGGAATTTTTGTTAATTTACCAAATTTAACGGTGGGAGTAGGTGGAGCCGGAGGAAAAATTTTTAGGTAGATTGAGGTCCCCGTGCCAAGTAAAATTCTTCCTATTGTCAGAAAAACTATGAAGTAAATTGTGTAGCGTATAATCTTACGTGCATTAACAGCTACCTGGGTCAGACTGGTCATACTTTGAGTATAGCGGTAGCTCCTGGTACAATTCAATCATGGATAAGATTAGAACCCGTTTTGCTCCAAGCCCCACAGGATTTCTGCATATAGGAAGTCTTAGAACTGCCCTTTATGCCTATGTACTGGCCAAACACGAGAAGGGGGATTTTATTCTCAGGATCGAAGATACTGATCAAAAAAGAGAAGTCAAAGGTTCTACTGCCGCTCTCCAAAAAACGCTTAAAAAGTTTAATTTGAATTGGGATGAATTTTACGTTCAGAGCGAACGACTTTCTTTATACAAAAGTGCAGCGGAAAAGTTGGTTAAGGATGGCCATGCGTTTTACTGTGAATGCAAACCAAAAAACGCCAAGAAAGAAGGATTTTCCAATACTCTGAGAGATCCCTGCCGTGAGAAGGGCTTGACCTCTGGCGCGGTCAAGCTAAGAATTCCAGACGGAAAAATAGTATCGTATTATGATTTTGTTCACAAAAAAGAAATTTCCTGGAACACAGATTCTGTTTATGACGCGACACTTCTTAAATCCGATGGCTTTCCTACATATCATTTGGCAGCAATGGTTGATGATCTTGATATGAAAATTTCCCACATACTCCGCGGTCATGATTGGCTTCCGTCAACTCCGATTCACCTTCTCGTCTTTGAGTATCTTGGGGGGAAAAGGCCGGAAATAGGGCACTTAACCGATATTCTTTCGGCCGAGACGGGAAAGAAACTTTCAAAGAGACGTGATTCTGTTTTTGCAGAAAAGTTTTTGGAAGAAGGATATCTTCCCGAAGCTCTTCTTAATTTTATAATGCTGCTCGGCTGGGCACCCAAAGATAACCGCGAACTTTTTACTCTGCCCGAATTTGTCCAAGCATTTGATATAAACGGATTTCAGGAAGCAAACCCCAGATTTTTGCAGGATAAATTAAATTGGTTCAACGGAGAATATATTAGGAAATTTTCCGACGAAAATCTGAATTCAAAATTCAAAATGCAAAATGCAAAGTTTTCGAACCTTCCGGAAGAAAAACAATTAGCAATTACAAAATTAATAAAGGACAGGGTTAAGAAGATTTCTGATATGGATTCACTTGCAAAGTTTTTTTGGGAGGCGCCTAAGGTTGATCAAAAACTTTTTGGAAAGAACTATAAGGAGCATTTGGAAAAAGCCTTGGGTGCAATCAAAAAGTCTACTCCGCTTGATAATGTTCCGAAACAAAATAATTTCAAAGTGGGAGATTTTTTCATGGACCTTAGGATTGCAATAACGGGCGTGAAATTTACACCGCCGATTAATGAATCGATAAAAATTTTAGGAAAAGAAGAAACCTTGACCCGACTGCATAGGGTAATTTAAAATGGCTCACGACCCGCCCGAAACAACATACAAAATTAATAAAGAAAAAGTAGATACGGAATTTCTCCGCAACAAACTTAAACTCAAAAGTTTTGAGGTTAAAAAATCCTTCAATCAAAAATATCCTCATGTAGAAAAGTTTTTTGCCGATAGGGGTATATCCCTAAGCAAAATCCGTGAGCATTCGGCACGTGTTATCACTGCGGGAGCCTTAACCGGTACTCTTCTTTTTTCCCCGCCGATAAAACCGGCCGGAATGCCAAACGCTACCGAAATTGTAAAAAATCTTGCGAATCTTAATATTGACAATTCGAACGCAAACCCAATTTCACTAAATCAAGTACTACTTGCCTCGATTCAAAATTATTTACCTACCCAAATAGGCCCTCTAACTAGGTCCCAGGAAAAAAACTTGGAAAAGATTTTTTCCGACACTATTGGAGTTAGTAGCAAAGCCACTTTGGAAGGTGAGCATCTTAATACAACTTATGGATATATTGGTGCCGAGCAGCATCTGATGCGTTATCCCGGGGACAGCATTGCCGCGCACGATTTAATGCCGGATGATGAGGGAATTGCGCCGGGCTTGGGTGCGTGGGGATATTTTGCTCCCTCAAAATCTCAATTAACCAAACAGGATATTGAGAATGAAAAATGGTACGCCGTTGTTCAGACTTTATATTTGCCTGATTGGAGCAACCGTCAGCCTTATCTCCAAAAATGGTACAAGTACAGAAAAGTTTTGATAGTGAACACTGTTAACGGCAATGCGGTTGTGGCGGATATTGCGGATTCCGGCCCGGCAGCATTTACCGGAAAGCATTTTGGCGGAAGTCCTGCCGTTATGAATTATCTGGGAGGTTCGAGGTATAAAAAAGGGCCTGTGATAATATTTTTTGTGGATGATCCCGAGAACAAGGTTCCGCTTGGTCCCGTGGAGTACAATAATGTGAACATACCGGGAGTGTCGTTAACAGAAGCTTAATTTATGTCAAAACTATTTTACGATTACTTAGTTGAGCTTAAAGAAATCGACAAACAAATTAAGAAAGTTGCAAAAACCAGCGAGGAGCGGGAGGAGCTTTGGGGATTGGTTGATGAAATAGTTCATCACAAAGTGATGGGTTGTATTTTGGA